>Ga0315273_10007760_pt1 | contig 13464 bp, 16 predicted proteins | sample YL17G02_0_MG_FD_205753 | JGI IMG/M metagenome (GOLD analysis project Ga0315273, IMG submission 205753) | Sediment microbial communities from Yellowstone Lake, YNP, Wyoming, USA - YL17G02_0 | ecosystem: Environmental > Aquatic > Freshwater > Lake > Sediment | place: USA: Wyoming | collected... | reverse complement strand
AATTCTTGCATTAGCAACCATCTCTGGAAGTATAGGTCAGGCTGATGCGGTAAAGGCTAAACAATTTAGCACTAAACACTCGTACGGATCCAAAAATGCCAAGATAGTATGTGGAGATAAATTATGCCGCTCCGGTGAAACCCCAGATCCTATCAACGAAGGAAGACCCAAATAAAAAATTAATTTTTGTTTGATTATTTTTTATTTTCTAAACTCTTTTTATTCCTAAATTATTAAGTACATACAACATTTAGAAAAACTGTTTTAATGATTACCATTTATGATAATTGAGACAGGATCATAAATAAACAAAACATCAGTAATAATTAGGTGTTAGTAGGCATGGTATTTTCAAAAGAAGAAGCAAAAAAAATCGGGGATGAATTAGGTGTAGACTGGTCAAAAATTGATCTTGGACAATTTCAAATGGGTCTGAAAGTAGAAATGGAACATGGAATGATAGACCCAAAAACAAACGTGACTAACAGTGATCCAATTTTAACAGGTAAGATTGCATGGGCACATTTGAATGAATTACCTGACTATTACACTAGATTAAAGAAGATCGAGGAACAATGATACAAAATGAAATTTCAGAGTAATTAAAGAGCTGAAATTAATAAAAATATCAAATGATTATACATTGACTGTAAGTTTCCAAAAAATAGCGATTAGTTTCTAATTTTTTATTCTAAAACCAATCTCCAAATTGATTGGTAAATTTTACCAATTGGTTATATGTTAACGCATTTGTTTATGCCATTGATCAGATTCTAACCTCTTTTGATGGATAAATCCCACAAAAGTAAAATTCACCCCTAAATCCTATTAATTATGGATGAATGGAATAAACTAACTTGTCAGGCATGTGGCAATGTTCTAAGTAATCATAGTAAAGACCAATTAGAATCATGTAAGCTAATTTCAGAAATTGTAAACATCCAAAAACCTGTAATCAAAAATTTCGATATTACAAAAACAAAAAAATGTGATAAGTGTTCATTGTATGAAAATATGGGTAATGCTGTATGTTCGGCTTGCGGATACAAGTTTTAACCTTTTCTTAAATCCTTAACTTGTTAGAAAATTTACTGTAAGATTGTCTTTTCATCGTTTTTACAGTAATATAATATAAAATTATAAGATTTCAAAGATGCTTAGGCATGATAAAGTAATTTAGTTAATTCTATTCTATACGAAAGACTGCTTTAGTCATACGCATCTTGAGATCTAGACTCTTCAAGATATGCCCTTCTTTCTTCATTTACTTTTTCTTGATCTATGGTGATGTCATCATCCACTATCACAATACCCATATCATCATTTGTGTCTTTATTTACTTTTTTAGACTTTGATTTTGCTGCTTTTACCTTTGGAGTGACTGCTTTTACCTTTGGAGTGACTGCTTTTACCTTTGGAGTGACTGCTTTTACCTTTGGAGTGACTGCTTTTACCTTTGGATTTATTTTCATTACTGTATTTTTTTTGCCCATTAATGTCGAAAATCAAGAGGTTACCCTGTTTTTAAATATTATGGAATTAAAGTTTTGAAAAATTTATGTTTATGAGAGAATTCCAATAATTTTAAAGTGCTAAAATTATTTTACGATAATTTGTGCATTGACAGTAATAGGATCAAATGCATCAAGGAACATTTTAAAATCATCTGTACTGCCTTTCAGATCTCCTTGAAATTTCATTTTTCCTGAATTTATGGCATCGGCCATTGAGAGTTGTTTTGTTAGGATTTTTTTATGCGTATCAGTATCTAATGAAATACTATAGTACGGATTAGTACTCAACCCTTTAGTTACATCTAAAATATTGTTTCTAATGTGTAAAGAGTATCCTGCATCAATGTCAGTATAATGTACATTTAGAATTTCATTCCACCCATTTACCTTTTCCGCAATTACCTTTGTAGGCAAAATGTCTAAAATTTCGTCAATAGGTAATTCTGCAAGTTGTTCGGTACTGGTTTGGCTAAATTTACTAGAGTCAACTATAATTTTTCCTTCAAGCTCTAATGCCTTTGTCAAAGTCCAATGTCTGCTATCATCAGAGGGCATTTTTTGACCGATTACTCGTAATGCTTGAGCCTTTAGTAATTTAGCTTCTGTGTTTTCTGGATCTATATCTAAAATATATGTTGCAAGTTCGGCAGCCCATTCGTACTCTCCATTTTTAATTGCACTTCTAACCTCAAGTAATACTTTATCAGGACCTCCAAATCCATCAATGATGTAGGAGTCTCTTTTTTCTGAACTGATAGGTTGTAAAAATCCAGGGTCACCTTCAAACCAACCCAGAGTTCCATAATAAATCTGTTTTACGATCCATGGTAACTGCCCTTTTTGGTATGTCAACCAAGGTTGATTTTCAAGTGATTTAGGTAATTTAATCATATTTGATAATTTATCAACAGTGTAACCATTGTTTATTCCTCTAATTGTTTGGACGTAGATATACTGTGTAGCATCTCTAGTTGAAAATAAAATATTTTGAACCTTTTCTTTTCCAATTATAGGTTTTACATGTGATAAAATTAATGATTGAGGTTCTAATGGAATGATGTTATCAAGAGATGCAACATAACTCATAGGATTGTTGTACATACCACCGCGTAAAGTGTAGGTATTTGGAAACAATCCGTAAATATTATCTCCAATTAAAAGAGATTTATCATCTGGAAACCATATGTAGATTTGATCCGATGATTCATCTCCAATATGAAAAAGACTCATTTTTACCTCCGAAATATCTAGTTCGTAATTATCAGAAAAAGTGTTTGTTGGAGGCACATAGGAAATTGTAGATGTTTGATTTTTATCAAGATATTTGTTATTACTTTTATCTGGTCCTTCTTCAGGTAAGAGTGATCCCGTCGCATATTGATTTCTAAGCCCAGTAGTTTGTCCCATTATGATATTTTGATTTACGTAAAAATTCAAATTATTTTTATGTGCTATGATTTCAACTTTGCCATCACCTTCTTCTAAAAAGGCTTTAGTTCCGCCAACTTGCTCTATATTTCCAGACGTGTAAATTATTGTCTTAACTGGCTTATCTGTAATTTTTCTAAACTCCTTTAACACATTTTTTGCAGATTCATAAGTACTCAAAGTATCTATAATTATAATGCCCTTCTTTCCTTCAATCATAACGCTATTTGCTGAATCATAACCTACAGCAACCCAAATTCGTTCATTTACTTTATGAACTGCCGGGGGATAGCGATAATCATTTATTTTTAAAAGTTCAGGACTAATAATTGGTTGTTCTGGATAAGAAGGCAACATAATATTTTTTTTATCTGAAATATTTGATTTTGATATGTTTATTTTTTGATTATTCTCTTTTGTAGGTTCTGATTGTATTTTAACATGTTCCGCAAGTCCTAACTGGATCCATAATTCAGCTGTTGAAGGACGTGTACAAATAACATCATGGTAAGCAAATTTAAAGACAGGGATATTTCCTTCCCTACACAGGATATTGTTACGTATCTGTAAATTATTCAAAGAAAAATCTTTTGCTGCCTTAGGTTCTAGGGGATTTTCATTGATTGCCTTAGTTTCGGATTGTTTTTCAACAGGTTCTAATTGCTTTTTAATTATTTCTGCCATCCCATTTTTTACCCATAACTTGGCAGTGCTAGGCAATGTGCAAACATATTCATGATGTTGAAATCTCAAAACCAATATGTTGTCCTTTCTACAGCCTGCTTGAATATCTTCATTGTCCTCTCTAGAATTATTAGACGCAAATGCAGTTCCTGCAAAAGCAAAAATAAAAATTATTACCAATAGAGACAAAAGAAAAAATTTTTCACTTTTCAACTAAATTAATTTGGATTTATCCTATTTACAAAATAGAATTGATAACTATAGATCATTTTGTTTAGAAATATAGATCATTTTTTCTTTTAGACCTATTTTTCAATTAATATTGTGAAATCAGTCATAAAATATGAGTTCAGATAAATATTTCATCAAAAAAGAAAATTAATTTTATTGAATAATTTAATTTTAAAGTTGAATTATTTGACAGAAAGGCAAACTTGGACAATTCATCAATAATTAGTAAAAATATGAATTAAACCAATTAGTTGGACAGCGCTGAAATTATTGTAAAATTAGAACAAAGTCTGCAAAATGACTTGGGGGATTGGGGACGTAATCAATATTTGATCAAAAGAATTGAAAAAAATCAAGACATTTTTCAATCCGATAAAAAATATTTAGATCGGCTATTTGAATCTCTCCAGCTAAAAATTCAAGATAGGGAGTCAAAATATAAAAAACCATTTGAAAAAATTCACCAAATTCCTCTTATTGATAATTTGATCAAATGTAATTATTGCGATGTAGAAATCAATTTAGAACAAAAAGCAATTAGAAAAAAAGATTGTTGGTTTCATGATAAATGTTTTGAGAAAATAGAACAAGTAACCAAGATTGCACAGATACAAAAAACTGATGTCATACATGCTCAAAAAATAGAAAATTATCGCAAGTCACAAAATATAATTACAGTCACAAATAATGTTTCCCAAATTATTTTTACATCTTTACTCATGATAGCTTTAATTGTATCAATTTACTTGCTTTCTGGGATTATGTTTGCAATAATGGCAGGCATTCTAGTAGTAGGTAATTTTATTATTTTATATGCATCAGGAATTAGTAAACTATTCCACAAAGAAACAAAGCATGGCAAAACAAATGAATCAACTTTAATCAAAACTGGAATTCCAGGATTTGAGTCATTAATCTCAAATGGGTTAAAGAAGAACAACGCAATTTTGATTTCAGGTCCTCCTGGCAGCGGAAAAACAACATTCGGTTTGCAATTCCTATATTCTGGCGCCAAAGACTTTGATGAGCCAGGTGTGTACATTACCTTATCCCAAAATATTGAAGAGATAAAAAATGACTGCAAGTCATTTGGTTGGGATTTTGATGATTTGATAAATAAAGACAAAATACTAATGATTGATGCAAGACCATTTAAAATCCAAGACGAAACAATTGGACGAGACGATTCCCTATACAGGGGAGAGCAGATACCATTTGCACATTTGACAAAATTACTATCAAGCAGCATCAAAAGAGTAGAGGCAAAAAGAGTAGTGATTGACTCTGTTACAATTTTGGCAATGCAGTATTCTGATAAATTCTCCATGAGGCAGGGATTGCAGGGAATGATTCAGGCATTGGAAAATTATGGAGTAACCTCATTGATAATATCAGAGTTTTCTGAAAACAATGAGATTCCTTTGGAATGGTTTGTTGCATCTGGAATTATTCAGATGGATTGTCAAACGATGCATAATACTGTAAGAAGGACTATTCAAATCAAAAAACTTCGAGGGATTAAACATAATCCACAAATTCACATTATAGAATTAGGCATTAATGGGCTTCATATTTTTGAAGCACGCTGATTTCTAAAATCATACAACCAAAAGGTAAAAAATGCCAGCGGGGGGATTTGAACGCCCGACGGCCCGGTCTTCAGCCGAGTGCTCTCCCAGGCTGAGCTACGCTGGCACAACAAATTAGCCTTTGGTTGAGGAATTAAAAGGTGTCTTTTGTTATTAAAATATCCTTTTACAAATAAAAATTTCGACAAATTAGAAGTTAAGAAAACACGCAAACTGATTTAATTAAAAATAAATGCATATCTACACTATATCATACAACATTGTTTGATGATTTTAATTTATGAACTTGATAAAGATACTCAAAATTAATTTGAACTAAAAATGAATTTGGCTAGTTTTTATCTGTCCAGTTTTTCCAATAATGAAGGATCTTTTAATTTAAAATATATCAAATTGGGTTCTAAGTCATTATACAAACTATATGCTGTAGAAAACTCTAGAACCGGCCTATCATCAGTGTTTAGAATGGTATCATAGTCTAAAATATCATTTTGATTAAACAGATAAAGATCTTGGCGAGGTAACTTCAATTCATGCTTGCTACCAATAAAAATTAACTGATTCACACTGTCTTGCTCCATTTGATAAACATACACATATGGAAATACAGAATGAAATGTATTGTACATAATCATAGCATCGTCATTTTTTAATTCCCATGCAGGAACCCATTGGGAGACCAACCCAATTTCAGAAAGATTATCTGACATTAATTGAAAATATTCTTTAGTGTAATGAAAACCATTTCTCTGCCATGGTTCAGAAGGTTCGGTTACAATTATGTCAAATTTTTCATTATTTTTTAAAAGCCAATTTCTACCATCATCAATAATTAACTCATGATCTATCTTATCATAAAAAAACTTGCTAGCCTGAACCACGGTAGGATCAATTTCAATTGTGGTGGTTTTAACCGATTCTGATAATGCATGAGAAGTAGTACCACATCCAAGACCTATATTCAATGCATTTTTTGGATGGCCATAATTATATTCAAACAAAGCGTAGGGATAGAATCCTAATCTAATCAAACCATTTTCAGTACGAAGATCTGTGGAACATTGAACTTTTCCGTCTAGTCGTAATCTATCCCCTGATTCAAATGAAGTGACCATTACATTTTGATAAAGACTTTCATTATAGAACAATACATCTTGTCTATTGATCTTGTTTTCATATGCTTCAAATTTGATATTAGGCGATGCACTAACAAACAAATTTCCTGCCAGCAATTCAACATCATAACTAGGATAAAAAAACCAGAGAGGTACTAGGAAAATTATTATCAATCCCAGATATTTTTTTGAAATATATTTATTTGATAAAAGTACTATCACCCCCAACCCTACATTTATTGATGCAGTGACAAGAATGCTCAAATGTATTCCCAGTAGTGGTATTAACAGAAATCCTGCTGCCAATGTGCCAAAAAAAGCACCTATGCTGTTTGATGCGTCAAGTTTTCCAATATCTTTTCCCACCATAGATAGTTCTTTGGAGTATGTTTTCATCATTAATGGCAATGTACTTCCCATCATGGTAGCAGGTACTGTTATCATTGCCATAGACATTAAAATTTGAACAAACAAGAAAAGAGTCTGATTGGGAAAAGTTGCTTGATACATTGTTAAATAAATAAAAGGCAAACTTCCAAAAAGAGGTAAAAGCAAAATGCCGTAAAAGCCTACGCCAATTTGAGTTAATGCAAAATACTTTAATGGATTTTTTAGTCTGTCTGCATATGTTCCAGCAAACCAGCTACCAATTGCCAATCCCAAGATAAAAGAGGCAACAATAGTAGATACTGCATATATTGTTGCTCCAAATACTAAAGAAAGCGGTCTTATCCAAATTACTTCATAAATTAATGCAGTCATTCCAGAAATTGCAAATAATATCAAAAGAAGATTTTTCTTCATTGTCTTTTCAGTCAAGCATTATTACTAAAGTCTAACATAAAAATTAATTACAAAACAAGTCAAATTATTAACGAAATTTTAAAAATTTTTCTAAAATGTATTGCTCATTTTCTTTGATTAATTATTTCTAAAACATACCGTACATCTTTTAGAATATTTGGGTAGTATACAAAATTTATCATAACGTATAAGATCGTCAAATAAAACTACAACGGTATTTGTAGAGTAAATAAAACCATCATACTAAATCTTGAAATAAATAAGAAAATCATAAAATATTATAACATTAAATTTAATTTAATAAAATTTAACCACCGTTATTTCTTCAATCGCTTTCTTACGGCATCTTGTATTTCACGTTCTACTTTGTCTTGTTCTTCAATCAATAATTTTTTCATTTGTTTTTCAACATATTTTTTATCCATTTATCATCATTACAATATAGATTGGGTAGAAAATAAAGACTTTGAATGCGCATAATATCTGCATAAACAAGTTAAATAGTTTAAAAAAATAAAAATTATTACTTCTGTGCCTGTTGCAAGTATTTTTTATCCAATAAAAAACAATACCAAATTATGGAGAAACTAATATTTCCAAATTATATCTTTACGGCCTCTTTTTTTATTTATTACACGTCCTAAAACAAAAAAAAGATCAGACAGTCGATTAATATATTGAATACAAATATTATTTATTTTTTCTTGCTCACTTAACAATATAATGTACGTCTCTGCTCTTCGAATAACTGTTCTAGCATGATGAAGATGAGATGCAACAATATCCCCCCCAGGCAAAATGAAATTTGTTAAAGGAGATAACTCCAATTCAAATTTGTCAATGTTTTTTTCTAAATTATGCACCATGTCTGATGTTACTCTATTTTTATTATCTTCTAAATTGGGGTTTGAAAGATCAGCCCCAACTATAAATAATTCATTTTGAATAAGATTTAACAATACAGAAATGTTCTGTTCTAATTCATAAGACAATACAATTCCTATTACAGCGTTTGCCTCATCAATTGAACCATATCCCATAATTCTTGGATTTGATTTTGATATTCTGGAATTTCCTTGTAATCCTGTAGTTCCATCATCACCAGTTTTTGTATAAATTTTCAATATCATATAAAAAATATCTTAAACTATTATGTTGTTCGAATTATTTATTACCAATTACTTGGAATTACATTTGTGCCTAAGGATATTTTTCCATATTATAAATCTGAATTTGTTGATATTCATAAATGCGTCAAAGATAATGACACTATTTGGCATAAATCCAAATACAACAAGATTAAAATTTTGCGATCTTGATTCTAGATTTTTTTTATACGTCTATTAATCTAAAAAAGATTCCACGGCAAGGATGGATAAACAAATTAGTTATATCTAATTCAGAATCTGTTGCAGATCATACATTTTCTATGGCTATTATGGGAATGATCTTCTCAGATTTAAAAAATTACAATACTGAAAAAATTATAAAAATGATCCTCTTGCATGATTTAGCTGAATCCGTAACAGGGGATATTCTCCCTAAACAAATTTCAAAAAATGAAAAAAATACACTTGAAAATAATACAATGAAAAAGATTTTAAGTGATTTACCTATCAATATTCAAAAACAATACCATGTTATTTGGGAGGACTACCAAACAAATAATTCTAAAGAAGCAAAATTTGTTCATCAGTTAGATAAATTAGAGATGGCATTGCAGGCAAAAATTTATTCTAATGAAGGGCATCATAAAGACAAATTGAGATCATTTTTTGATTCTGCAAGAGATGAGATAACAGACACAAAATTATTAGAACTATTTAGAATGATATGTGGGAAATAACTGATTATGTCTCAAAAAAGTAAAGATGAATTAATTGAAGCACAAAAACAAATCATAGGAATACTTTTTGAAGTAATCAAAAGATTTCAGGCAAACAATGACTTGGATGACGAATACTTTCAAATAATTTCTTCAAATGATAAAACAAAAAATCAAAGATTGACACAAATTCTAGATAAAAGAAAGGAGAATTCAAAAATTGTTGGAATGCTATTGAGGCAGCTAGAAATTTAGTTTTTACATAATATTATTTATCATCAGAAATGATTTTCAGTCTTGATGTTTGCTCATATTTGTCTTGAATATAATGGGAAATATTTATGACTCTTACTCGAGATAATTTATTTGACCAACTACCTTCATTTTCAAACCATGATTCAATGTCATCGATATCATATCTTTCACCACTTTTGAGAATCTCTCTAAAAATAGATTTGATCTCTTCTATTTCTTGTTCTTTCAGATTGTTTTTATCTTCAATGATGTTAGTGATTTCATTTAATTTTATTATCACATTATTTGTCAAAGGCATGTGTTTATCATATTTAGAAGATATAACACGCTTGTATACATAATTATGTCTATTGTTATCTTTAGTTTATCTGAATTGATACTAAGAACTGATAAGACTTTCACAAAAAGAGATTAGAATATTCTCCTTGTTTGTAAAAATTAAATCTAATTGAACTATTTGTATTCAGTTAAAATGCAGTTCCAGAAGGTCCAGAAGAGCCAGAATTTCCAGATGAGGATACAACTGTATTATGTCTATACAAAACATAACTTGAACCTCCTGCTCCTCCACCACCATGACCGCCATTGCCACCAGCACGTCCAATTGATGAAACGCCTCCATCACCACAGATTTGCATTATTTCTATCATGCATATTGAGCTACATACATCACTTTATTACTGCATTTTAACAATTGTTATCGATGAATATGTGCTTGATTACTGTGTTCCATGTTTTAGAAACAGATCGACATCAAGTGCAACTTTTGTAAGGAGAAATTAAGATGCAGAGGACGATTGAAAAAAAATTAACAAAAAGTAAGCATGCTCCAGTCACAGTTTTAATTCCTGCATATAATGAAGAATCTACTTTAGATCAGACATTATCTAGTTTATCTCAGCAAACTTGGCCTGTAGAAAGGATAATTGTTATTGACGATTTTTCTTTTGATAAAACAGGTGAAATTGCAAGATCATACAAAGGTGTAGACGTGGTTCGTCCTCCAAAAAATACCGGTTCTAAAGCAGGTGCTCAAAATTTTGCCCTACCTTCTGTTACAAGTAAATATACAATTGCCATAGATGCTGATACTAGTCTTGATGATAATGCAATAGAAAAAATGGTAAAGTCAATGGAGTTACATCCTGAAACTTCGGCATCATGCAGTTTTGTTCTTCCAAAAAAAATCAAAACATTGTGGGAGCGTGGACGCTTTATTGAATACATGTTTGCTTTTGTATTTTATAAACAAGTCCAAGAATGGTATGGTAAACCTCTCATATCATCTGGATGTTTCTCAATTTACAAATCAGAAGATTTGATTAAAGCTGGAGGATGGTCCACAAGAACTATGGCTGAAGATATGGATTTGACATGGACATTTTATGAACAAGGAAAAACAGTTAGGTTTGCTCAGGATATATGCTGCTATCCTATAGAACCTGAAACACTACACATGCTGGGGAAACAACTTACACGTTGGTCTCATGGCTTGTTTCAAAACTTAAAAATTCATTGGAAAAACATCAAAAAAATACCTGTACTCCGTGAAATCATTATAGTCGCAATAGCCGATGTGTTTCTTGGTGGTGCAATGTTATTTGTTGTAGGCCCACTACTAACAATTATCTCCGGGGACCCACTACTTTATGTAGTTGCTTTATTTGCAGATGGAGTATTCATTGGTATCCCAGTAATCTATAAAGGATGGAAACTAAAAATGCTGCAAAAAGTACTGACATCTCTTCCATCTTTCTTTGTTCTTAGAACAGTCAATGCATTCTTCTTGTACAAAGCTGCATTCAAAGAGTTTGTATTAAAACAAACCCTTACAAAATATGAAAAGGGGCACTGAGAGACAATCATGTCAGCCGGAGCGTCACCAACTGGAGGAATAGGTGGGATGTTTTACTTTTTATTACTAGTGGTAGGTATGGTACAACGTTACGATAAAAAAGCACGACGTAGCAACGCAAAATTTATTCTACCTACTGTGTTAATTATTGTTGTTGTAATAATTATAACCATAAATTTTGTTTTTTGGTCTAATTTCCATTACAATTTTTCACTGCCTAGAATTATCACGCCTTCTTTAGGTCTTTTTGAGATATTGTTTTTATAACAATCCAATCTTCGTTGAGTTGTGCAATATTTTCAGGCTTTAAAAGCAGGACAAAAAAGAGTTGCTAGTGCAAGAGAATATCTAAATAAATTAACTAACGGAAAGGCAATGCCAGCACTTGCATTAAGGGATAACAAATCAAACGTGTGGGAGCCAGTAGGTGAGGAGAATCTCTACGCGTTTATTGATGAATCTGCAGGATTTGTTTTAACTGATACCAGTGGCTACATACTTGCACTAGTTGATAAAAACGGTATTTCTAAAACAATTGTTCAGGGAGTCACAAAGGAACAAAAAGAAATTCTTGAGAATTTATTTCAAAAAGACAACATTCCAGAATACAAAGGTAAAGTAATACTTCCAGTATAAAATTGACAATTTTTTACCAAGAATAGTCAAAAAAAATCAACGTAAAGCTTTTGTTATCATTACAATTAGAATAGCAAATGGCAAAATTTTCCCAAGAGATTGAAGTTAGCGGGCATCTTATTGATTCATCGATTCTTACAAAAATATTTGATAGGATCATGGATCTTCACGGTGAATTTCAAGTTGAAGAAATAAACATTGGAAAAAAGAAAAAAGATCCATCATATGCACGATTATCAGTTACTGGGAAGAATCAGAAACACTTGGATGAAATTTTAAAAACAATCTATCGAGAAGGAGCAGTCTCAAAAATACAAAAAGGAATTTCGCTAAAAAAATCACCAAAAGACATGGTAATGCCTGATGATTTTTACAGCACTACAAATAACCATACTCAGGTTTTTCATAATGAAAAATGGATTCAAGTTGAAAACATGATGATGGATAAATGCATTGTATTCAAAGATAATAGAGCATTTTGCGTACCTGTGAGGGATATAAAAAAAGGAGACGAGATAATAGTTGGCGAAGGAGGAATTAAAATTATTCCACCTGAACGTCCAAGAGAGGGAGTAAACGTCTTTGAATTTATGGGAAGCTCTAGCTCTAGTGAGCGCCCAACTCAACACATTGCAAAAAAAGTAGCAGAAGACATTTACAAGACAAAAAAAGATGGTGGAAAAATCATAATTGTTGGCGGTCCTGCCATAGTTCATACTGGTGCAGCAGATGCGGTAGCTGAATTAATTAAATTGGGATTTGTTGACGGAGTTTTGGCAGGAAATGCTTTGGCAGTTCATGATATAGAATATGCCACATTAGGAACGTCATTGGGAATGAATGTTCATGATGCAACTCTGGCATACCATGGACATCGAAATCACATGGATACAATAAATGCAGTTTTTCGTGCCGGCTCTATTGCAAATATGGTCAAAACGAAAAAACTAACACGTGGAATTATGTACCAGTGTGTAAAAAATAAAATTCCATTCGTATTGGCAGGTTCTATTCGTGATGACGGTCCATTACCAGATGTAATCACAGATGTGACAGAAGCTCAAAGGGAATACAAAAAAATCCTCAAGGACGCAAATATGGTGATCATGATTTCTACAATGCTGCACTCTATTGCAACTGGAAACATGTTGCCTGCAAATGTCAAAGTTATAGTAGTAGATATCAATCAGCCAACGGTTACCAAGCTTATGGATAGAGGAACATGGCAAGCATTGGGAATAGTGACTGATGTCGGGGCGTTTTTACCAATGGTGGTACAACAAATCAAAAAACAGAAAAAATAGACTTATGGGTTCAATCTAGGATGTTGAATATGTATGCCATCACCATCTAAAATTATGGGATGAATTTGCTCACTATGTTTAATGCCACGCATCTTAGTTACTTGAATTGTTCTTTCCATGGTATCTCCTGTTCTAGTGTGTCTTAGCTGAATAATTCCAGATGCAACAAACCATTCCAAAGGAATCTCATTGTTTTCAGAAAACTCTGATATTATCAATGAGGT
>Ga0315273_10007759_pt1 | contig 13465 bp, 11 predicted proteins | sample YL17G02_0_MG_FD_205753 | JGI IMG/M metagenome (GOLD analysis project Ga0315273, IMG submission 205753) | Sediment microbial communities from Yellowstone Lake, YNP, Wyoming, USA - YL17G02_0 | ecosystem: Environmental > Aquatic > Freshwater > Lake > Sediment | place: USA: Wyoming | collected... | reverse complement strand
AAAAACAGCACGAGATAGAGCACGGCAAAACTCGGCGAAAGACCGAACAATTGAATGGCGAGGCCGCCGCCGAGCGCGGCCAACCCCGAGCCGACCGCGAAAGTAAGCGTAAACAGCAAGTCCACATTGATGCCAACCGACTCCGCCATGCGCCGGTTGTCGACAGCGGCGCGGATCTTGGCGCCGATATTGGTGCTTTCGAAGGCGTACCAAAGCACGGAGATCAAAACGGCGCCGAGCACGATCAGGAAGGCGCGGTAACTCGGGAACGAGCGAAAGCCGAGATTGATGTCGCCTTGCAGCCATTCCGGTAGTGGCACTGATTTCGGGATTGGCCCGTATAAATAAGTGGCTGTGGCAATTGCCATGAACGCCAAGCCGATGGTGAGCAGCACCTGCTCCAGATCGGTGGATTTATAAAGCCGACGATAGAGAAAGCGTTCGAACACCACGCTGACCGCACCGACCACGACCGGCGCAATCACCAGCGATGGGACGAACCCGATACCAAGATCCTTGGTCAGCGAGACGACGACATAGCCACCGGCCATGGCGAAAGCGCCGTGCGCCAAATTGACAAAGCCCATCAACCCCATCGTCACCGACAGGCCGACGGAGGTGATGAACAGGAACATGGCATAGGCCAAACCGTCGAACAGAATACTGACGGCTATGATGACAAAATGCGGCACCAGCCCTGCCCCGTGATAATAAAAAACGCCACCGCGCCCTTATGCGCGGCGGCGCCGATTGCTGTCAAACTGAAGTCAGAAGATCAAGAGCCGCAACGGCCGATCTTTTGCTCTTTGCACTCGTCTTTGACCGCCTTGGTGGTGCCGAGAACCTTAATGCCGAGCTTGCCGTCCGACTTGCGAATGACTTCCATGGCATGCTCATCCTGCACGATGTCGCGGGTAGCAGCATCGATCGTGACCTTGCCGCGCGGACCGTTAGCGGACCAGCCCTTCATGGCGTCGATTACCTTGGACCCGTCTTCGACTTTGCCATTGAGTTTCTTAATCGAGTCGAAGATGGCATGCATGGTGTCCCAGCCGGCCGCCGACATGAAGTCTGGATAGGAGTCCTTGCCGTAGGCTTCGTGCCAAGCCTTGTTGAAAGCCTTATTGTCGGCATTGTCGAGATCGATCGCGTAATTGCCCATCACGATGGTTCCGATCGCGGCGTCGCCCATGTCTTGCAATTTGTTGTCCGGAATCAAGTCCATCGGCCCGATCAGCTTGACACCCGCCTTGCGCATGCCGAGTTCGCCGTAGGTCTTGGTCACGCCTGCTGCGTGCGCGCCGGACGGGATGAAAACGTACATGCAGTCGGGCTTTGCGTCCTTGATCTTCTGGAAAAACGGTGTGAAGTCCGGCACCTGCACCGGGCTACCCATCGGAATCGATTCGGTGATCTTGCCGCCAGCCTTTTCGAAGCTGGTTTTGAAGGCCTCGGTGGAATCCTTGCCGGGCGGGAAATCGGTGTAGGCCAACGCCGCACTTTTGCAGCCGATTTTGCTGAAGGCATAAGTGCCCATCGGATAGCCATGATGCCACATGCTGAACGACAGCCGCGCGATATAAGGAGACAGATTGGTGATCCAGGCGGTGCCGGCATTGGCGATGATCATCGGCACCTTCGCTTGTGTCACAACGGGTGCGAGCGCGATCGCCGACGGCGAGAACACGAAGCCGGCGAGGATCTGCACCTTGTCGTTGGTGATCAATTCGGTAGCGACGGTCTTGGCCACAGCGCCGGTCGGCGGACCCTCGTCACGCTTGATGATCTCGACCTTATGCGGCGCGATGTCCTTGACATGCAGCTTGACGTAGAGGTCGAACGCCTTGTCGACCTGATGACCGAGGTCGGCATTGGCTCCGCTGAACGGAAGCACGACGCCGATCTTGACTGTTTCCGCGTGGGCCGTTCCGCCCACCGTCACGGCCAGGGCGGCGAGCCCCAGCCATTTCGCGAATTTCATGGAATCCTCCCTTACATTTTGAATTAGTTTGGTATCCCACTAATCCACGGGCCAGCAACGCTGCCCATTGGTCCTAACGTGGACCAATTCGCAGCCTTTGGTCAATCCGCAAAACCGCGCGAGCGCGTCATCCTGTAAGGGCGCGCGCAATCCCTGCGTACTGGCGGTGTAATGCAGGCTCTGGCTTCGCTAATGGAATTTCGGATCGTGGGCGGTGCAACAGACCGCGATCAGGCGGCGCTTTTGGCGGTGATACTCGCCACCGACGTCGCCGAGGTCGACTTATCATTGCCTTTGCGCGCAAGGATCATTTCGAGCGATGCAACTTCGACCCGGTTGCGCCCGCGCTCCTTGGCGTAATAGAGCGCCTGGTCGGCCTGCGCCAGTAATTCAGGTACGTCGAGGACCGGCACCTCGCAATGCACAATCCCGATGCTCACGGTCGCGCAAACCGGACGGCCATCGACGTCCTGGGCAAGCTGGGCAAAAGTTTCGCGCATCCGCTCGGCCACAGCCACCGCCTTGTCGCGGCTGGTATCGTACAGCACCGCGGCGAATTCCTCACCGCCAAGACGGCCAATCAGATCGCTCGAGCGTACCGACTTGCTCGCAGCATCGCTGAAAATCTCCAACACGCTGTCGCCGAGTGCATGACCGAAGCGGTCATTGATCGATTTGAAGTGATCGAGATCGATCAGCAACACGGCGGTCGGACGCGGATTTCCGCTATGACGTTTCGCCAGCTGCGCAGCGTCATGCAGGAAGGCGCGACGGTTGGCGATGCCGGTTAACGGATCGACCATAGCCGCTGTGCGATGACGCAATTCCGTGCGTTCTTTTGCCATGGCGAGTAAGATGAAGGCGATCGAGATCGTGAACAGGAGCGCTTCGAAGCTGAGTACGGTCAGCCACACGCTGCCGAACATATTGTTGGTCGGAGACCACGGCAGCAGGGCCGCCATCGGTGTCCGCAGCAAGAACAAGGCGCCGTGAGCAAACAGCATGAAGATTGCTGGCCAACGTGACACCAGCGGCTCACTGCGGCCGCGCCAAAATTCATAGGCGGTCAGCCAAGTGTAAGCGGTGATGATGCTGGAGGCGATCAGTGAGCGCGCATCGACGGCTTCCGCGAGCACTGGCAGGCGGCAGACCAGCAGCCAGATGACGGCGCCAGTCACCATATAGACCGGCTCGACCGGGCGGCCGTCGAACACGCGCGCGCCGGTCCATGTCACTGCGAAGGCGGAGAACAGCAGAGCATTGGCAAAATCGATGGTGATCAAGTCGGGTGCGGTTCCGTACATGCCGAACAGCGCGACCGAGGCGGCGCGGATCAGATGCGCGAAGCCCCACCAACACACCGCTCGGATTTGGGTGTTTTGCGCCCAGGCGAATAGCAACAGCAAGCCGAGGATGGCCTCCACATAGATCGTCACCATGAAGAGGGTGTTGACGTCGAGGTTCATCGGTCGGTATCGCCTAATTGGAAGGGGGCTTGAGTTCAGGACTTATGACCCCACCGTCACGAATAGTCCCCGGGGGCAAAGAAGTGGTGAATGTGCCTTATTACCGGCAGGCAACTCGCCGTTATGGTTTCGAGGAAGTTTCCAAAACTACTAGCGGTTGAACGGAGCGGCTTTTAAATGCTCACAAAACGGCACCGAAACGGGTTTCCACCCCTGCATAAAGTCCGGGGGCATGCTTTATCGGGGATCATACGCTAGGGTCGGCCTGCCCCCTTGTCCCCGGAACCGGCATGAATTTACGTAACGGCATCGTTGAGGCAATTGGCCACACGCCGCTGATCAAACTTAAGCTCGCGTCCGAGGCCACCGGTTGCACCATTCTGGGCAAAGCGGAGTTCATGAACCCAGGCGGCTCGGTGAAGGACCGCGCCGGCCGCCAGATGATTTTGGAAGCCGAGGCGCGCGGCGAGCTGCACCCGGGTGGACTGGTGGTGGAGAGCACCGCCGGCAATACCGGAATTGGTCTCGCGCTGGTGGCCAATGCCCGTGGCTATCGCACACTGATCGTCATGCCGGATACGCAAAGCCAAGAAAAGAAGGACATGCTGCGGCTATGCGGCGCCGAACTCGTTGAGGTGCCGGCTGTTCCATACAACAACCAGAATAACTATCAGCACGTCGGCAGAAGACTGGCCGAGCAACTCAAGAAGAGTGAGAGCAACGGTGTCATCTTCGCTGATCAGTGGAATAATCTGGACAATCGCAAGGCCCATTACGTTTCCACCGGGCCTGAAATCTGGCAGCAAACCGATGGAAAGATTGACGGATTCATTTGCGCCATCGGCACCGGCGGCACCATCGCCGGCGTGTCATCTTTCCTGCGCGAGAAAAAATCCGACATCGTGATCGGCCTCGCCGATCCGCGCGGCGCCGGAATGTATAATCTTTTCAAACATGGCGAGGTGAAGACGACAGAAGGAAACTCAATCACAGAAGGCATCGGGCTCGGGCGCGTAACCAAGATCATTGAGGACGTTCGGGTCGACCAGCCATACCTCGTGCCAGACGAGGAAGCGATCAAAATCATCTTCGATCTTCTTCTGCACGAAGGACTTTGCCTCGGCGGCTCGTCCGGCATCAATGTCGCCGGCGCCATTCGCCTCGCCAAGGATCTCGGCCCGGGCCACACCATCGTCACCGTGCTTTGCGACTCCGGCACGCGCTATCAGTCGAAACTTTTCAACCCGGGATTCCTGCGATCGAAAAAACTTCCCGTTCCGGAATGGCTGGAGCACAAATCGAATATCAATCCGCCACTCGTTTAATCCCGTTGCACACCCGAAACGATTAAGTGATGCTGCGCACTGACGCGAGACTCAATCGAGAGACCAAATCCTATGAACAGCAAATGGCTCAAATCCACCGAATGGCTGGCCGAACAAATCGGCAAGCTCAATGTGGTTGTTGTGGACGCGTCATTTTATCTGCCCACGCAGAAGCGCGACGCTAAGGCGGAGTTTGCCGCCGGGCATATACCGGGCGCGGTATTTTTCGACATCGAAACCATTGCCGACGATTCAACGGACCTGCCGCACATGTTGCCCGGCCCGACCCAGTTTGGCGACGCCATGGGCGCGCTGGGCATCAGCGATACCGACACCATCGTCGTCTATGACGGCGTGGGCTTGAATTCCGCGCCGCGCGTCTGGTGGACGTTCCGCATCTTCGGCGCCGAGAATGTTTTCATCCTCGATGGCGGCTTTCCGGCCTGGAAGGCGGAGAGTCGCAAGGTCGAAGCGGGCGAGGTCAAACGGCCAGCCACCAAATTCAAGGCGACCATGAACACCGGTGCAGTGGCCATGATATCCGACGTGCAGATGGCGCTAAACGACGAAAGCGTGCAGGTGGTTGACGCCCGCTCGGCCGGGCGTTTTGCCGGACGCGACCCCGAGCCCCGCCCCGGCCTGCGTTCCGGTCATATGCCGGGCGCGTTCAATGTCCCCTACACCGAGATCGTGGAGAATGGCCGCCTGGTGTCGACCGAACGCATCGCGCAAGCGTTCAAGCGTGCCGGTGTCGATGTCGACAGGCCGGTGATCACCAGTTGCGGCTCCGGCGTCACCGCCGCGATCCTGACGCTGGGCCTCGACGCGCTCGGCAAGAAACCGGCCCGCATTTATGACGGTTCCTGGGCGGAATGGGGCTCGCGCCCGGATCTCAGTGTTGAGAAAGACTGATCCCCATCATAGCCACCATTTGCTTGCAACATATAAAATGTTGCATATGATTCTGATCGACGGCGCAGGCAACCCATGATCTTCCGCCAGCTTTTCGACAGCGTATCCGGCACCTACTCCTATCTGCTCGCCAGCCGCGCGGGCGGTGAGGCGATGATCATCGATCCTGTGCTAGAAAAGGTCGATCGTTATCTGCAATTGATCGCCGAGCTCGATCTTAAATTGGTCAAGGCGGTGGATACCCACCTGCACGCCGACCATATCACGGGCTTAGGCGCGCTGCGCGATCGCACGCACTGCATCACCGTGATGGGCGAAAACACCAAAGCCGACGTGGTGTCGATGCGACTGGCTGAGGGCGACAAGCTCACTATCGATGGCGTAAGCATGGACGCGATCTATACGCCCGGTCACACCGACGATTCCTATAGTTTTTTAATGCGCGACCGCGTGTTCACCGGCGACACGCTGCTGATCCGCGGTACCGGCCGCACCGATTTCCAGAACGGCAATGCGCGCATGCAATATGATTCGATTTTCGGCAAACTGTTGCGCTTGCCCGATGAAACCATGGTGTTCCCCGCGCACGACTACAAAGGCGACACGGTTTCGACCATTGGCGAAGAGAAGCGCTACAATCCGCGCCTGCAGATCAAATCGGTAGACGAATATGTCGCGCTGATGGCGAGCCTAAAATTGCCGAACCCAAAAATGATGGACGTCGCCGTGCCGTCCAACATGAAGGTTGGCTTAGCACAAGCAGAAATCGCGCGCCGCGGCTGGGCGCTGGATGCAGTGAGTGCGATTGCTCAACTGAACCGTCCGGACGTCGCCTTCGTCGATCTGCGTGAAACCAACGAGCGCACAAAGCACGGCAGCATTCCGGGCGCATTGCATGCGTCTTATGTGGACTTGCAGAAAAATCTCCAGGTTGGGGGGCTTCTGCGCGAACTCGCCCGCGCCAACGACAAGCGCATTGTGTTCTACTGCGCCTTCGGCGAACGCTCCGCCATGGCGGTGCAGGCCGCTCAAGACGCCGGACTTACCTCGTCTCTGCACGTCGAAGGTGGCATCGACGCCTGGAAAAAAGCCGGCGGCGCCCTCGTACATTAGCCGCTAGTGGAGAATCTGGCTCAGGAATAGCTTGGTCCGCTCGTGTTGCGGATGCGTGAAGAACTCTTTCGGCTCATTCATCTCGACGATCTGCCCCTGATCCATGAAGATCACGCGATCTGCGACCTGGCGGGCGAAACCCATTTCGTGCGTAACCACCAGCATGGTCATGCCATCCTCGGCCAGGCCCACCATGGTGTCGAGCACCTCCTTGACCATTTCCGGGTCGAGCGCCGAGGTCGGCTCGTCGAACAACATGATCTTCGGGCTCATGCACAATGCGCGCGCAATTGCCACGCGCTGCTGCTGTCCACCGGATAGTTGACCTGGATATTTAGCGGCTTGGTCCGGAATCTTAACCCGGGTGAGATAATGCATTGCGATGTCTTCGGCATCCTTTTTAGGATTCTTGCGCACCCAAATCGGCGCCAGCGTGCAGTTCTCCAACACCGTGAGGTGCGGAAACAGATTGAAGTGCTGGAACACCATGCCGACATCGCGGCGCACTTCATCGATCTTCTTGAGATCGTTGGTGAGTTCCACGCCGTCGACAATTAGGCGCCCCTGCTGGTGCTCTTCAAGACGGTTGATGCAGCGGATCATGGTCGACTTGCCCGAGCCTGACGGACCGCAAATCACGATGCGCTCGCCACCTTTCACATTGAGATTGATATCGCGCAGCACATGAAAATCGCCATACCACTTGTTCATGCCGACGATTTCTACAGCCACGCTGTTGTTGAGCTTGGCCGGCTTCAGGTTGGGGACAGCGTTCATGACACGACCTCGATTTTCATGCGGGCTAACGCCTTTCGGCCTTGGACAAACGAGCTTCAGTTGCGCGGGCATAGAGGGACATGGCGTAGCAGAAGATCAGGTAGAAAATGGCAGCGACCGCATAGCCGGTCGTGCTGGTGACCGGCGTCGCCCATTTCGGATCGATGCGAGAGACTTCCACCGTATGCAGAAAGTCGAAGATGCCGACGATAAATACCAGTGTAGTATCCTTGAACAGTCCGATATAGGTGTTGACGATATTCGGAATTGTGATCTTGAGCGCCTGCGGCAAGATGATCAGCCGCATCATCTGCGAATAGCTCAGGCCGACTGCCATGGCGCCTTCGAACTGTCCCTTCGGAATCGCCTGCAATCCGGCGCGCACCACCTCCGCCATATAGGCCGACGCGAAAAGAGCAATGCCGACCAATGCGCGCAATAGTTTGTCGGGCGACAAATGTTCTGGCACGAACAGCGGCAACATCACGCTCGCCATGAATAGAACGGTCACCAGCGGCACGCCGCGGACGAATTCTATGAAAATTACCGAAAACAATCTCACCGCCGGCATACGCGAGCGCCGGCCGAGCGCCAGTAGTATGCCGAGCGGCAGCGACACAACAATGCCGACCCAGGCCACCACGATAGTCACCAAAATGCCGCCCCACAGTACAGTGTCGACCGGCATCAGGCCGATGTTCCGCCAACCGGTCAGCAGGATGAAGGCGCTGATCGGTACCACCACGAAGAAATAGACCGAGCCGAGATCGCGACGCGGCGCGTTGAGCCAGAGCATCCACACCACGCCAATCGCAAGCATGATAAAGAACACATCGACGCGCCAACGCTCAGAGAGCGGGTAAGAACCGTAAACGAAGTACGGCCAGCGCTCCCAGACGAACGGCCAGCAGGCGCCGACCGGGCGGTTCACGACTACTTCGCGGCAGGCGTCGCGGTCTGCGCCGCTCCACACCGCGTCGAGCAACAGGAATCGAACCAGATCCGGAATGATCCAGAATCCCAGCAGCGCAATCAATATTGTCAAAATGACATTGAGCTTGGTCGACAACAGGTTTTCCCGCAGCCAACCAACGGCGCCGCGCATCGCCATCGGCGGTGCCTGTGCATCGAGGGTTGCGCCACGCACAAATTTTATTTTCGCAACGGCGAGATCGCCTTCTGACATGGTCATGGCGCGCCCCTCACCGTTCCACCAGCGCGATGTGGCTGTTGTAGAAATTCATCAGCAGCGAGGTCACCAGACTGATGGTGAGATAGACCGCCATGGTGATGGCGACGACTTCGACCGCCTGCCCGGTCTGATTCAACACCGTGCCGGTAAAGACTTGCACCAGATCGGGATAGCCGATAGCCACCGCCAATGTAGAGTTCTTGGTCAAGTTCAGATATTGGCTCGTGAGCGGTGGAATGATGACGCGCATGGCTTGCGGCACCACGATCAGCCTTAAGGTAGGATGCGCCTTCAAGCCCAAGGAATAGGCGGCCTCGGTTTGGCCGTGCGACACGGCGAGAATGCCGGCGCGCACTACTTCGGCAATGAATGCCGCGGTATAGATCGACAGGCCGAACAGCAAGGCTGCAAATTCCGGCAGTATCTCTAGCCCGCCAGAGATATTGAAGCGTCCGCCTTGCGGGAAATCAAACGACAGCGGAAAGCCTGCAATCGCCAATACGGCAAGTGGCAGGCCGATGAGTAGCCCGAGCGCCACCGAGAAAACCGGCGCTTGCTGGCCGGTCTGCTCCTGGCGCTTGCGCGCCCAGATATAAAATACAATCGAGCCGATGATGCCGACGACGAGTGCGATCACGACCCAACGGAAACCGTTTCCAAAGATCGGCTGCGGGACAAACAGGCCGCGGTTGTTGAGAAAAATTCCGCCGGGAATTATGAAACTATCCCGCAGCTCCGGTAACGCCTTGAGCACGGCGTTGTACCAAAACAGCAATTGCAACAGCAGCGGAAGATTGCGGATGGTTTCGACGTAACCGGTGGCAGTTTTGGACACCAGCCAGTTTTTCGACAGCCGCGCGATTCCAATGACGAAACCGAGAATGGTCGCGATAACAATGCCGATGCCGGAAACCAGTAGAGTATTAAGCAACCCGACCCAGAAGGCGCGACCATAGGTGGAGGCCTGCGCGCTGTATTCGATCAACGTCTGGCTGATATCGAATCCGGCGGTGTTGTTCCAAAAGCCGAATCCGGACGCGATTTTTGCCCGTGCCAGATTGGCGATGGCATTGCTGGCTGCGGCGTAGATGGCAAGCCCGACCAGAACGCAAAGTGCGACCTGATAGGCAATGCTGCGAACCTTGGGGTCGTTGTAGAAGGCAACCCGCGCGGGGGGTGACCCCACCGGAAGGTCAATCGACATTTACCCCTCGTCTACCCTTGGCCGTGTCCCGGCGTTCGGTCAGCGGATCGGCGGCGCGTATTGGATGCCGCCCTTGCTCCACAGTTTGTTCAAGCCGCGTTCGATCTTGAGCGGTGAGCCTTGCCCGACATTGGCCTCAAACACCTCGCCGTAATTGCCGACCAGCTTGACGATGCTGACCGCCCATTCCTTACCCAAGCCCAATTGCTCGCCGTAATTACCCTCAGTGCCGACCAAGCGTTTGACATCGGGATTGGTCGACTTCGCCATCTCGTCGATATTCTTCGACGTGATGGCCAACTCTTCGGCGTTGATCATCGCGTATAGCGTCCACTTAACGATATCGAACCATTGGTCGTCACCGTGACGGACCACCGGACCGAGCGGCTCCTTTGAGATGATCTCCGGCAGCACGATGTGATCGGTCGCATTGGCGAGCCGCAAGCGTTCGCCATAGAGCGCCGAGGCATCGCTAGTGTAGGCGTCGCAACGTCCGGCGTCGTAAGCCTTCACCGCTTCGTTCGCGGTCGCGAAGGTCACCGTCTTGACCTGCATTTTATTGGCGCGGAAGTAGTCAGACAGATTGAGTTCGGTGGTGGTGCCCTGCTGCACGCAGATCGAGGCGCTGTTGAGTTCGAGCGCCGAATTCACTTTCAATGTCTTGCGCACCATGAAGCCTTGACCATCGTAATAATTGACGCCGACGAAGTTGAGGCCGAGCGATGTATCGCGCGAGCTCGTCCAGGTCGTGTTGCGTGCCAAAATGTCGACCTCGCCGGACTGCAGCGCGGTGAAGCGATCCTTCGCCGACAGCGGCACAAACTTGACCTTACTGGCATCATTGAAGATCGCGGCGGCAATGGCCCGGCAGAAATCGGCATCCATGCCGGCCCATTTTCCTTGCGCGTCCGGTAGGCCGAAGCCGGCCAGCGTGCCGTTGGAGCCGCAATTGAGCATGCCGCGGTCCTTCACGGCCTTCAGGGTTTGAGCGGATGCGCTCTGCGCGGCGAAAATGACGGTGAGCGCGAGAATGCTAATCATTCGATTCATTTGGCGGCCTCTACAACGCATACTGGGATGCGGCGCCCCTCGCGGTTTGGCCAAACATTCTGGCCTTTTTCGCGAGCCCTCAGACTTTTGCCATCACAGACCGACCGCGATGTGAGGTCAAGGGGTTGACGGTTGCGGCCGTTGCGGACGTATATGCCGTCCGCACCGCGGATCCTTAAGCCCCACCGATCGGACCCCCGAACCCATCATGGCGAAGCCGCCCAAAAAGTCAGTCAAGCCGGAAACCCTGTTGGTCAATGCCGGCCGCGATCCGAAGGCCTATCATGGCTTCGTCAATCCTCCGGTCTATCACGCCTCGACCGTACTTTACCCCACCGCCGAGGATCAGGTCGCCCACCGCGCCCGTTACCAATACGGCCGCCGCGGCACGCCCACGTCGGAAGCGCTCGAAAACGCACTGATCGAACTTGAAGGCGACGGCTGCGCCGGCGTCGCGTTGCTGCCCTCGGGATTGGCCGCGATTTCAACCGCGCTCATCTCGGTTGCCGGTAGCGGAGATCATATTCTGGTGACCGACAGCGTCTATCGGCCGACCCGCAACTTCTGCGAGGGCGTTTTCAAGCGCATGGGCATCGAGACCACCTATTACGATCCGCTGATCGGCGCCGGCATCGCAAAACTGTTCAAACCGAGCACGCGCGCGGTTTTCGTCGAGGCGCCCGGCTCACAAAGTTTCGAGATGCAGGACATTCCGGCCATCGCCCAGGCCGCGCATGCCAAGGGCGCCATCGTCATGATGGACAACACATGGGCGACGCCGCTCTATTTCCGTGCTTTCGAAAAAGGCGTTGATCTGTCGATCCAGGCCGGCACCAAATATATCGGCGGCCATTCCGACATCATGTTCGGATGCGTGTCGGCCAACGCCAAAGCGCTGAAGACGCTTAAAGAGACCGTCTACACCATGGGACTCTGCGTGGGGCCCGACGACATGAATCTCGCGCTGCGCGGTTTGCGTACCATGGGCGTGCGGCTGGCGCGCCATTACGAGTCAGGAATGCAAGTCGCGCGCTGGCTCAACGACCAGCCGGAAGTAGCGCGCGTTTTGCACCCGGCTCTCGAAAGCGATCCCGGGCACAAAATCTGGCAGCGGGATTTCTCCGGCGCCTGCGGATTGTTCAGCATCGTGCTCAAGCCTACGAGTGAAAAATCCGTTCACGCCTTCATGAACGAGCTTGCGCTGTTCGGCATGGGATATTCGTGGGGCGGCTTCGAAAGCCTGGTGATCCTGTTCGATTGCGCGGAATATCGCACGGCCACGAAGTGGACGCCGGGCGGGCCGACGCTGCGTTTTCATATCGGGTTGGAAGACCCTGGCGATCTGATCGCCGATCTCGAGCGCGGATTCGCAGCGCTCGCCGCGGTCAAATGAATTAGGGCGTGCGCGGGATCCAATTATAAAGTGCCAGCCCACCGTCAACGACAACCGTCGTACCCGTGACGTAACGAGAGAACCGGTCACTCAGCAGTGCCAAAGCCATCCCCGCGATATCCTCTGGCGTACCAGTACGGCCGAGGGGAATCATTGCCTCCAGCGATTTGACATCCGCCTTGAATCCACCCCCGGGTACAGCGCCCGGCGCGATGGCGTTGACGCGGATACCATCGCCACCCAGCGCTCGTGCAAGCTCCTTCACAAGCATGGTCTGACCGGCCTTTGTGGCGCTGTAATGGGGAAGGTTGCGTGGCGAATGGGCGTGCAACGATGTGATGTAAAGCATTCGTCCTTTGATTCCGCGCGCCTTCATGTGTGCGCCGGCTGACTGGCCAAGTACGAAACCTGCGCGTAAGCCAACGTTTAACATCGCGTCCCACTCAGCATCGGTAACAGCCAAAATTGTCTGACTTTCCGAGCGTCTGGGTGAGGCGCTGTGTACCAGGATCGAGATTTTGCCTAGCGCTGCCAGCGCCGCTTCGAAAAGCGATCGCGCAGCGGCCGGCTCGGCAAGATCCACGGGGATGAATATAGCGTCCAGCTCGCGCGCGAGCGCTTTGCCAGACTCAGTGGCCACGTCGCTCAAAACGAGCCGCACGCCCTCCTGGGCGAGTGCTTGTGCAATGCCCCGACCAATACCAGATGCGGCCCCTGTAACCAGAGCGGCGTCGCCGTCTAACAACCCCATGTCGTCTCTCCTTCACGCCCCCGACTATGAGTGCCGAAGAATGCGCCCTAGGACGCCGCCGCCGTGCCGCCGCTGCGCATCACGAATTGCAGATTGCGCAGATACACGAAAACGCCGAACGCCTGCCCAATGATGAACACCGGGTCTTTGCGATAGAGCGCGTAGCCGAGCAACATCAAGCCGCCACCGATCGAGAATATCCAGAATGCGGTCGGTACAACGCTCCTGCCCGCACGCTCGGAAGCGATCCACTGCACGACAAAACGCATGGCGAACAGCATTTGCGCGATGTAACCGATCA
>Ga0315273_10007758_pt1 | contig 13465 bp, 17 predicted proteins | sample YL17G02_0_MG_FD_205753 | JGI IMG/M metagenome (GOLD analysis project Ga0315273, IMG submission 205753) | Sediment microbial communities from Yellowstone Lake, YNP, Wyoming, USA - YL17G02_0 | ecosystem: Environmental > Aquatic > Freshwater > Lake > Sediment | place: USA: Wyoming | collected... | reverse complement strand
GTTGTTGGGGTCTTAACGAGGATTTTGTTTGAGGGAATGTTTTGGGGAAGGGACCTCCCTGGCGTGGGCAAGGACCGTCCCCTTCTCATCGTTTTTGAGGAGGCGCACTCGTATCTTCCAAAGGGAGGCTCATCACAGTTTGTGGCCGGATATGCGACGCGGTCGGTTAGAAGAATCCTAAAAGAGGGACGCAAGTATGGCGTTGGCGCTATCGTCGTCAGTCAACGGCCGTCAGAATTGGATGAAACAGTTCTCTCACAATGCGGCACTTTCGTCTCCCTTCGCTTGACAAATACGGACGACCAGGGACGCGTGAAAGCCACTGTCCCGGACGCTCTCGCGGGACTGATTGACCTATTGCCAGCACTGCGTACCGGGGAGGCTGTGGTTCTAGGAGAGGCGATGCAGATTCCAAGCAGAATCCGCTTGCCCCTAATAGAGCCCAGGCCAAAGAGCGATGATCCGAAAGTCGCTGAAAACTGGAAGAAGAACAGAGTGCTGAGCCCATCCTACAAATTAGCTGTCACGGGTTGGCGTCAGCAGCAAAGGGCAGTACCGGTAGCAACGGGCGGTGAAATGAAAGGAGACACGAATGGAGAGGACACCAGTACAGTCAAGTAGCGTTTCCTCAGTTGGATACGACCGAGACTCATCTATGCTAGAGGTAGAATTTCTGAACGGGTCGGTATATCAATACTTCGGTGTGCCTGAATCCATCTTTAATGGACTTATGAATGCGCCTTCTAAAGGCACATTTCTCGACCAGGTCGTCAAGAAAGCTGGGTATTCATATGCTCGTATTGTCTGAGGATGCACTTCGTTCAGCGCATACACCAGCAAGTGTTTGAAGGGAAGTCTTTGGAGTTGAGTGAACTGTTGAATGATGCGGATTGATGCAAATAGCTGGTACTACAGCCCAGATCATGGGCAGATCTGCCAGGTCATCGAATCCCAAACGCTCTGGGATGAGACGACCTGCCGCGTCTGGCTGCCCGGTCGCGATTCCGTGGTCCGCATCCCGGCTTCCAGGCTTAAGTCCCTGGAGAGCGCGGGCACAGGCTCGCCGGACGATATCGCCTACGTCGCTGCTGCCGCGCGGGTAGCCGACGCCCTGACCCAGGACGTCCTGCTCGCGCCCATCGAGTCCTCTGTCATCCCGCTGCCGCACCAGATTCGGGCTTTGTCTCGCGCTATCGCCAACGACCGGGTGCGCTATCTCCTGGCGGACGAGGTCGGCTTGGGCAAGACTATTGAGGCCGGTCTCATCATGCGGGAGCTCAAACTCCGCGGGCTGGTCAAGCGGACCCTGGTCATCGCCCCGAAGGGACTGGTAAGCCAGTGGGTCAGCGAGATGCGCTTCCATTTCGGCGAGACCTTCCAACTCGTCCTCCCCGAGGACATCAAGACGTTGAAACGGATCGCCCCGGCAACGGGCCCGGGAAACGACGAGAAGGGTAATCACAACCCGGATGTTCTCCCGGCCAACGCCTGGCAAATGTTCTCCCAGGTGGTCGTGCCGATGGATTCGGTCAAGCCCCTGGACAAGCGCCGTGGATGGACCGCGGCCCAGGTGGGCGAGCACAACCGTGAGCGTTTCGAGGACCTGATCTCCGCCGGTTGGGACCTGGTCATCGTGGACGAGGCCCACCGTCTCGGTGGCAGCACCGACCAGGTGGCCCGCTTCAAACTGGGTCAGGGACTCTCCGAAGCCGCGCCTTATTTTCTGCTGCTTTCGGCCACCCCGCACCAGGGCAAAACCGACGCCTTTTATCGGCTGGTGTCCCTGATCGACGCTCAAGAGTTTCCGGACATCAGCAGCGTCACCCGCGAGCGGGTCCAGCCGCATGTCATCCGCACCGAGAAGCGCCGCGCCATCGACGCCGAGGGGAAGCCGCTGTTCAAACCCCGGCGCACACAACTTGGCCCGGTCTCCTGGGAAGAGCGTCACCGAAATCAGCAGCTCCTCTACGAGGCGGTCACCGAATACGTCCGCGAAGGCTACAACCAGGCCAAGCGGGAGAAACGGAGCTATATCGGTTTCCTCTTGATCCTGATGCAGCGCTTGGTGGTCTCCAGCACGAGCGCCATCCGCACCACGCTCGAAAGGCGGCTCGAAGCCCTCGCCGCACCCCAGGAGCAACTGACCCTATTCCCGCTCACCTCCGAGGAGGAATGGGCAGACCTGGATGGCCAGGAGCAGATCGACGTGCTGCTTCGCACCCGCCTCAAGGCGCTCAAAAACGAGCGCGCCGAGGTGAAGCTGCTGTTGGATGCCGCGACCCGTTGCGAGCAGATCGGGCCGGATGCAAAGGCCGAGGCGCTACTCGACTGGCTCTACCGCCTCCAATCTGAAGAGAGTGACCCGGAGCTCAAGGCGTTGGTGTTTACCGAGTTCGTGCCCACCCAGGAGATGCTGCGGCGATTCCTGACTGAGCGGGGGTTCTCGGTCGTCTGCCTGAACGGCTCCATGGACATGGAAGAGCGCAAGCGAGTCCAGGAGGCATTCGCCAAGGATGCCCGCATTCTCATCTCCACAGAAGCCGGCGGGGAGGGCTTGAACCTCCAGTTCTGCCACGTGGTGATCAACTACGACATCCCCTGGAATCCGATGCGTCTCGAACAGCGGATCGGCCGGGTGGATCGTATCGGCCAGGCCCATGCGGTTCGCGCGGTCAACTTCGTCTTCGAGGGCTCGGTCGAGCATCGGGTCCGGGAGGTATTGGAGCAGAAGCTCGCCGTCATCTTCGAGGAGTTCGGCATCGACAAGACCGGCGACGTCCTCGACTCGGCCCAAGCGGGTCACATGTTCGACGAGATGTATGTCGATGCGATCCTCAACCCCGAAAAGGTGGAGGACTCCGTGGAGAGCGTGGTTGCCCGTCTGCAGGAGCAGGCCCGCGAGGCGCGCACGACCGCATCCGTTCTCGGAGCGACCGAGGACCTGGAGCCTGGCGAAGCCCAGCGGCTGCTGACTCACCCCTTGCCCCATTGGGTCGAGCGCATGACCGTGAGCTACCTCAAGGCGCATGGCGGCCGGGCCGAGAGGAGAAGCCAGAGCTGGAACCTCACTTGGCCCGATGGCGAAACCTACGAGAACGTGGTCTTCACGACCAAGGAAGCCGAGAGGCTTCCGGCCGCCCGGCACCTTACCCTGGAAGAGCCGAAGGTCCGCGGTCTGGCCATGCGGCTTCCCCGTTTCGCGCCAGGCCAGCCGGTCCCCATCGTGTCGATCCCAGGCCTCTCCGAGGAAGTCCAGGGCGTCTGGTCCTTGTGGCGAATCGCGATTGCCACCATGGAGTGGAACCGTCGAAGGATCATGCCTCTCTTCCTGGCCGACAACGGCATGGTTTACATGCCGACGGCCAGACACGTGTGGGACCAGCTCCTCGCGGCAAGCACACAGGTCCGGTCTATTCTTGACGCCGAGGTCTCCCAAGCCGCCTTCGCAAAGCTGCAGAACGCCGCGGAAGAACACGGGAAGCCCATCTATGAGGCACTCGTACAGGAGCACCGTGCCCGCATCGCACGTGAGCGCGAGAAGGCCAACTACGCCTTTGCCGCCCGCCGCAAGACCGTCGAGCGGATCGGTTTGCCCCAGGTGCGCAACTATCGTCTGAACCTCCTCACGCAGGAGGAGCGGAGCTTCCAGGAACAGCTCGACCAGAAGGCCCATGCCTTGCCCGAGATGGTGCCGCTGCTTGTGATTCGGGTGGAGGGCAGTGGTCATGAGTAGCTGGCGCGATCAAATCCTGAAGGAGTTCACCCCGAAGGTCGCCAGGCTCACCCTGGTGGCGGATCCTGACGGGCTTCTTCTTGAAGAGGGGATTCTCGAAGGCATTCGCGAACGAGGATTCGAGCTGATTCCGTTTGAAGACCACATCGCGTTCCGCTACGCCTACGAATCGAAGTTCCGATCCCGCTGGGACCGGGGCGAGCACACGGACCTCGTTGTCGTATTGCGCTCCCAAGCCAGCGACCTCAGCGGGTTGCCCTACGATCTCCTCCAGGCTGGCCGCAGGCTCTCGTTCAGTCTCGGCGACATCTTCCCGAACCTCAGCTACCCGGTCGTGACCGCCCTGGACCGCGGGGACCTCGATGCCTTGTATGAGGCGCAGAAAAGACATGCGCCCGGCCAGTTGGGCGACAATGCCACCAAGGAGTTCGTCCTCCGGCACGTCTTTGAAATCGCGCCCGAGCTGATCAAACAGTCATCGGACCTCTTGCGGGTGCTGCTGCGCCGCCATTACCGCGGCCAGCGAATCCCGACTGACCTCGACGAACGGTTCATCCAACTCCTGCACCAGAGCAACGTCTTCGACGACTGGCCGCTTGAGACGCTTGTTACGGACCGGGAGGCATTCTTCGCATTCCTCCAGGAGCGCTGGTCGATTTTCCTCGACCGTGAGGCAGCCAAAGGGGCGTCCGGCGTTCGTGAGGACGAGAAGCCCTACGGTCTGGCCATTGAGGGGCCCATTCATCTGCCCTTCGACCATCATGACGTCCGGGTCTACATAGACAACCTGTTCGTCGAGGGTTTGCTGCACTCCGTGTCACACGACCATGCAGATACCCTGTCCAAAACCTGGGTAGGCATTGGCGTTCGAACCGCCCCAATCGAGGACAGGTCTCGTCGCCTGGGCAAGCTCATCGACAGCCTGCAGACATCCATTCCGGCCGAGGACGCAAGGCACACGGACTGGTTTCACTTTGCCCGTGGATGGGCGGAGTTGGTTCTGCTCATGAACGAGCAATCCGATGCCGTCCTCGGGGAAACGAACGAGCACGGGAAGAGCTTGCAGGCACAGGTGGACGCTGGTTTTGCAGCCTGGCTCTTCAAGCGGTACGCTGGGCTTGTCAACCTGCCGCCAGTGCCACCGGTCATGCTGCATCACCTCCCGCGGTTTCTTGCCCGTCAGGTGGGCGAAGACCGTAACGCGAAGATCGCACTGATCGTGGTGGATGGCCTTGCCATGGACCAGTGGCTGGTGGTCCGTAGCGCGCTCGCCTCAAGGCAGCCCGGTTTCCGGTTCCGGGAGCAGGCTATCTTCGCCTGGATTCCTTCTCTCACATCCGTTTCGCGCCAAGCTGCCTTCGCCGGCAAGGCTCCCATCCTTTTCCCGAACAGTATCCAGACCACGGACAAGGAACCTGCACTATGGGCGCAGTTCTGGGCGGATCAGGGCTTCACGCCAAACGAGGTCGTGTACATCAAGGGACTGGGCGACCTGTCTGCGTGCGACGCACAGGCAGGCGGCAGTCTGGAGACCGTTTCCGAAGCGCTTTCTCATTCCAAGGCAAGGGTTGCCGGGCTGGTCGTGGACAAGGTCGACAAGATCATGCACGGGATGGAAATGGGCACCGCCGGGATGCACAACCAGGTGCGCCAGTGGGCCAAACAGCCATATCTCAGCACTCTCCTTGATCTGCTTCTGGATCGTGGATTCCGGGTCTACCTGACTTCTGATCATGGCAATGTCGAGGCGGAAGGTTGTGGCCGTCCGGCGGAAGGGGCTATGGTGGACCTTCGCGGAGAACGGGTCCGCATCTATCCCGACGTGACCCTCCGCGGTAAGGTGAAGGAACGGTTCCCAACAGCGCTGGAATGGGGCGACGTTGGTCTCCCGGAGGACTACCTCGCGCTCCTGGCTCCTGCCCGGCAGGCCTTTGTCCAAGACAAGCAGCGCACCGTGAGCCACGGCGGCATTTCAGTCGAGGAACTCATCGTCCCTCTGGTTCAAATTGAGAGGAGGGGCGAATGACCAGACGGACAGACCAGACCCGCCTGCCGGGCCGGGGCCGGCGCGGGCAGGTCGGATTCAGTCAGCGCGTGCGTCTGGAATGGCTTGAGCAGACAGCCAACCTGGTCCTGGCGGGGAACGACAAGGCTGCGGTCAACGATGCCTTGCAGGAGCTTCTGAAAGACAAGGTGTCCGTAGGTGGCCAGGCCGAGCGCGGCAATCGCGAGAAGATCATCACCATACTGATGAAGGTGTGGCTCACGGTTCCGGCTGAGCTTGAGTCGCTCCGGGTCGGCGGGCTTGAACTGCTCAAGCGTGTTCCACGACGCGACCACATGCCCGTCCATTGGGGGATGGTGGTGGCCGTCTATCCGTTTTGGTCGGGTGTGGCGGTGCAAGTGGGTCGACTCTTGAGGCTTCAGGGTTCTGCAGCGGCGGCCCATGTCCAGCGGCGGGTCCGCGAGCAATATGGCGAGCGGGAGACTGTTTCCCGAGCAGCCCGCCGCGTGCTGCGTTCGTACCTGGACTGGGGCGTGCTCCAAGAGGGGGGCGCAAAGGGAGTCTACAGCGCAGGCCCATCGCTGGCCATAGACGATAACCGGCTGATTGCTTGGCTGGTCGAGGCATCCCTCCATGCCCGCGCCAACGGCTCGGCCCCGCTGAAAGATCTGATTGATAGCCCCAACTTCTTCCCGTTCCGGGTCAAATCGATTCACGCCGAAAGCCTTGTGGCTGTGTCATCCAGACTCGACATCCTTCGTCATGGGTTAGATGACGACCTGGTCATGCTGCGGAAACCCTACACAGAGGGGAGCGCGGAATGACCAAAGGCTTCCATCCCGCATTCACGATCACCAACCGGATCACCTCTGGCATGACCCGCATCGAGCGGGCCCGTGGGTTCCTGGAGGCCGCAACCCTGTCAGATGCCTGGGTGCGCGAGATGGGCCGCCGCGCCTTGATCCTGGAGGCCCACCACACCACGCACATCGAGGGAATGCGCCTAACCCTGGAACAGGCCGAGGAGGAGAGTCTCAAAGGGGCGGCCAGTTGGGAGACCGGACCCAGTGCGCCTAAGAAGGGCCGAGGGCGCAGGAAGAAGAAAGAGGGAGAGGATGATCTGTTCGAATCCGGCTAACCCATGGTAAGCGGTAGGAGTCACTGTGGTTAGCGATGATCTGAGACAATTCGATCTCAACTTCCCTGGCTTTTGGATCGAAGCTGCAGATCGAGATTGGGCATGGAAGACATTCCAGGTATTGCAGCTCATTGAAAGCCTGTTCGTCGAGGCTGCCGCTGCCTATTCCCTGTTTCGGCCGATTACCGCGGACAATTTCCTCGAATTCATTGACAGTGACAAGTCGCCTTACGAACGGTGCCTGAATGGCCTGTATGGGAAAGCTTTCGTGTTTGCCTTGGACGGTATTGGGAAGCTGCTTTCCCGGCTCTGTGAGCATCTTGACCCTCCACCCGCCGTCGGGCCTTTACGCGAGAAATATGAGACCCAGTTCGGACATCTCAAACATATCCGGGATTCAGCAATCCACCTCGAAGATAGAGGACGTGGCGTAACCCGGTTTCAGAAGCCAATTGATACCCGCGTGTTTCTTCTAGGTTCGTTTGTGGAAAGGCGCTTCTTGTTTACCGGAGAAGACGGGAGGCAATATGAAGTGGAAGTCTCAAAGTCAACTCTGAATGATGCGAAGGAGATTGTCCAAGGAATTATTGCTGCATATTCGTGGTCACCATGCGTTTTGGTCGACGGTGCGTAAATGGTGCGCTGGGGAGCCACAGAGAAGGCGGCGAAGAAGGGGCGGGGTAGGCGAGGGAATCAAGGAGGGGATGCCGGCCTTTTCTGATCTGGGCAATCCATATTGGGGTATGGAGGGTGAGGGTGAATCCCCTGATATCGGAGTTCTCCTACGGATATGCGCTGACCGAGGAACTGGCGGCCGGAAATCGGGGTGCGCTACGAGGAGCCCCAGTCTTCCCATCGCTCATCGACGAAGGCAACAGAGGTGGGTACGATGTGCAGCTCCCGTTTGTCGGTAGTCCCCTCTTTCTCCAGTTCAAGCTGTCCCACTACCTGAGGCGCTCATCCGCGAAGGAGTGGCCCCATTGGGGAGCACCTTACTACCGAATGTACCTCAGGCCGCTCCGGCATTCCCGGCAGCACAACCTGCTACTCGGACTGGAAAGTCAAGGTAACGAAGTGTACTACGCTACCGCGATGTTCCACACCGCGGCAGAACTGAACGCCGCTTACGCAGGCAGGCAGGTCGTTCAGTCTTCAGCGTTTTTTCGACCACACGACATCGGTCCTCTCCCGGACGCCGAGCAGCACTACGTGGTTTTTCACCCCCAACAGAGCACCGCCTATCTCCACTCAAACGAGGGTCACCCGATTGAGATGGTAAAGGGGACAATCTGGCAGGAAAAGATACTCTTCGCTGCGGATCAGCGGGTGGACGATCTGACGGAGACGTTCTTCCGGGAACTTCTGGATCGAATACGGAAGGCGATGGCTGAAGAGCTTCCAACTTGGGAGAGAAGGGAGGAAGTCCTTTCTGAACAATTCACCGGCCGTGAGAGAGCCGGTCTGGCTGCATACATTTCGTACCTCGTCAGAACGTATTTTGATGCTCAGTTCTTTTTGGTGACGTCATCGGATGAACACGGAAGGTCCAGACGACGGCCTGAACCGAGTGGATGAGACGAACAGTGCGGGTTTTGGTCTTCTCGGCCGTGGCTTCTGACAGAGCCAAGGGCCGTTGGATTGTGTTACCATGAGCACCACGGGGGTTGCCTGCAACTGGAAGGGATACGACATGCCGGTGATCTGCACCCCTGAAGAACTGATGGGAGAGTAATTCCATGCGGGAAGATCCGATTGTCTCCGAGGTCAGGCAGGTGCGCGAGCAACTCTCGAGGCAATTCAATTTTGATGTGCACGCGATCTTCGCAGACCTCCGAAAGAGGCAGACCTTGCTGGGATCGAGGCTCGTTCGCCGACAGCAGAAGAAGAAAGGCGAAGAAGAGGCTGGACACGACCAAGGTCCCGGTCTGCTCCATCCGGGTCGCTAGGCCTGAGCGTTCCATCCTTCGGCCAAGTGACAATCGCAGGCTGATTTCGGCAGGGAAGGCGACTCCGCATGAGCGTAGAGAATATAAGGGTGTGCGGTGAAAAAGGAATACGACTTCAGCAAGGGGAAGCGGGGGCTGGTCATTCAGACGCCTCCAGGCAAGACGCGGACCACGATCCGAATCGATGACGAGATTCTCGACTGGTTTCGGAGCCAGATCCACGCGGCCGGCGGCGGGAACTACCAGACCCTGATCAATATGGCACTTCGGGAATACATTTCCTCTCAGGAGGGATCTCTTGAGGAAACCCTTCGCCGCGTGATCAGGGAGGAACTGCCCAGGCTTGCCAGCAAGGCTGCGGGTCGGTAGAGGATTGTCATCCTGACATGTCGCAGAAAGGGGCCGCATTTGAACGCGGCCTTTCTTGCTCGGGCATTCAGGTCACGCGACTTGACAAGTCAAACACAAAACTCGTATTGTCTATTGATATCGGACATAAATGTTCCTAATTATGCTTTAACTTATTGATAAGTATAGTGTTTTTGGAGACACCATTGAGGACATACGAGAAGACACATTCCTGGCTCAAGTTCGCGCTGGACTTGAGGAAACTCGACTACTCCACATGGCTCCTGGTTGGCGAGGCGGTGTCCAAGGTCGAACACATTGCGGGCGTGCCACTGAGCCCGGAAGCGGCAGAGCGTTTGCACGGGATCTACCTCGCGAAAGGAGTTCTTGCCACGACAGCCATCGAAGGCAACACCTTGACGGAAGAAGAGGTGCTGCGGCATCTGGAAGGGAAGCTCAAGTTGCCGCCGTCCCGTGAGTATCTAAGTCAGGAAATCGATAACATCGTTGAGGTGTGCAACCGGATTGGCGCAGCAGTGATCCGAGAGGGCAATCAAACCATCACCCCTGAGGAGATCCGGGGCTACAATGCGCTTGTGCTTCGTGCGCTTCCGGTCAATGAAGATGTTGTGCCCGGCGAGTTTCGGCGCCATGCGGTGATGGTTGGCCGTTATCACGCGGTCCCTCCGGAAGATTGCGAGTACCTCCTTGAGCAGTTCTGCAAATGGCTCAATGGACTGCAATTCCCCGCCGGGTGGGAGGCGCCGTACTCTGTCCTGGCAGCCATTGCAGCCCACCTGTACTTCGTCTGGATTCACCCTTTCGGTGACGGGAACGGTCGCACGGCTCGGCTGATCGAGTTCCGTTTTCTGCTCCAAGCCGGCTTCCCAACTCCCGCCGCCCATTTGCTGAGCAACTTCTACAATCTCACCCGTACGGAGTACTACCGGCAATTGGACCACGCCAGTAAGAGCGACGGTGATTTGGCTGCCTTTATCGCGTACGCGGCTCGCGGATTGGTGGATCAACTTCGAGAGCAACTGCATTTCATTCGAAACCTCCAATGGGATACGGCTTGGAAGAACTACGTGTACGAACGCTTCGGCAAAGGTGGGGCCTCAGATCTGCGACGGCGAAGACTGGTCCTGGATTTGTCCAAGGTGACCGCGAACAAGGGCTGGGTTCTGGTGGATGAGATTCAGGATCTGAGCCCTCGACTGGCACGCGAATATGCCAGCAAGACAACCAAGACCCTGTCGCGCGACCTGAATGCATTGGCAGAGATGAAGTTGGTTCTCCGCGAGGGCAGAAGAGTAAAGGCAAACAGAGATCTGATCCTTGCATTCTTGCCGGCTCGTTCGCGCATTGGTTCGGATCATGAGGGAGACACCAAAGAGAGGAAGGAGCCCGAATGATCGGCTGCGCATGGACGAGGGTGAGCGCCTTTCCCCCACGCGTAAGCTTGGGCGTTCCATCCGCCGGACAGAAGAGAAGCCTTGAAAAAGGAACATGTTCTCGTCGCCGGATACGCGGTTCATCAAGCCCGCGAGGTCTTCCGTGGCTTGGCCGAGCGCATGGCAGAGATTCCCGGCTTAAGGGTTCAGATGTTCTTGGATGTGCAGAGACGGCACGGAGATACGACGAAGGATTCCGAGATCCTCCGGGAATTTGCGCAACGATTCAAGAACAAGGAATGGCCGGGGGGCGACCGTGTGCCAGAAGTCTATTACGACCCGCGGGCCTTGCAAGTGAACACAACGAAGAAGGCGAGCCTCCACGCCAAGTGTATCGTGGTAGATCGCCGAGTTGCTTTTGTATCCTCGGCGAACTTCACGGAGGCTGCCCAAGTTCGGAATATCGAGGCCGGAGTACTGATCCAATCCTCCCACTTTGCCAGCAAACTCGCCAGACATTTTGTATCCCTCGCAGAAGCTGGACTCCTCAAACCTTTGCCTGGGTGCTGATAGAGGGCAGAGGTTAGAGATATGGATGACATGGGCCAACAACCAGAAAAGCGGCTCTCTCTGCTCCTTTCATACTACCTGGATCCGATCTTTTCGGACGTGTTTGGCGACATCGGCTTTGAAGTACTGTGGGCCGGCAACCGCCATGGTACTGAAAAGATCATCATGCAGAGAGATCACGAGCGTGCGATATTCCGGTTGGAATAAGATATAAGGGTTTTTTGTGATGATTCTCCGCAGCACCCATGATATAGTCGACCCGCATGAAAACAAAAACCCAGGGGACGCCATGACCAAGCGCTTCGGCATCAAGATGCCCGAGGAGGATCAGACATGCGCGAACCAAGCCAACTGGACAGGACGTTTCACATCATCATCGAACGGATGATCGCCACTGGACAGGCTCCGCACTACACAGAGATTGCAGCCGGGCTGGGAGTTCCGCCCGCGGAAGGCCGAGAAGCGCTCCACAAGCTCTTCTCGACTCGCGGTTTTCCGGGTTGGCTCTACCCGAAGACCGACAACATCGTGTCATTCCCTCCCTTCAACAATCTCCCGACGCATTACCGCTTGACGATTGACGGCGTGCAGAAGTGGTTCGGCCAGTGAGCGTTTGAATCGCTGGCGGTCTGCTGGCTCTTTCCAGGGAAGACGGTACGAATCGATTCGGTGTGCCTCGATTGTGGCGAGCCCATACGGGTCGAGGTGAAGGACGGAAAGATCGAGGCGGAGGAGCCCGAAAAGCTGATCGGCTGTGTCTCCGTCCCCATCGCAAGGTGGATGCTCAACATACCTTACTCCTGAAGCACGATGAACTTCTTCCGGTCGGAAGAGCATCTTCGCAGTTGGAAGGGTTTCCAGGAGAAGACAAAGGGCGGGATCATCGCCCTGAGTTCTTTGATGCGGCTCTTCTCAGGCCCCTACTTCAAGGACCGAAGGAAGCCGGACTACTTCTCGCACATGGGGGAGTACCTTGCGGCCATGCTCTCCTCACTCGACACACTCGAGAACGCGGGAGCTTACTGGCGGATGGGGCGGCTGGAGAAGCTCGGGTTCTCCATCGCGCTGAAGCTGGGGCTGCTCTGAGGGTAGGGTTCCATTTCACCGGACCTCCTCGGCAGAAGGCTGCCCGCTCTCCCGCCGGGTCAGGGCGCCGTACGCACAGTAATTCGCACAAAGGCTGCACGTCTCCACGCATGCCTCCGTGAAACGGATCTCTCCCGGTCCGAGCTGGATCCTCGCCTTGAGAGGATTGAAAGCGCCCTCGTAGACGAGCGAGCAGATGAGCTGGCAACTGTAGCACTCGCAGCACAGGCCCGGATCTGTCCGCATGTTCTTCTTTTCCATGGAACGGTCCCTTTCCTTTGGAGACGGCAGGCCAGGCGGATCTTACGCTGCCTCGCTGGATGGTTTCAGGGATTGAGCAGCCCCCTGGATTCTCTTACCCCGGTAGCACCGGATGGGTTTGGAGATCATGTACACGCCACAGAGGTTGCAGTGGATGCACCGGGAGGGCTCCCGGCTACCGGAGCGGATCTTCTCCGGGAATCCCGGATCTGCTATGAGGGGCCGACAGAGGGAGATGTAGTCCGCGTCTCCCTTGCCCACGATATCCTCCATGACAGCCGGGGTCGAGATACCGCCGACCACGAAGACCGGCACTTTCACCCGGCTCCGGATCGCCTTGGCCATCTCGCGGTTGTAGGCCTCGGTGAGCGGCAAGGGCTTGAGGATCCACTTGGCGAAGTGCCTCATCGCAAAATGGAATAGGAAGTTCTGCCGCCTGTACATCTCCCACTCCTCCAGGAAGGCCTCGATGCAGAGGTCGCCCCTCACGGTCGAGAAACCGTCCTCCATGATCCCGCAGCTCACCTCGATGCCGTCGAATCCCATCTCGGCCATCCGCTCAGCCATGACCACGCCCTCGCTGGGCTTGAGCCCTTTCTTCAGGTTGTCCTGGCCGTTCATCTTGATCAGCACGGGGTAGTCGCCGCCGACCTCGCGGCGGCACCGGGCGTAGACCTCTGCCAGGAACCGCATCCGGTTCTCCAGCGAGCCGCCCCACCTGTCCTTTCTGCGGTTCGTGTGCGGGCAGAGGAACTGGCTGATGAGATACCCGTGGGCGGCGTGAATCTGGACGGCGTCGAAGCCGCTCTCTCTGACTCTGCGGCTGGCCTGTCCGAAGTCTTCGATGATCCTTTCGATGTCTCCTTCCGTCATCTCTCTGGGCGTCACGAAGAGCGCCCTGTCCTTGACGGCCGATGGCGCGAGCGGCTGCGTTCCGATCATCTCTCGGGTGGTCTGCCTGCCGCAGTGGCAGATCTGCATGGC
>Ga0315273_10007756_pt1 | contig 13466 bp, 17 predicted proteins | sample YL17G02_0_MG_FD_205753 | JGI IMG/M metagenome (GOLD analysis project Ga0315273, IMG submission 205753) | Sediment microbial communities from Yellowstone Lake, YNP, Wyoming, USA - YL17G02_0 | ecosystem: Environmental > Aquatic > Freshwater > Lake > Sediment | place: USA: Wyoming | collected... | reverse complement strand
TGATACTTATTTTAATTTTGGCTTTAGTAATTACCATAGGTGTCCCGCCGGTGGTTACCCAGTTGGAGAGGCTTATTCTAAGCCTTACGGCAATGACCACTAAGATAAATTTTGGTAATTATTTCTCCTTTTCCTTAGCAGATATCATCCCCCAAGCAACAAAGTTTTCAAGTGGTGTTTTATCCATTACCTTTTCGGTGGTATCTCAGATTGCAGCAATTATCAGTCTTTTGGTTTTGGCCATATACATGTCTTTGGACTGGGAAAATATTAAGGACCAACTTCTGTCATTCTTTCCTACCGAGACAGAAGAAAATATTCGGGAAACACTAGGTGAGGTCGAATCAAGTGTTGGGAATTGGGTAAAAGGTGAGTTAATTTTAATGACTTCGGTAGGGGTCACCTGTTTTATCGGTTTGGAAATATTGGGAATTAAGTATCCATTGGCTTTAGGTTTAGTCTCAGGAGTGTTGGAGGTGGTGCCCATCTTAGGACCAATTCTTTCCGGGGCATTGGCCGCCATAATTGCTTTTGCTGAGAGTCCCGTCAAGGGTTTTGGAGTGATTGCCTTATATATTATTGTCCAGCAGTTAGAAAACAATTTGCTAGTTCCCAAAATCATGCAAAAAGTATCCGGTTTTAGTGCGCTGGTTATCCTATTGGCGTTATTGGTGGGAAGCGAGTTTTTTGGAATCGTCGGGGTCATTATTGCCGTTCCGGTAACCATAATAATCTCAGTTGTCTTAAAAAGACTTCTTCACACAGGAAGCCGATAAGCCAGATTCTGTTTTATCCAACCATCTGTCTATTCCCCATCTTTGTACCTTGCCGAGCAAACTTAAAACGGTACGGTCGTGGGTTTCTGCGGGGTGGGATTGCCCTTTTCACATTTTCTCCGTGCAAAAGTTTAGGAGAAAGATAGTCTCTGTTGCTCTCAGAAGATGTCGATTCACCCTCTGTTTCCTTACAGTTTCCCGTAAAGAAAACCATCGCTTACACGTCGGGAGTTACCTCCCGTCCCCCTGCTCTACGCAGTCTGGACTTTCCTCCTTCTTGCAGTTAAAGGCAAAAAGGCGATTGGTCAGCTTCCTGTAGTTGAATTTTATCATTTTTCCTATACTATTTACCTATTATGGAAGAAGCACTAGATCCGAACAAGTTTCACGTACTATCAAAACAGGGTAAAAAAACCTCGCTCATTGTTTCGACAATAGTATTGTTGGTGGTAATTCCTTTGTTTTCAGCTTTTTATTATAACCTTGCTGCCAACAGACCATCTCAAACTGATAAGGAAATCACTTATGAAATTCAAAAAGGTGATGATGTTTTCACGGTAGCAGAGGGGCTTTTTGAGAAAAACGCTATAAACTCAAAACTTCTTTTTATTTCTTATATGTTTTTCAACGGGTACGACAAAACCATGCAGGCAGGGGTTTATACCATTAAAGCAGGAACTAACGTAGCTGGCCTTGCTCAGATGCTCAGGCGGGGCTTTAACGACGTCAGCGTGGTTTTTAAAGAAGGTTGGCGTACAGAAGAGTATGCCAGAGTTGCTTCACAATCACTTAGCAATATTGACTACAAAAAATTTGTAGAAAACGCCAAACCCTATGAGGGGTACTTATTTCCGGATACTTACTATCTACGAGCAGATGTTTCAATTTTGGACCTAGTTTCAGTTTTAAGAGACAATTTTGATAAAAAGACACAGGACTTACTTACTACTGCTAATTTATCAAAAGTTGGCTTGACCAAAGAGCAGGTGGTAATCCTGGCATCTCTTATTGAAAGGGAAGCAGGGACTGATGAAGATCGGGCGATGGTGGCAGGAATTATATTGAAACGTCTCAATGAGGGGATGAAGTTGGATATAGATGCGACGGTTCAATATGCTGTGGCTTCCAAAGCCGAATGTACAGTGACAGCCTCTACTTGCACACCGATAAAAGACAATCCTGCTGATATAAACTGGTGGCCAGGGACGCTTACTGCGGAGGATCTTATCACGGACAGCCCGTACAATACTAGAAAAGTTGTAGGTCTTCCTCCGGCGCCAATCTCCAATCCGAGTTTGTCTTCAATAACAGCAGTTCTTAACCCAAAAGCTTCGGATTATTACTTTTACCTAATGGATAATACCGGTCAGGCCCATTATGCCAATACTTTAGCTGAGCATAATGCTAATGTGCAAAAATATTTAGTTAACTAGGGCTTTTTCAATTAATTCCTTCGTAACCTTAAATCCGCATTCTTGTAGGATATTTTTCTCTACCAGTACTGGGATATTAAAAGTCTGCATTAACTCCATTGCGTCTATAAAGCTGGAGTTGATATCTACATACGAGTCGTTTTTTAGTAAAGATAGATAAGTGTAGTAATTGCCTTCTTGGTACAGATAAATTTTTATGTATTTAATCTTAGCTTTTAAAGAAAAGAGAGTTTTTTTAAAAGTGTCTTGCGTTGAGGGTTGGCTGGGATGAGAATCTCGGATTCGAGATGAGAGATTTAACGCGGCTTCCAGCGGAAGGAGGATTTTACGTGCCTTGTGATAAAAGTAAAAGATATTGCCGCCCCCGTTTATTATATTTATTAAGAAATCTACTTTTTCAAACATACTACAAAAAAGGTATAATTAATTTACTTTTATGATCACTCTGCTCAAAACCCTTTACAATAAAGCCGAAGGCCTTAAAGGTAGGAGACTTGTTTACACTTTAGTCTTTCTTTTTGTCCTTTTTGTACTCATAGGTTTTGCTGTAGGTTATGTTACTCTCCAAAGATTAAATAAAGATGAAAAGGCTCAAACCGATACGGCTGTCGTGACCAAAGAACCGTCTCTTTCGGAATATGAGGGAAAGATAACGTACATTAATCCCGCATTTTATCCCGATGACAAAATATCTTATGTACTTGTGGATGCTTCTGGAAAAGACATCATTCTTCTTAAATCAAATGACCAGAAATTGTCTATTGCCGAAGGGTTGTATGTAAAAGTTCGCGGGGCTAAATTAAAGACTGCAGATGGGAAAATGGATGTACTTAATGTTAAGGAGGTTGTAATCAAAAGTGTCACAAATTGAGTTTATAGATATCGTAAAAGAATATGAGGGCGGTTTTAAGGCTTTAGACAACGTTTCTTTAGCTATTAATTCCGGGGAGTTTGTCTTTTTGGTGGGTCCTTCGGGGGCGGGCAAGTCTACATTAATAAAGCTTCTAATTCGCGAAGAGCCTTATGATAGCGGAAAGATTATGTTTAATGACCAAGAGATATCTCAGGTTACCCATGAGGAGATTCCAAATTTAAGAAGAAATATCGGGGTAGTATTTCAAGATTTTAAACTGTTGGATTCCAAAAACGTTTTTGATAATGTGGCCGTGGCTATGGAAGTTGTAGATGCTCCTCAAGAGGAGATAAAAAATGTTGTCCCTAATATTTTAGGCATGGTTGGACTTTCGGATAAAACGCTTTCTTTTCCGGTGCAGCTGTCGGGTGGGGAAAAACAAAGATTGTCCATCGCCCGGGCGATGGCTCACGATCCTGATGTGTTGATTGCAGATGAACCGACCGGGAATATAGATCCCGACGCCTCAAAAGGTATCATTGATCTGTTAGAGAAAATAAATTCTATGGGCACAACTATAATTATGGCTACGCATGATGAAAAAGTTGTTGATAAGCTAAAAAAACGTGTGGTGAGGTTGGAAAAAGGGGCAGTTGTTTCCGACAAGCAAGGAGGAAAATATCGTGACTAACATTTGGGCTAGTATGCTGTCTCAAGTCAAAAAAGAAAAACTTATGAGTGTGTCTAGTATTGTAGTTATGACCGTAACCTTTTTGCTTTTAAGTATTTTCATCAATGTGGTGGTATTTTCGCAAACCGCTTTGAAATATTTGGAAGAGCAGGCACAGATCACCATCTTTTTTAAGGATATCTGCCCCACGGATAGTATTTTGGCTTTAAAAGGAACCCTTGAAAAAAATACAAAAGTTATGGAAGTTAAGTATGTTTCCAAAGAAGATGCTTTAAGAATATTTAAGGAAATGAACAAAGACGAGCCTATTTTGTTAGAGTCTATTTCAGCGAGTATTCTTCCCGCTAGTTTAGAAGTAAAAGCTAAAAATATTGCAGATTTAAAAAACTTGTCTGAGGAGTTTAAAAAGCTGGACGGGGTGGAAGAAGTAAGGTTTTATGAGGATGTGGTGGGACGCTTTGCCGTGTTTTCACAAACAGTTTATATCATAGGATTTATTTTAGTGGCGCTGTTTTTGGGCATTTCTTATTCTGTGGTTATGAGCTCAATTAGGACCATGATTGTGTCAAAGGGTCCCGAGCTTGAAGTTATGAAGTTGGTGGGAGCCTCCGATGAGTATGTCAAGAAACCATTTTTACAGCAGGGATTATTTTTCGGATTTGTTTCCTCCACCATAGCCGCCACTGTGACTCTTGTTAGTGGTGCGGCTATTGATAAGTTAAGCATTTTTTCTAAGGGAATATCTTTTGGGTTTATCCCTGGTTTTTTTGTTAATCCTACAATATTTTCAATTATCCTAAGTTTGCTCCTTATACTCTCAGGGTGCGTCTTGGGATATGCCGGCAGTGTAACGGCAATAAAAAAGTACCTCAGGTATTGAATTTATGAAAATAAAACATCTCCTAATTTTCCTGACGATTCTTGCTCTGGTGTTTACGGCAATTTCCTATGCCAGTGACAATTGTGATAAATATTCAAAAACTTCGGATGAGTATACCAAGTGTCTTGAGGATTTATTGGATAAAGCCGGTCAGAAAATAGCCAACGACACAAATAAATTGACCACCTTAACTAATCAGAAAGTCTATTTAACAGATCAAATTTACTTAGCTGAATTGAGGATTCAGAGATCTGAAGCAAAAATTAGAGATACAGAAGTACAGATAGTTAAAACTGCTTCTGATATTACAGATTTGGGAGCAAGGATAGATAAATTAGTTAATTCTATTGATTATCAGAAAAAGGTTTTAGATTCCCGTATGAGGGAAAGGTACAAAAGCACGGATGAGTCTGTGGTGCTGTTTTTTGGTAGTGATGATTTATCCAAGATGATAAAAAAGATTGAATATCTAGTGGTGATGGAAAAATTTGACAATAAACTTATGTCAGAAATGCGAGAGACAAAACAGAACTTTGACACCCAAAAAAGACTTTTTGAGGATAAAAAGGCCGAAGAGGTGAAATTTAAAACCAATCTAGTTTCTGAAAAGGTGATTTTGATTGCAAACAATGCTGACTTGCAGGATAAAAAAGCAGAGTTGGAGAAATTGATTAAAGACACCCAGGACGATGAATCTAAATGGCAGGAAATACTAGCTCAAGCTAGAGCTGATTTAGAAGCCACTGACGCGGTGTTAGGGGGTAAGGGTATCGAGGGGATTGGGGCAGCTGTCAAGACCGGACAAAAAATTGCTACGGTTATCTCAGGACGTTCATGTAATTCAGGTGGAACACATCTTCATTTTGCAGTAAGGAAAAACGGCTCCTCTCAAAATCCATTTAATTACTTGAAAAAGATCAGTGATTTTCTCAATTGTTCCGGATCAAGCTGCTCGAGCAGGGGCGGGGATCCTTTTAACCCGAGTGGTAGTTGGAAATGGCCATTGGTTGGAAATATTACTTTAACCCAAGGTTATGGTTATACCTGGGCTATAAAAAATACATGGGTTGGAAATTTATATAGTTTTCATGATGGGGTAGACCTCCAACCCTCAGCCCCAAGTGTTTATGCGGTTGCCGATGGCACCTTTTATAAAGGTTCTTATAATGGATCCGGTGGTTGCCAGCTAAGATACGTCAGGCTTGACCACAAAAACGGAATGCAGAGTTACTATCTTCACGTAAACTACTAAGATCTACTTAGGCAAAAGCGAGGTCCTCACTAATATTAATAGAAGATTGAGTATTGGATTTAGTTTCTGAGATGGTAGAAATGTGGTGTGAATATTTTTGTTGCCATGTTTATTTTTTCTGCGACGCTTGCCAAACTAGTTGGGTTTGTTTCAGCCCAAAACTATTACTTTAACTACTCCATCCCGTCAAATTTCTTGGGTAATGAAAAAGAGTACAAAGTTAAATTTATCTACTCTCTCAGTGGAGCAACCGGCAGTGATTTTATAGTTATACCCTCTACATCACAAGCTTCAATCCAGATTTTTAACGAACCAAGTAACCTATGGGTTTTTGAAAATTCTCCTAGAACAAGTTATCCCAGGCTCTCTGAATCTATGAGAATCAAGATCGCCCAATTTAGCAAACCCTCACAAGAACTATGTTTTAAACTTCAGCATATAAAAACAGGAAGAAGTTTTGATACTCCCTGCAAACCTATTTGGAGCAGGCAATACTATTCAAACTACCTTGATCAGATAAATCAGCGGCTCAAAATCTTTCCCTAAAGAAATGATAAAATACTCAGATGAAGAAAATCGTGAACTGGATACCGGCAATAATTGCTATGGTAGTAATATTTGTACTATCTTCGGTTACCGGAGGTGATTTAAATGCTGCAGGTTTAGGAAAACCCTTTCTTCATACCGATGGGCATTTCGTGATGTTTTTGGTTCTTTGTTTGTGTTATTACAAGGCAGCAAAAAGTATTTTTAATTCTATTTTGCTTACAGTAATGTATGGTATTTTAGATGAAACTCATCAGATCTTTACCCCTTTTAGACAGTCACATTTTGTAGATATTTTTGTTGATTCAATTGGTGCTTTAATTGCAGGAGTATTGATATGGAAGTTATATCCCATTCTATCCAAGAAACTAAAGAAATTGCTAATCAATTAGCCCATAAAGTAAAAAATGGCGGAGTTGTCGCCTTGTATGGGGATTTAGGTAGCGGGAAAACTACTTTCACTAATTACTTAGTTGATGCATTAGGTGTTAAGGCCAGAGTCCAAAGCCCCACATTCGTAATTGTAAGGAAATATGGTGCGTCGGGTTTAAAAATTAACCACGTGGATTTATACCGACTGACCTCAATTGAAGAGGTTTTAGAAATAGGAATTGAAGAGCTGTTAGCTGATAAAAATGCAGTTACGGTGATTGAGTGGCCGGAACTTGCTAAGAGGGTGCTTCCAGATGGAACAATAAGTATTTATTTTGAGTATATAGATGAAAACACCAGAAAAATTACTTTATAAAATTTATATTGATTCTTCGGAAAGAAATATTAAATCCGTTATTCTAAGTAAAATAGAAAATGGTTTAGAAATTGAAGTAGATAAAATTACCGGGGATATAGATATAGTTTCTTCAATAAAAAAACTTTTAGACAAACATAAAATACTGTTGGAAGAGATCAGTGAGTTTGTTCCAAACCTTGGACCGGGATCTTTTACAGGTTTAAAAATGGGTGTTACCGCAGCCAATGTTTTAAACTGGGCGTGCGGAAAGAAAAATATCTCCGAACTTTCTTATCCCGAGTACGGGAGAGAGCCCAATATCAGCAAGCCCAAAAACGAGAGTTTAGTTGTATAATATCAACATATGAAAATTCTAATCACCGGATTTGCCGGGTTCATAGGTTCTAATTTATCCAAATATTTACTAGATAAGGGTTACGAAGTTATAGGGGTGGATAATTTTAATCCTTTTTATAACCCAAAAATAAAGGAATACCATGTTAAAGATTTCTTGGGGCACCAGATGTTTAAAGCATATCGGGTTGATCTTTTAGACAATGAAAATCTTGAGAAGGTATTTGTAGAGAATAAAAATATTGATGCCGTAGTACACCTCGCGGCTTGGGCAGGGGTAACTTCGTCTTTTGAAAGCCCTGCAATATACGCAAGAAATAATTACGAAGCGACAATTAATCTTTTGGAGTTTTGCAAAAAGTATAAAGTAAATAATTTCCTGTTTGCCTCTACCTCGTCGGTTTACGGTGATGCATCGGTGCCCTTTAAAGAAAACATGTCTACCGACTTTCCTTTAGCTCCGTATAACGCTACCAAAAAGGCGTGTGAGGTTTTACTCTACACCTATTCCAAAATTTACGGCATAAACTCTACTATATTTAGAATCTTCAACCCCTGTGGTCCTAGAATGCGCCCGGATTTGGCGCTTCCTTTGTTAGTAAGGTCTTGTGAGTATGGAGTGGAATTTCCCCAATATTGGGACGATGAAACCGCTAAAAAGATCGGTAGGGATTATTGTTATGTGAACCATATTTTTGAGGCTATGGAGTATGCCTTTAAATCGCCTTTTTCCTATGAAATATTTAATATGGGAAATTCTTCTCCGGTTTCCTTGGCGGATGCCATTGCTACAGTACAAAAAGTAACCGGCAAAAAAGCCAATATTAAAATCATGCCGCCAAGAGCAGGGGAAATGATAATGACATACGCGGATATTTCTAAATCTAAACAAATGACGGGTTACAATCCAATTACTTCTTATGAAAATATTGTAAAAATATACTATGACTGGTATGTAAACCAGGAGGAATGGTATAAGAAGGGAGAATTTTAAAATGGATAAATCAAATAAATTAGTATCAATTGTAATTCCCTGCTATAACGAAGAAAAAAACATCAACCGAACTTTTGATGGTTTACAAAACCTATTAAAAGATGAGGCCTATGATTACGAAATAATTGCGGTAAATGATGGAAGTAAAGATAAAACTTGGGAGGTGATAAAAGATTATTCCCAAAAAGATTCCCATATAAAAGGAGTCAATATGATGACAAACTTTGGTCAAAGCTGTGCTTATATGGCAGGTTTTGATATGGCTAAGGGTGACTATGTAATTACAATTTCTGCTGATTTAGAAACTCCCTTGGAAAACGTGCTAAAAATTCTAGTTCTTTTAGAGCAGGGTTTTGATTTTGTAAATACTAACAGAGTAGGAAGATGGGGAACCGAAAATTCTACCAGAAAATCCAAAAGCGGTTTAGCCAACAAAATTATTACCAAAGTTTCGGGTGTTAAGATGCAAGATCGTGGGTCAGGGATGAAGGGTTTTAGAAAAGTATTGATCGAAAATATGAAGTTGTACGGAGAGATGCATAGATTTATCCCTGATTATCTGAGTTTGTACGGGGCCAAAATGACTGAGTTTGACGTGGAATTTAAAGATAGGGATTATGGTAAATCAGCTTACAGTGGAAGTAAAAGGACCGTTAAAGTTTTGCTTGATCTGATTACTCTAGCCTTTCTTTTATACTTTGCCAAAAAACCTTTTCGAATGATGCCGGGCAGGTTGTTTGGATTTACCGGAGCCGTGATCGCAGGGTTTGGCGGACTTGGTTTAATTTATCTTTTGATCTTAAAATTCATGGGGGAGTCAATTGGAGGAAGACCTCTTTTGACACTTTCTGTACTTTTAGTTATAGTGGGTATTCAATCAGTGATGATGGGGTTGATCGGTGAACTTATGATGCGTGTGTATTTTGAAGCCACCGACAGACGAACTTACGTGATAAGGGAAACTGCCTGAAATTTAAGTAAATATTTTTTGGGAGATATTATGCAGAAAAATAATTATCTGGTTTATTTTTTAGTGGCTCTTTTGGTAGGTGGGGCATTTTATATTGGTTCTGTTAACAGCAGAATTACCTCTTTGGAAAAAACTGTTCAAGAAGGCGGTTCTCCGACGACAAATTCTGCTCCTACCGTAGCTGCTTTTAAGGAATCTGATCTTTCTACTATCGCCAAAAATATTGGTTTAAATGTCACCGACTTCGCAGCCAATCTAAAATCGGCTGAAATTATAAAGGAAGTTCAGGATCAAGAGGCTAGCGGTAAAAAAGCAGGTGTGACAGGCACTCCCGGTGTTTTTCTTTTAGACAATCAGACAGGGAATATTGCAGTTGCTCCGGGGGCTGTTCCTTTTGATATGTTAAAAGCTATGGCAGATAAGCTATTAGCCGGTTTAACTGATGCGGATAAAACTACAGATCCTGCTACCGGTATTGAATATACAGACAAAACAAAACTTACTCTGGACCCGATAAGTGGTACCGACTATGTTCGTGGGGATACCAACGCTAGAATTACTTTAGTAGAATACTCTGACTACGAATGTCCCTACTGCAAAAGATTTGATCCTACCGCCAAACAACTTTTACAGGCCTATCCTACGCAAGTGAATTGGGTGTACAGGCAATTTCCGCTGGATAATCTTCATCCGGCTGCTAGAATCAAGGCACAGGCCGCAAGAACAGCAGGTAAACTTGGTGGTGCCGATGCATTTTGGAAGTATTCTGACGTTTTAGTAACTGAGTAAGCTGGTTCCTATACCGACGGCATTTTGACTACAAATACGAGTTCCGTTGGGAACGTGATTATTTGGTGTTCAAGGTTTTCGGATTTTAAAATATCCGAAAACTGATTGGTGTAGTAGTCTTTCATTCCCTTTTCTTTACCGCCAATAGATTTGGTAGGAAAAGAAGTAACAAGAAATTTACATTTTTGTTTTCGAAGCAAATCAGGTATAGAAATGTTTTCCTGTCGTTCCAAGCAGGGGATTGCTTTAAACAAAAATACTACATCGGCATATCCAAAGGTTTCGTTTAAAACATCGCCCAGCTTTATCCCAGCTTTTTCAGCCATATTCAGAAAGCTAAAAACAGACGATAAAAAGTTTTGTTGAGTTATATCGATATCATAGGCGGTGTATTTAGTTTCCTTTGGTAAATCCATCCAAAATATTGTAAGAGGGTTTAGACCACTGGCGTGTTCAATAATAGATTTTGGAAACCCTGTAATCTCAAATATTTTTGTGTAGAAATCATTCAAAACCGGCACTCTTTCTTTGGTTGAGGATTGAAGGCTTAAGATGGGAATAATCGCTTCTTTGATACTCTTTCCGTTTTTTACATCTTCTTCAAAGCGTTTTTGGAGTTTACTAAAATCAGGTCTGGTTTCCCAAAAAGCCCCCCAAGTTTGGTGCAAAACGTTTTTAGCTTTGTCGAAAGCAAACTTTTTGCCGTATCTGGATAGACAGTCTATGGTCACAGCTTTTAATACAGGTTCATAGACATCTTTATACTTCTTGGATTCCTGAAGCTTTTTCACTATTTCGTTGATCTCATTTTCGTTTGTCATATTTTTTAGTTTGAGCCATTTTAGCATTTCTTGAAATATGTATAAAATACAGCAAATATTCAGATTGAGGATACTTAGCTTGAAGTATGACTACACAAAATATTCAGCTTAATCCGGATGCGGGAATACCAAGCGGCTCAGCTAACCAGTAGGAGGCTAGTTAATCCAAATAGTTGTTGATATTTTTGTATGCCGGGATGTTAGTTTTACAGGTGTTTTTCAAGCTTGATTAGTCTGCGTTCATGATCTTGAAGTTTGTGGGCAATAAACACCCTTTCTTGGCGATTTTCAACAATTTCCCCTACTAATTTATCGACATTATCATACAGTTTTGGGTAGGATACAGTTCTTATGTCAATAACTTCTAGGTTAGCCTCAAGTTTATAAACATGACTTGTTAGGTTTATTAAAAGTTCTTTAATGGTGGGGGATTTTGACATTTATTTATACTAACGAACAACAATATACATTGCAATATGTTATTTTATGACACAGGGTGCTATGGTCGGGGTGGGCGGACTCGAACCGCCGACCCCCAGTACCCCATACTGGTGCGCTAGCCAACTGCGCCACACCCCGTCGACCAGTTTCCATTTTATCACTAAAACACAAAAAATAACCGGTTGATGTGTGGAAATCAACCGGTTTGGTAGCTTAAGGGAAGGCTTTTGGAAATCGTTTTCTCAAAAAATCCTTCACTTCCGAAAACCCCTTCTTTTTTTTGTTCGGTGCCATAGTTGCCGGTACTTTAATTTTCTTCCTTTTAAACTCGATATCTACCGGTGAATCGTAGCAGCCGAAGTTGTAAATTAGCATTCTCGGATCAGATTCCGAATATTCCTCTTCAAGGTAGTTGCGAAGTCCCCTAAAATCCTGAGTGAATGCTACTACCCCTGTGTGTTCCATATCTGAACCCGTCATGCTCCAGCCGTTTACCAGATGTTTGTCAACTAAAGTGTCCATCAATAAACCAAAATCCGGGTTATCCATGATCTGGTTATCAAAAGTGAACCAAACTCGATAGGACATTTTCTTTTTCTCCTTTTCTTTTACTGTTTAACCGTGGTTATCCTAAAGAAATGCCTCTTATTTTGCATTTTAAGGCCTTTTCCCCAGGTGGATTGGATACTCTCTAGCTCCCTTGTACCAAATTCCTGTAGTTCTAGCAACTTAAAACCTAAGTTTTCATAAACCGGTATTAATTGTGATTTTATATAATCCAAACTAACATCTGGTAAACTCAGCCTTTTTGTTTCTGATGGTTCTAGTTGCGGAGCATAGCCAAACACAATTTCAGCGGTTCCCCCGGGCTTCAACAGCGACCTAAGATTATATAGGCTTTTTTCCACCGGTTTTACAATGCTTTCTAGCAAAGTCCCCCAAGGCATATTGATATAAACTTTATTTGCTATTCCAACTAATTCTTCAGGAAGTATTTCTATTGATCCCACAACAAATAGCAGATTATTAAGTTTTTTTCTAACGGCTTTCCTCGAAAATATTTCCAACTGTTTTTCCGCCGGATCAATACCTATGAAAAATACTTTGGGGTTATCTAAAGCCTTTTTGTAAACAAATCTTCCATCGCCTGTTCCCAGGTCTATTTCGACTAGTTTATAGCCCAAAACAGCTTCAGTAAGGGCTTTTTTATCCATATTTAGTTGTTTATTTCCTTTAATTATTCTCATACTAAAAACTCTGAGCTTATGATAAACTAATTTGCTAGGAAATAACAATTATGAGCACAGAAACTATTAAAAAAAGATTAAAAATAATTTCGGATTTGCAAGAAGAAATAAATCGAGTGAAAGCACTATTTACCGAATCCTTGGAGAATGATCCTGTTTATCAAGAGGTTCAAGAAGAAGAAAAGAAGTTAAAAGAAGAAACCAAAGATAAAAAGCAAAAGGTGAAAATGGCCCCTACCATTAAAAATATGGATGATCAGATAAAACAGTTTAGAAAAGAAATTCAGGAGAATAAGGAGATATTGGCGATGGAGCTTGCAGATTACTATAAAGAAAGCGGCTTGTTGGAAATTACTGATGAAGATGGGAATACCAAAAGAGTGGTATTTTCCGTTAGACTAATTAGTCAATAGCAGGTAATATTAAAATATGAGTATAAGAAAAAAGAAAAAGGATTGCCAAACAAGAAAAAGAATAAAAAGAACTCAAAAGAAAATGAAAAGAGTTAGCTAGTAGTTAGCTAGTTTTGTTCGGCGAATCTCCTCCGAAACGTCTTTCTCTTCCACAATAGCTATCTAGAGCTTTTTTAAGTTCGACCCCGTCAAAATCGGGAAAAAATGTATGGGTAAAGTAGTACTCTGCGTAGGCACTTTGCCAGGACATAAATCCACTTAATCTGCATTCACCTC
>Ga0315273_10007755_pt1 | contig 13466 bp, 16 predicted proteins | sample YL17G02_0_MG_FD_205753 | JGI IMG/M metagenome (GOLD analysis project Ga0315273, IMG submission 205753) | Sediment microbial communities from Yellowstone Lake, YNP, Wyoming, USA - YL17G02_0 | ecosystem: Environmental > Aquatic > Freshwater > Lake > Sediment | place: USA: Wyoming | collected... | reverse complement strand
TGTGCCAGGAAGGAATGCGGTCGCTGGAGACCCGATGCGCTGGTGCACTGGAGCCGCAGCGGGTTGCGCCTGAACGGGGACTGGTACTGCTCGTCCCCGTGCCTCGAGCTGACCGCCCGGCGGCGGCTCCACGACGCGCAGCACGCGCCGCACGCGCCGCTGCGCCAGGCGCCGCTCGTGCCGCCGTTGAAGCTCGGCGTGCTGCTGATGCACCAGGCGACGATCACGCCCACGATCCTGGAGCGCGGGCTCCGCATGCAGGGCCGCACCAGGCTGCCGCTCGGCCGGCAGTTGCAGCGCCTCGGCTACGTCACCTCGCAGGACGTGCTGCGCGCGCTGGCCGCGCAGGCGGGCGTGTCGTACCTGACCGCCGTGGACGGCACGGCCCTCCACCCGGCCCCCGGCGGCCTGTCGCGCGAGACCGTCCGCGCCCTCGGGCTGGTCCCGATCGACGTGGACGTGGACCGGCGGCGGATGAAGGTCGCGTGCCTGGCCCCGCTGCCCCGGCTGGCGCTGGCGGCGATGGCCCACCTGACCGGGCGCGTGATCGAGCCCTACTTCGTGGCCGACGAGGATTGGCCCGCGGTGCTGGCCGCGTACGGCATCGCGCGCACCGCCGCGAGAAACGCGGCCGCCCAGGTCGAGAACGTGCTCGACGCCGCCGCCCACGTCGCGCGGGCCGCCCGCGACGCGCACGACGTGCGCCTGCTGCACGCCCGCTGCGACCCGTACATGTGGGTCCGACTCGAGGCGGGCGACGGCTTCGAGGACATGTTGCTGTCGGTGGAGTGAGGGGACAGGGCGGGACGTCGTGCGGGGTGCGGTGCCGGGTGCCGGCAGGAGCGTGGTGAAAGGGAGTGCGAGGTGTCGGGAACCGCGTACGTGGCGTTGAGCGGGCTTCGGGTGCGCATGCAGCACCTCGATCGCGTGGCGTCGGACATCGCCAACGCGAGCACGCCGGGCTACAAGAGCCAGCGCGCCGGCGATCGCGCCGTGGAGCGGCCGAACTTCGGGCAGGTGCTCGACTCGGCCGTGGACGTCACGACCGGGCCGTCGCGGATCGACTTCCGCTCCGGCGAAGTCCTGCCCACCGGCCGCGACCTCGACTTCGCGGTGGACGGGCGCGCCTTCATGGTGGTGGACACGCCGGGCGGACCGCGCTACGTGAAGGGCGGCCAGTTCAAGCGCGCCGCCGATGGCACCTTGACCACCGTGGAGGGGTTCGCGGTCCGGGGCGAGAGCGGTCCCATCCAGATCGAGGCAAAACCGGTGACGGTGCAGCCGGACGGCACGATCCTCAACGGGAACAAGCCGGCCGGGAAGGTCCGCCTGGTGGCCTTCGACGACGAACAGGTGCTGGAGCGGGAAGGCATCGGTCGCTACCGTGCGCCCGCGGGGCTCGACCCGCGGAAGGCCACGACGGCGACCCTGCACGGCGGCGTGCTGGAGCAGTCGAACGTGTCGGTGCCCGACTGCCTCGCGGAATTGACCGAGGTGGTGCGCGGGTTCGGGGCGCTGCAACGCGGCATCACCGTGCTGATGAACGACATCGACGGCCGCGTCATCGCGGAACTCGGCCGACGGTAGGCGACTGACAGGAACAGGAGGGCGGACCGTCAGGTCCGCCGTGCAGGTGACACCATGATTCGAGCGCTCTACACCGCGGCGACCGGGATGAAGGCGCAACAGGCGACCATCGACAACATCGCGCACAACCTGGCCAACGCCAACACCACGGGGTTCAAGAAGACGCGCGTCGAGTTCGAGGACCTCGTCTACCAGGAGATCAAGGCCCCGGGATCGCCGACCTCCACGAGCGGCGAGGCGCCCACGGGCCTCGAGTTCGGCCTGGGCACGCGCGCGGTCGCCACGGCGCGCGACTTCTCGGCGGGCAACATGAAGTCCACCGGCGGAACGCTGGACATCGCCATCGAGGGCCACGGCTTCCTGCAGGTGTCGTCGCCCGACGGCGAGACGCGCTACACGCGCGCCGGCGCGCTCCACCTGAGCGCCGAGGGCCTGCTGGTCACCTCCGAGGGGTACCCGATCGAGCCGCAGATCACGATTCCCGCCAACGCGACCTCGATCTCGATCTCGCGGCTGGGCATCGTGTCGGTGATGGCCCCGGGCCAGAGCGCCGCCCAGCAGGCGGGCACGCTGGAACTGGCCCGCTTCCAGAACCCGACGGGCCTGGCGGCTCTCGGCGGCAACCTCTACGCGGCCACCACGGCCTCCGGCGAGGCGAAGACGAGCGCGCCCGCGGTGGACGGGATGGGATCGGTGGCGCAAGGTTTCCTCGAGGAGTCGAACGTCAGCGTCGTCGAAGAGATGGTGAACATGATCCTCGGCCAGCGCGCCTACGAGGCGAACTCGCGCGTGGTGCGCGCGGCCGACGAGATGCTCTCGCAAGTGAACAGCATGGGCAGGTAGCGGTGATTGCCGAGGTCCTCCTGCTGATCGCGAGCGCCGGCGCACGGCCGGCGACGGTGCCGGCCATGGCGCAGGACCTGACGCCTGCCCGGGCCGCCATCGTGGAGGCCGTGCGGGCGCGGGTTGGCGAGCAGGCGGACGTGCAGGTGACCGATCTCGTGGTGCGGGCCAAGCCGACGACCGGCGGCAAGGTGATGGCCACGCCGGAGCCCGACGCCCGGCTCACGCGGCCGATCCGGTTCTCGCTGGCCGAGCGGCGCGCCGGCCAGGCGACTACGACGCTCGGGTACGCCGTGGCAACGGTCTTCGTGTCGATGGCGCACGCGCGGGTGGTGCGGCTGCTGCCTCGCGGCACCGTGCTCGGCGCGGAGGACCTCGTGACCCGGTGCGCCGAACTCGGCGCCGTTTCGCTGCGGCGGCTGCCCGCCGCCGCCGACCTGGTGGGTGGACGGGCGGCGCGCGACCTCGACGCGGACGAGGTCGTGACGAAGTCGATGGTCATCGCGGAGCCGCTCGTGCGCAGCGGCGATCACGTGACGGTGCGCAGCATCGTGGGCGCCGTGCAGGTGGAAGGGCGCGCGGTGGCGGCGCAGAACGGGTTCCGGGGCGAGACGATCCGGGTGGTGAATCCCGACAGCCGGAAGGCGATCCGGGCACGGGTCGTGGGCCCGGGGGAAGTCGAGGTCGTCCGATGAGGATCAGCCAGGCGCTGTGTGCGGGGGTCGTGGTCGGCGCGGTGCTCCTGGCCGCCTGGACCCCCTCGTTCGCTCAATCGGCAGCCAAGGGCAAGAACAAGAGCGCTGCGGCACCCGCCGTCGCGCGGGCCAACGACAGCTATGACCAGTTGCTCGCGCGCTATCTCGAGGCGGCGCGCGCGCAGCCCACGGGCAGGGCCGCGTCGTTCGACTGGATGGCCTCGCTCGGCGTGGATCCGCGGGCGCGCAAGGTGAACGATCTGGTCACCGTCCGCATCTTCGAGAGCATCACCGGGTCGGGGTCTGCCGACTCGTCGGTCACCAAGGCCGGCTCCGCCACCGCCGGGGTGCCGAACCTGTTCGGCCTCGAGAAGAAACTGCCGGGCGTGATCGATCCGTCCAAGCTGGTGAACGGCAGCAGCAGCACGGCGTTCAAGGGCGCCGGCGCGACGACCAGGGCCGGAGAGCTGACGGCGATCATGACGGTCAGGGTCGCCGAGGTGCTGACCAACGGCGACCTGGTGCTCGAGGGCATTCGCGAGATCGAGATCAACGGCGATCGACAGGTGGTGGTGCTGACCGGCGTGGCGCGGCCGACCGACATCGACCGCAGCAACACGATCCTGTCCGTGGCGATTGGCCAGTTGCGGATTCGGTACTTCGGCAACGGCTTGATCAAGGACAACCTGAAACCAGGGTTCCTGGTCAGGATCCTCAACAAGATCTTCTAGGACCTGGAGCGATGCGAATGACGCGACACGTGACGCTGCCGACCGCCGTGGCCCTCGCCGTGGCGCTTGTCGTGCCGCTGCTGGCGCAGGAGCCATCGAGCACGGTCCGGTTGAAGGACGTCGCCCGGCTGCAAGGGTATGCGTCCATCCCGCTGATCGGCTACGGCCTGATCGCGGGCCTGAACAAATCCGGCGATCGCCGGCAGACGCTGTTCTCGGCGCAGACGCTCGCCAACATCCTGCTTCGGTTCGGCGTGATCGTGCCCGGAGAGCAGATCAAGATCGAGAACGTGGCCGCGGTGCTCGTCACGACGGAACTGCCGGCCTTCGCCAGGCCCGGCAGCCGCGTGGACGTGACCGCCTCCTCGGTGGGCGACGCGCGGAGCCTGCAGGGCGGCACCCTGCTGCCGACGCCGCTACGCGGCCCGGACGGCTCGGTGTACGTCCTCGCCCAGGGCCCGTTGTCCATCGGCGGCTTCGGCGGCGGGACCGGCGGCAACTCCGTGCAGGTGAACCACCTGACGGTGGGCCGCGTGCCCAACGGCGGGATCGTCGAGGTGGGCCAGAACCTGACGCTGCAGTCGATGGCCTCGCTGTCGCTCACGCTCGACGCCCCCGACTTCATCACCGCGACGCGACTGGCGAAGGCCATCAACACCGGCCTCGGCGCGCCGAACTGCGCCAGGGCCGTCGACGCGTCCACGGTCGCCGTGGATGTGCCCGACGGGTATCGATCGTCGATTCCGGACCTGATGGCGCGGCTGGAGGTGTTGCCCGTCGCCGTGGATGCGCCCGCCCGCGTCGTCATCAACGAGCGGACGGGGACCGTGGTCGTCGGCGCCGACGTGCGCGTCCGCGCCGCGGCGGTCGCCCACGGCAGCCTGTCGGTGCGCATCAGCACCCAGTACAACGTCTCGCAGCCGTCGCCGCTCAGCAAGCAGGGCGAGACGGTGGTCACGCCCGATACGCGGGTGGACGTCAAGGAAGGCGGCGGGCAGCTCATCACGCTGCCCGAGGGCACCACGCTCGACTCGGTGGTCCGCGCGCTCAACTCGCTCGGCGCGACGCCGCGCGACATCATCGCCATCATGCAGGCGCTCAAGACGGCCGGCGCGCTCCAGGCCGAGATTGTGATCATCTGATGGCCGGCCAGTTGTCGCTCGATCGGATCGGCACGCTCCTGGCCCCCGGCGCTGCGCGCCACGGGGAGTCCACGGCGGCGGAGTGCAAGAAGGCCAGCCAGCTGGCCCACGAATTCGAAGCGATGATGCTGCTGCAGATGATCCGTCAGATGCGGCAGTCGATGAGCGACGAGGACGAGGACGACCAGGCCGCGGGGCTCGGCTCGGACACCATGCTCGACACCATCGACGTCGAGGTGGCCAGGCATCTCAGCTACGCCGGCGGATTCGGCCTGGCCGACCGCCTGCTGGTCGGCCTCGGTCGGGACGAGGCGACGGCGAAAGGAACCGCGCCAACGACGACGACGGCAGCGCCCGGCGGCGGGGACAGAGAATTCCCGGACGCCCCCCGCTCGTCCGAGTTCGGCTGGCGCCGGGATCCGTTCAACGACATGCCCCAGTTCCACCGGGGGGTGGACATCGCGGCGGCGTACGGCCGCGAGGTTCCCGCGGCGGGCAGCGGCCGCGTGGTCTTCGCGGGCGAGCAAGGCGGGTACGGGACGACGGTGGTCATCGAGCACGAGCCCGGGATCATCACCCGGTACGCGCATCTGTCGGCGTTGCACGTGCAGACCGGCGACCAGGTGGCGGCGGGAGCAGCCATCGGCCGCGTCGGCACGTCGGGACGGAGCACCGGGCCACATCTCCACTTCGAACTGCTCGTCGGGGGCAGGCCGGTGGACCCGGAATCGACTGGGGTCCAGGAAGCCGGATTAAAGTTCCTGCGGCCGGATGCCGATTTAGCAAACAGCCAGTCGTCCGGGCAGAGAGTGGTCGCAGGAGCACATCATGAAGATTGAAGGCAACTCCCCGAATCCCCAGGCGCTTGCCGCGAACCGCGTTGATCCGGTTCGCAGCGATCGTTCGGGCCGATCGGATCGGGCCAGCCAGCAGGGCGACGACTCGGTCGCGCTGTCGGCGGACGGCCAGCTGATCAGCACGACGATCCGCGCCGCGGAGGGAGCTCCCGCGATTCGCCACGAGCAGGTAGCGCGGGCCAGGCAGCGCCTGGCGGCCGGGGAGATCGGCAAGGATCTCGACCGGCTCGCCGACCGCCTGATCGACCACCTGCTCGATAAGTGAGCGGCGCCGACGCCGCTCACGGGGCCCCCAGCGCGGCAACCGCGCTGGGGTGTCAGATGTGAGCGGGGCTGACGCCGCTCCGACTCGACTCGCCCGCGTGACCGCCGCCGGCGACTTGTGGCCCCCGGGTCTTCGGATCCGGGGGGACCGGTCGTGCCGGGGGTGTGCGGGCGGGTGTACCCGGACGAGGCTGCCATGCCGCACCAGGATCAGGACCAGGAGCTGGCCCAGAATCTGCTCGATCACCTCGAGCGGTTGTGCCACGCGCTGGAAGTCGCCGGCGACGCGCTCGCCGGCGGCCGCCTCGACCAACTGCTCGCCGCCGAGCCTGGGCTGGCCGACGCCATCGGCCGCTGGCCGGCGCTCGCGACGCTTCCGCCCGACGCTGATCGGGACCAGATCCGCCACGCGCTCGGCCGCACGCGCGCAGAACTGATTCGTTGCCGCCGGCTGGGCGCCGCGCTGGTCGAGCTCATCCGCCTCTCGCTCGCCTCGCAGGCCGACGGCGACTACACCCGCGCCGGGCAGGAGTACGCCACCGTTCGCAGCCACGGATTGGAGGCGAGCGTCTGATGCCAGACCTGTTCGGGTGTCTCAGCATGGCGACCCGCGCGCTCGACGCCCAGCGCTTTGGCCTGGACGTGGTGGGGCAGAACATCGCCAACGTGAATACGCCCGGCTACACGCGGCGCGTGATCGACCTGGCATCGGTGCCGCCCACCGACTCGCAAAGCGCGGGCGGCGGCGTGACCGTGCTCAGCGTCCGATCGACGCGCGACCAGATGCTCGCGTGGCGCGTGCGGGAGGAGCGGCCGCTGGAACAGCGCGAGGCCGCCGTGGCCGACGGTCTGAGCGTCATCGAGGTGGCCCTGGGTCACACCGGAGCCTCGGTGGACGCCGCCCTATCGGCGTTCTTCGATTCGTTCAGCCGCCTGGCCGAGGATCCGACGTCGGCGACCGCCCGGCAGGAAGTCGTGATGCAGGGGCAGTCGCTCGCGAACAGCTTCCACGACGTGGCCGACCGGCTCGAATCGGCCCAGCGCGACGCCGACGTGCGCGTCAGGTCCATCGCCGACCAGGTGAACGAGCTGGCGAGCCGCATCGGTCGCCTCAACGCGTCGATGGCGTCCGCGGCCGCGACGGGCGGCGACCTCGCGCTGCGCGACCAGATCGGCAACGCGCTCGAGGATCTGTCGAAGCTGGTGGACATCGACGTGCTCGACCGGGCGGACGGTGGCGCCGACGTCAGCTTCGCCAACGGGCGTTCCCTCGTCGTGGGCGCCAACGCGTACGGCATCTCGGTGCGCCAGACCGGGTCCACCGGTTCCTTCTCCGTGTTCAGCCAGGACGCGGACGTGACGAGCGAGATCTCCGGCGGACTTCTCGCCGGGTACCTGCAGGTGCGCGACACGATCGTGCCCGGGTACCAGGCACAGCTCGATACGCTGGCGGCTGCGGTTGTCAGCCAGGTCAACGCGGTCCACGCCGCCGGGCACGACCTTGACGGCACGGACGCCGGGGACTTCTTCACGCCCGTGGTGACCACCGGAGCGGCGGCGGCGATGTCGGTCTCGCCGGCCATCGCCGCCAGCCCCAGGAGAGTGGCGGCGGCGGGCATCCCGGTGGTCGGCGACAACGCCACCGCGCGGGCCATCGCCAACCTGCGCGACGCGCGCGTCCTGGGCGGCGGCCTGTCGACGTTCGGCGATGCCTGGGCCCAACTGGTCTACCGGGTGGGCCTCGACACGAGCACCGCCAGGCAGGAACAGGAGAACCGCTCGGACATCCTCACGCAGATCGAAGCGATCCGCGACGGGGTCTCGGGCGTGTCCCTCGACGAGGAGGCGATGATGATGATGAAGTACCAGCGCGCCTTCGAGGCCAACGCCCGCTATTTCCAGAGCGTGAGCCTCGCGCTGGACACGCTGTTGCAGATGATGTCGAACTAGCCATGCGCATCACCTACACGAGCGGGTGCCGGGAGATCATGGCCGACATCCAGCGGGCGGCCGCGGACTCGGAGCGCTGGCAGCGCGAGGTGTCCTCGGGCTACCGCGTCCAGGTGCCCAGCGACGATCCCTCGGCGACCGTCACGGCCATCACTGAACACGCCGAGATCACGACGCTCGACCGGTACGTCCAGGCGACCGACTCGGTCAGTTCGCGACTGTCGGTGGCGGATACCGTCCTGGGCGACATGCTGCAGAACCTGACCAGCGCGCAGGCGTCGGCCGCGGCGGCCAGCCGGTCGGGGCTGACCGACACGCAGCGCGAGGTCATCGCCTCCGACCTCGATGGCATCCGCGACGCGTACCTCACCGACATCAACATGGCGTTCCGCGGCAGCTTCCTGTTCTCCGGCACGGCGTCCACGACGGCGCCGTACGCCCGGGCCGCCGACGGCACCATCTCGGCGTACCGCGGCAACAGCTCGACGCTGATGGTGGACATCGACCGGCAGCGCAGCGTCGGCGTCTCGCTCAACGGCGAGGAGATCGCGCAAGGCGGCGCCCCCGAGGACGTGTTTGCGGTGCTCACCGACCTGGCGGCGGCCGTGCGCGATGGCGCGGGCGATGACATTTCGGACGGCCTGGCCAAACTGAAGGACGCGTTCGACCGGGTCGTGCGCGCCCAGAGCGGGGTGGGGAAGGACCTGGGCGATCTCGACAGCCAGAAGACCCGGCTGAATGCGCTGAGGCAGGCCAGCACCCAACGGCTGGCGGAGGCGCAGGATGCGAACATGGTAGAGGCCATCTCGGGGCTGACCAACGCCCAGACGGCCTACAAGGCGGCGCTCATTGCGGCGTCGAGCGAATTGCACTTGTCTTTGCTGGATTACCTCTCATGATTGATGCTGAACCTCGCGATGACCAGGCCGACCGCCGCGTGCACCTCGAAACGGCGCTTGGGAATTTCGACGTGGACCCGTGCGACGTGATGCGCTTCCCGGACGGCCTCCCGGGCTTCGAGCGAAGCCGTCAGTTCGTGCTCCTGACTTCCGCCGGCCTGGCGCCCCTGCAGTGCCTGCACTCGATCGACGAGCGGCCCGCCTCGTTCCTGGCGATCGATCCCCGGCTCGTCCTGCCCCGGTACCGCTGTATCCTGAGCGACGGCGACCGGACGCGGCTCGGCGTGAAGGACAGCTCGGCGCTGTTGTGGCTCGCGCTGGTCACCATGATCGACGACAACGAGGCGACCGTGAACCTCCGGGCCCCGATTGTCATCAACCCCGCCCGGATGGTCGGGTACCAGGTGCTGCCCTACAACAGCCTGTACCCGCTGCGCTATCCGTTGGCGCTCGAGTAGGAGGCGCGCGTGCTGGTCTTCACTCGCAGGCGCAACGAAGCGATCATGATCGGCGACGGGGTCGAGGTGCGCATCCTGCGCGTCGGGCGCGACGGCGTCCGCGTGGGAGTGACGGCGCCCGTGGCGGTGGCCGTCCATCGCCGCGAGATCTACGATCAGATCCGCGAGGAGAACCGGACGGCCGCCACGGCTGTCGCCGCGGCCGGAAGGCTCGCCGGGCGCCTCCGTCACCTGGCGCCGTCACTGGTCCCGGACCCGCTGCCGACCAGCCAATGATCACCCACGAGGACTGGCGCGACACACCGCCCGAGGAGATTGCCGGGCTGTACGACCGCGAGTGCCGCCGGTTTGCGGCGCTCGGCTGGGACTACCGCCCGTCGTGCGAGATCGTCGAATCGGCCCGCACCAGCGGCCGGCTGCCGGGGCTCGTCGCCCGCGACGGCCGGCGCCGGATCGTCGGGTGGACCTACTTCCTCCTCCAGCAGACCACGCTCCAGATCGGCGCGCTGCTCGGCGACGGCGCCGCGATCGTCCGCGGTCTGCTCGCGGCGACCCTGCAGACGCCCGACGGGCAGTTTGCCCGGCACTTGTCGTGTTTCCTGTTTCCCGGCGGCCCCGCCGTCGAGAGCGCGCTCGTGCGCCTCCGGTTCGCCGTCGACGGACACCAGTACCTGATGGTCCCGCTGGCCGATCCCCTCGAGGCTGGCGGGCCGGCCGTCGAGCCGCTGGGCCTGGTCCAGAGGCCCTGGGCGCCGAGAGACCTGCCGGAACTCGTGCGCGTGCTGGCGGCGGCCTACAACGGCCTGCCCGAGGCCCGGTGCTTCGCGCCGAACGGGCGGACCGAGGAGTGGGCGCGCTATCTCGCCCAACTCGTCCAGACGCCGGCGTGTGGCCGCTTCGATCCGGCGATGACCGCCACGGCCTGGACGGCGCAGGGACGGCTGGCCGGCCTGGTCATCGTGACGGCGCTCGCCGACCGGACCGCCCACATTGCACAGGTCGCGGTGGCGCCCACGCACCGCCGCCAGGGGCTGGGCGAGGCGCTCGTCCGCCTCGCGTGCGACCGGGCGCGTCGGGCCGGCCACGATCAGATGACGCTGCTGGTGGACGAATCCAACGGGCCGGCCCGTCGCCTGTACGCGCGCCTGGGGTTCGAGCCCGCCGCGCGGTTCCTGTTCGCGTATCGAGTGGCGCTGAGGCGCGCGGCCGCGGCAGGCGCCGCTCAGCCGTGGCGATCGAGCAGCGAGGCGGCGGTCAGCGGGGGAGCGATGACCCGCCGGTAGGCGGCGAGGGTGTTGTCGCCCAGTTCGATGGCGGCCGCGGTCAGGCGCCTGGCGAGTTCCGCCTCCCGCAGCGCCTGCATGGTTTCTTCATCCGACGACACGATGGCCTGCACGAGGCTGCCCGCCGTCCGGTGCAGTGCCACGACGCGGGCGAAGCCGTCCAGCGCGGCGACCTGTTCGCGCGTGTCGGCGAGCAGGGTGCGGATGCTCCGGATCTCGTGCTCGATGGCCACGAGGCTCGCCAGCACCCGCTCGCGTTCCTCGCCGATCTTCGTCATCCGATCGAGTTCGTTGGTGTTTGTGGCTTCGCGCTGGGCCGTGGCGAGACGCTGCAACTGCCCGAGCAGCGTCAACTCCGCTTCCAGGCCGGCCGCGTAGGTGCGAACGGCGTCTTCCAGCGCGTCCCGGGTCACGGGCGGTCCTCGGGCTCGGCGGGCGCGGCGATCTGCATCCAGGCGTCACGCAGTGGCGTGATGAGGCGGACGCACTCGTCCAGCGGGGCCGCGTCGCCCTTCATGTTCGCGTCGAGCAGCCGGCCGTTGACGTAGGTGTAGAGCCCGTCGAGCGACGCGGCCACCTGCCCGCCCTCGGCCAGGTTCAGCGTGCTTTGCAGCTCCGACACGACGGCCAGCGCGCGCGACATCGCCTCGCGCTTGGCCGGCAGGTCGTGACGCGCGATCGCCTCGCGCGCCTCGCCGATGAAACGCAGCGCGCCGTCGTACAGCATCACAACCAGTTCGAGGGGCGAGCGGGATTGCACCTGGGTCTGCCGATACGCTTCTGCACCACGAGCCATCGCTGCGTACATGCCTGCGTCCTCCTGAATGGACCCTGTTACACCAACGAGTACGAGCTGCTGAGCGACGTGAGCGCCGACCTCTGGCTGTTGAGCTGGCTCAACAGCAGTTCTGTCGCCGTGTACTCCTGCTGCAGCGCCAGTTGCCGCAGGTCGAGCCGCGCCTGCAAGGCGGCAATCCGCATGTCCAGGTTCGCTTCCTGCGCGGTCAGCCGTTCCTGCGCGCTGGGCACCAGCCCGCCGGCCTTCGTGTACTGCTCGATGGCGCTCTCCAGGGTCCCGAACACCCCGGTTGTGCCGTCGCTGCCGCGAAACAGCTTGAGCAGGTCGCTCAGCTTGTCGCCGGCGGTGTCCTCCAGGCGCGTCTCGTCGAGCGAGAGCTTGCCCGTCCGCTCGAACATCAACCCCACTTCCGACGCGTACGAGAAGCTGGACCCCGTGCTGTGCGACGCGTTCAGCGCCTCGCGGAGCGTGCTGCGCAGGCCCCGCAGCATCCCGTCGCGCCCGAGGTTGTCCGTCTTGCCCTCGCGGGCCGCCGCCGTCTGCTCGTCCATGAACGTCATCAGCTCGTTGAACGAGGTGACGAACGCGTTCAGCCTGCCCTTCACGGCCGAGAGGTCCTGCTCGATCGTGACCGTGATGCTCGTGTCCGGAGCCTTCTTGATGACGTTGATCGACCCGCCCGGAATCGCGCCTTCGATGATGTTGGTGTCGCTCGTGATCGTGATCCCGTTGGCGACCACCTTCGCATCGGTCGCCTCGGCCGCATTGATCGCGGAGAACTCCACGCGCGTCAGCCCTTCGCCTTCGCGGACCGTCAGGCTGTTGGTGAGCGTGAAGTCGTTCGCCTCGCCGGTCTTCTTGCCCGTCAGCACCAGCTGGTACTGCCCCGACGCCTGCGCCACCGACGCGTAGACCCCCGCCTCGTCGTTGGCGTTGATGGCGTCGGCCAGGCCCTGCAGCGTCACGTCGGAGCCGATGGAGACGGTGCCGTACGAGAGGTCGCCGTGGTCGATCCGAAGCGTGCCGCCCGTCGCCACGATCGTCAGGTCCTTGTCTCCGTACGTGTTCGCGCTGGCCGTGACCTGCGCCCGCGCCAGTTCCTTCACCTGGATGTCGTAGGTGCCGACGGCGGCCGTGCTGGTCACGTCCACCGTGAGCGCGCTCGTGTCGCTGTTGTGCACGGTGCGCCCGCCGACCCCGTCGGCCGCTGAGAGATCTGCGATCTTGCTCTGGAGGGACGCGACGTCGGATGCGAGCCCCGTGAACGCGTAGCCCTGCTTGCTCAGCGCCGCCCGCTGGGTCTGCAGGGCGACCAGCGGCTGCCTCTCCTGTTGCATCACCGCGTTCAGGATGACGCTGAAATCGATGCCGTTGAAATTGCTGAGCGTGATCGCAGAGCCCATGACGCCTCCCGGAAGCCCTCGCGTGGTCGGCTATCCGGCCGGCTTGCCGGCCGACCGACCGCCACGGCCGCGCGCCGGCTGCCACTCGACGACGGCCGCACGGCGCCAGAGACCTGGTTCGCCGGGACTTTGTGGGGAAGTGCGGCTGGCGAGCCGCTGGCGCGTCTCGCAGCGCCATCACCCGTCCCGGCGTTCATCTCGCGGTATGCGAGATCCGGACCAGTCGCGGTGGCCGCCGCCCGTCAGGAAGAAGGACCGGGGAACGCCCGCAGCGCTCCCCGGAAAGAGCCCGTCTACCGCAGCAGCGCCAGGACGGACTGGGTCGAGGAGTTGGCCTGCGCCAACGCCGCGATGCCGCTCTGGCTCAGGATGCTGTACCGGGTCATGTTGGCCGATTCCTCCGCCACGTTCGCGTCGCGGATCCGGCTCTCGGCCGCCTTGCTGTTCACCATCTGCGACTGCGCGAGGCCGATGGCGAACTGCAGCCGGTTCTGCAGGGTGCCGATGGTGCCCTGGCGTTTGCCCAGTTCGGCCACGGCCGAGGCGACGGCCACG
>Ga0315273_10007754_pt1 | contig 13466 bp, 10 predicted proteins | sample YL17G02_0_MG_FD_205753 | JGI IMG/M metagenome (GOLD analysis project Ga0315273, IMG submission 205753) | Sediment microbial communities from Yellowstone Lake, YNP, Wyoming, USA - YL17G02_0 | ecosystem: Environmental > Aquatic > Freshwater > Lake > Sediment | place: USA: Wyoming | collected... | reverse complement strand
TAGCGATGGAGAAGGAATTAAGGTTTGCAATCAGAGAGGGTGGAAGGACGGTAGGGGCAGGTGTTGTTACGGAAATACGGGAGTGAAAACACAGATGAAGAGGAAATCAGGAAATGCGTGATATAATTCTTTTTCAATGTACAGAGTGCAAGCATAGAAATTATTCAAGCATGAAGAATAAAAAGAATACCCCGGATAAACTTCAGTTGAAAAAACACTGCAGGCATTGCAGAAAACATACAGTACACAAGGAGATAAAGGCATAGGCCAGTAGCTCTAACGGCTAGAGCATCGGACTCCAAATCCGAGGGTTGGGGGTTCAAATCCCTCCTGGCCTGCCAGGAACGGTAAAAGTGGAAAAGGTATATATTTAATGCAATTGGTAAATAAAGTTAAGGGATTTTTTAAAGAGGTAAAGATTGAGATTAAGAAAGTAGTTTTCCCTTCACGGGATGAACTCATGGGTTCGACCTGGGTTGTTATCGTCACTGTATTGGTTATCTCAATATTCCTTGGGCTTGTTGACCTTGGCCTTTCAAAACTGGTCGGGATTGCGCTGCGGTGACAAATGGCTAAAAACTGGTATGTTGTCCACACCTATTCGGGATATGAGGAAAAAGTGAAGTTTACAATACAAGAGAGGACAGATAAAAAAGGACTCCAGGACAAAATCACGAGGATTCTCATACCTACTGAGAAGATCATAGAGATCAAAGGTGGCAAAAAGAGAGAGAGCGACAAGAAATTTTATCCCGGGTATATTCTCGTTGAGATGGAACTGGATGACGAGACATGGCAGCTTGTCAGGAATACGCCGCGAGTCACCGGATTTGTTGGTGGCACAACGCCGGTTGCCCTTTCTGAGGAGGAGGTTGCGGTTGTCCTTCAGCAGGTTGAAAAAGGGCCTGTGCCACAGGTCAGGACGGAATTCTCGAAGGGAGAGCAGATCAGGATCATCGATGGTCCCTTTACTAATTTTGTTGGTTATGTAGAAAACGTTGATATAGACCACGGCAGACTATACGTTATGGTAAGTATATTTGGCAGGCAAACTTCTGTCGAACTTAATTTTTCTCAGGCAGAAAAGGCATAAGGTCTACGACCCTTAGGAGGTTCAGATGGCGAAGAAAAAGGCAGTGGCTGCTCAGATAAAGCTTCAGATACCTGCGGGAAAGGCGAATCCGGCGCCACCTGTGGGACCTGCCCTCGGTCCGCATGGTATCAACATTATGGAATTCTGCAAGGCATTCAATGCACAGACCCAGGCGCTGGGAGACACCATAATACCTGTGGTATTAACGGTTTATGCGGATCGCTCCTTTACGTTTATAACCAAAACACCACCTGCGTCAGACCTGCTGAAAAAGGCGGCAGGGATCATAAAAGGGTCAAGCACACCCAATAAGGAAAAGGTTGGAAAAATAACCTCAGCGCAGGTCAAGGAAATAGCTCAGAAGAAACTACCGGATCTGAATGCCTATTCACTTGATGAGGCTGAAAAGATAATCAAAGGTACTGCGAGAAGCATGGGCATTGAAATAATAGAGTAAGGGTGGAAAATGGAAAAGGGAAAGAAGATAAGGGCAGCTAAAGAGAAAATCGAGAGAATCAGGGACTGCTCTCTTGATGAGGCAATACGCATCGTCAAAGAATCATCCTATACAAAGTTTGATGAGACTGTTGACTTAGCTTTCAATCTTGGTATTGATCCAAAAAAGTCAGACCAGATGGTCAAGGGGTCTGTTGTCCTCCCCCATGGGATTGGCAAAAAGGTAAAGGTTCTGGTGTTTGCAAAGGGAGAAAAAGAGAAAGAGGCTGCTGATGCAGGTGCAGACATTATCGGAGCAGAAGACCTCGTTGAGAAGATAAGTAAGGGATGGCTTGACTTCGATAAGACTGTTGCTACCCCTGACATGATGGGTCTTGTGGGGAAATTGGGAAAGATACTCGGCCCACGAGGACTTATGCCAAACCCTAAACTTGGTACAGTAACATTTGATATATCGAGGGCAGTTAAAGAGATAAAGGCAGGGAAGGTTGAGTATAAAGCAGAAAAGGCAGGGATTATCCATGTTCCGATAGGGAAGGTGTCTTTTGATAATCAGAAACTCTTCGATAATGCCAGGGCCGTGGTTGATTCTGTAGTCAAGGCTAAACCAGCAACAAGCAAAGGAAAGTATCTGAAAAAAATATCCATCTCATCAACTATGGGACCGGGGGTGACCGTTGATATAGCATCTCTGGGGAAGGGGGTATAACCTGAAAAAGGGCAAAAAAGAGCAGGTCATAACAGAGCTTAACGACGAGTTTAATAAAGCAAGGGCATTGATCTTTACTGATTACCGTGGATTGACAGTTGCTGAACTCTCAGAGTTAAGGAGTCTCCTCAGGGAAAAAGGCATACTGTACAAGGTAGTTAAAAATACCCTTGCTACCATTGCATCTCGGGGGACTTCCGTCTCTGTTGCTCAGGACTCTTTCAAGGGTCCTGTCGGTATCGTTATCAGTTACGATGACCCTGTGCTGACAGCGAAACGGATACTCGAGTATTCAAAAAAGAATGAAAAGCTAAAGGTCAGGAGCGGGATTATCGAGGGAAAGCTCTGCATGCCGGATGATATAAAGGCTGTTGCTGAACTGCCTTCGAGGAAGGTATTGCTATCCATGATTGCGGGTTCATTGCAAGCATCGATTGGTAAATTCGGAGCTGCTCTCAGTGCCACAATTAATAGTTTTATCCATGCAATGGAAGCATTGAAAATTAAACGTGGGGCGTAAGCGGTAAAGCCTAAGGTAATAAAAGTTCGCCTGAATGCCTGATGCTTTAAGCCTAACGAGATAAAAAGGAGGATATAAGGAATGGCTATTACAAAGGAAGAAGTTTTTGAGTTTATCGACACTATGACGGTTCTTGAGATGTCAAAGTTTATAAAAGAATTTGAGGAGAGATATGGTGTAACTGCTGCGGCGCCAATGGCCATGGCTGCTATGCCAGGAGTTGCTGCTGGAGCGGCTGCACCAGAGGCAGAGGAAAAGACAAGTTTTGATGTCATCCTCATTGCTGCTGGTGAAAAGAAGATACAGGTCATAAAAGTTGTGAGAGAACTTACCTCACTCGGCCTCAAAGAGGCTAAGGACCTTGTCGATGGGGCTCCCAAGCCTGTTAAAACAGGTGTTTCCAAAGAGGAAGCTGACTCAGTAAAGGCAAAACTTGAAGAACAAGGTGCAACAGTAGAAGTTAAATAGGGCTTGATGTTGGGGATTAGGTTTCAGAAGACGGCATGTCTCACCTAATCCCAATTACCCAAAAAGAGTTCGATTTCTCAAGGAATGGTTGTGAGAGAAAACTATACAATTTTTGATACAATAAAACAGTAAACCCATTAATATTGAATATTTTCTCTGACCTGATTCCCAACCTAAGAAAGAAAAAAGGAGAAGTATGGCTATAGTTTTAAGAGAAAGATTACGCTTTGGAAAGGTACCGCTCTTTCTTGAAGTTCCTAACCTCGTAGAGATACAGAAGAGGTCTTTTGATAAGTTTTTACAGAAAGATATCCCTCCTGATGGGAGGGAGGAGTCTGGGCTGCAGGCTGCATTTCTCAGTGTCTTTCCGATAATGGACTACAATGAAACAGCATCGATAGAGTTTTTGGGTTATATCGTAAGCGAACCCAAGTTCAGTGTCCGTGACTGTCTTCAGAAAGGGATTACCTATGCGGTTGCACTGAAAATTAAAGTGAAACTCAATTTCTGGGAGGTTGAGCAGAAGGGCAACAAGAGATTAAGGGAATCGAGAGAGGAAGATGTCTATATCGGTGAAATGCCCTTAATGACTGATACAGGGACGTTCATCGTTAACGGTACAGAACGTGTTGTTGTCAGTCAGCTCCATCGGTCACCAGGAGTTTTCTTCAGTTATGACAAGGGGAAAACACACTCAAGCGGAAGGCTCCTCTATTCTGCAAGGGTGATTCCCTCAAGAGGTTCGTGGCTCGATTTTGAGTTTGATGCAAAAGATATCTTGTACGTGAGGATAGACAGGCGGAAAAAACTTCCGGCTACGATAGTTCTCAAGGCCCTCGGGTATACGAATGAAGACCTCCTGAAAATATTCTATCCCATCGAAACTATAAAGATAGAGGAAAATAAATTTACACGCCCTGTCAGTGAAGTTCTCATAGGGATTAAATCTTCTCAGAACATTGTTGACCCCCGGTCAAAAGAGCTGGTCGTTAAGGAAGGAAGCAAGATTACGAGAGGTGCTGTTAAAAAAATGGATGCCTTTGGGATCCAGGAGGTACTCGTCTCGCGGGAAGAGATTGTCGGGCGGGTTACCCTGAAGGACATCATAGATCCATCAACAGGAGAGGTGATACTCGAAGGCAATGAGATGATTACCGAAGATGCATTGAAGAAGATTCTCTCTGTCAGGATTGATACTCTCAGCCTGCTTTTTATAGATAATGTCAACTATCTGCCTTCCCTCCGAGATACCCTGTTGACAGATGGCGTGAGTACAGGGGATGAAGCCCTTGTAGAGATATACAAAAAACTAAGACCTGGTGAACCGCCCACCTTAAATGCTGCAAGGGCGTTGTTTAATGGATTGTTTTTTGATGCAAAGCGATATGACCTTGCGCCTGTTGGGCGTTTGAAATTAAATAAAAGACTTGGTATTGACGTTCCTCTCGAAAAAAGGGTGCTTACTGATAAAGACATCATAGAGATTGTAAGATATCTGTTTGCACTCAGGACAGGAAAGGGTGAAGTTGATGATATAGATCACCTCGGGAACAGGAGAGTCAGAGGCGTTGGGGAACTTCTTGAGAACCAGTTCAGGATAGGACTCGTGAGGATGGAGCGGGCAGTGAAGGAAAAAATGACGCTCACCGACCTTGAGATCGCAATGCCCCATGACCTTATCAATGCCAAACCCGTGGTAGCAGCTGTCAAAGAGTTTTTTGGCTCAAGCCAGCTCAGTCAGTTTATGGATCAGACAAACCCCCTCTCCGAGATTACCCATAAAAGGAGGCTTTCTGCCCTTGGTCCCGGCGGTCTCACCCGTGAGAGAGCCGGTTTTGAAGTAAGGGATGTCCACCCAACACACTACGGGAGGATATGCCCGATAGAGACACCAGAGGGCCCGAATATTGGACTCATAACTTCTCTTGCCACATATGCAAGGGTGAATGATTTTGGATTCATAGAAGTTCCTTACAGAAAAGCCGTGAATGGAAAGGTAACAAAAACGATTGAGTACCTTTCAGCGATAGACGGTGAAAAATATATTATTGCTGAGGCAACATCTCCCATGGATAAACAAGGTAATCTCCTTGGAGAAACTGTTTCTGCGAGGGTTGGAGGGGACTTTCGGATGGTATCACCGCAGGAAATACAGTACATGGATGTGTCGCCAAAGCAGGTTGTAGGAGTTTCTGCATCTCTTATCCCCTTCCTCGAGAACGATGACGCAAACAGGGCCCTAATGGGTTCTAATATGCAGAGGCAGGCTGTACCGCTTTTAAAACCCGAAGCCCCGATTGTAGGTACAGGCATGGAAGACGTTGCAGCAAGGCATTCCGGTGCCCTTGTGCAGGCAAAAAGGGCTGGGGTTGTTGAGAGTGTTGACGCATCACGGATAGTCGTGAGGGTTTCTGATGAGGGTAGAAGTGTTGACATATATAACCTCATAAAATTTCACAGGTCTAATCAGGCAACCTGTATTAATCAGAGACCGATTGTAAGGATTGGTGATTTTGTTGAACACGACAGCATCCTTGCTGAGGGACCTTCTACCGAACTCGGGGAACTCGCCCTTGGCAAGAATGTCCTTTTAGCTTTTATGCCCTGGGGCGGGTACAATTTTGAGGACGCAATCCTTGTTAGTGAGAGGCTTGTAAAGGATGATGTCTTTACATCAGTTCATATTGAAGAGTTTGAGCTCGAATCAAGAGAGACAAAGCTGGGGCCTGAAGAAATCACAAGGGATATTCCCAATGTCGGAGAAGAGAAGCTGAAAGATCTCGACGAAAGCGGCATTATCCGTATCGGTGCAGAAGTTAAACCAGGGGATATTCTTGTAGGTAAAGTTACACCGAAAGGAGAAACGCAACTCACGCCTGAAGAAAAACTCCTGAGGGCTATCTTTGGTGAAAAGGCAGAAGAAGTAAAGGAAAGCTGCATTTATGTCCCACCGGGAATAGAAGGAACCATTCTTGATGTGAGGATATTTTCAAGAAAAGGGACAGAAAAGGATGAACGGGCAAAAAGCATAGAAGAAGATGATATACAGAGATTACAACGGGATTTCGAAGAAGAGGGAAGGATTACAAAGGAGGAGAAGGTCAAAAAGTTGAGAGAACTCCTCCTTGGACAAAAGATCACCGAGGATGTGAAAGACCAGAAAACCAAAGAGGTTATATGCCCTGAAGGTGGGAGACTGAAGGCTGATCATCTCAGCAGGATAAAGGATGAACATCTGATGCGCATCAAGATAGAGAACTCTTCTGTTCGGGAGAAGATGGATGTTGTGAATAATGAGACGAACCAATACGTCCGATATCTTGAAGCGGGGTATGATGAAAAGATCGACCGGGTAAAGACCGGTGACGAGCTTCCTCATGGAGTAAATAAGGCTGTAAAAGTATATGTTGCAATGAAGCGGAAATTACAGGTTGGTGATAAAATGGCAGGCAGGCATGGCAACAAAGGTGTCGTTGCAATGGTACTCCCTGAAGAAGATATGCCGTATTTGCCTGATGGAACACCTGTTGATATAGTTCTCAACCCTCTGGGAGTCCCATCAAGGATGAATGTCGGGCAGATACTCGAGACACACCTTGGCTGGGCTGCAAAAGCACTGGGACTTCATGTAGCAACTCCTGTTTTCGAGGGGGCAAAAGAGTCTGATATAAAAGATTACCTAGGGAAGGCTGGTCTTCCAAAAAACGGGCAGATAACGCTCTGTGATGGCAAGACTGGTGAGCTCTTTGATAAACCAGTAACTGTCGGATATGTGTACATGCTGAAACTCCATCACCTCGTAGATGATAAAATGCATGCCCGTTCAATCGGTCCCTACTCACTTGTTACGCAGCAGCCTCTTGGCGGGAAAGCCCAGTTTGGCGGACAGAGGCTCGGTGAAATGGAGGTATGGGCGCTTGAGGCGTATGGTGCAGCCTATACGCTCCAGGAATTTCTGACCGTTAAGAGTGATGATGTTACGGGGAGGGCACACATGTATGAAGCTGTTGTAAAAGGAGATGCAACCCTCGAACCAGGGATTCCGGAATCTTTCCATGTATTAATAAAAGAACTCCAGAGCCTTGGACTCGATGTAGAGCTTCTGGAGAAAAAGGAGAAGGGAGACTAAGTTTGGCAGAGGAAATCTATTCAATCTTTCAAAAACCAAAGAACCCTTTGGACTTTGAGGCCATAAGGATAAGACTCGCATCACCTGAAAAGATCAGAGAATGGTCTTACGGCGAGGTCAAAAAACCGGAGACGATCAATTACCGGACCTTTAAGCCTGAAAGAGATGGTCTTTTCTGTGCAAAGATCTTTGGACCTGTAAAAGACTGGGAGTGCATTTGTGGTAAATACAGGCGTATGAAGCACAGGGGCGTTGTCTGTGATAAATGTGGCGTTGAGGTTGTTCAGTCAAAGGTGAGGCGTGAACGGTTAGGACATATCGAGCTCGCAAGCCCGGTGGCTCATATATGGTTTCTGAAAGGAGTCCCGAGCAGAATAGGGACATTGCTCGACATGACTATGAGGCAGCTTGAGAAGGTTCTCTATTTTGAAAACTATGTAGTAACTGATCCCGGAGATACGCCACTCAAAGAGAAAGAACTCCTCAATGATGAGGCATATAAAAAGAAGACCCTCGAGTATGGTTCGAGATTCAAGGCAGGGGTGGGTGCAGAGGCGATCAGGGAACTTTTGAGGAAGCTTGATATTGAGGCTATAGCTGCTGATACTAAGATGAAGGTGAAGGAGACATCATCCCTCGGGGTAAAGAAGAAGCTTACAAAGAGGTTAAGGGTTGTTGAGGCTTTCAGGAAATCCAGTAATAAACCGGAATGGATGATTATGGATGTCATACCGGTTTTGCCTCCTGATCTCAGACCACTTGTACCATTGGAAGGCGGACGTTTTGCTACCTCCGACCTGAACGATCTCTACAGAAGGGTTATCAATAGGAACAATAGGCTTAAGAGGCTTATGGAACTGAAAGCGCCAAGTGTCATTATTAAGAATGAAAAGAGGATGCTCCAGGAGGCTGTTGACGCTCTCTTCGATAACGGGAGAAGAAGTAAAATTATGAAGGCGACGACAAAAAGGCTCCTCAAGTCTCTGAGCGATATGATAAAGGGAAAACAGGGACGATTCAGACAGAATCTCCTCGGAAAACGTGTAGACTACTCAGGCAGGTCTGTTGTTGTTGTGGGCCCTGAGCTTAAGCTTCACCAATGTGGTCTTCCAAAGAGGATGGCCCTGGAGCTCTTTAAACCCTTCATTTTCCATAAGCTTGAAGAACAAGGCCATGCCACAACGATAAAGGCAGCGAAAAAGCTTGTAGAGAAAGAGCAGTCTGAGGTTTGGGATGCCCTCGAAGAGGTAATAAGGGAACACCCTGTACTCCTTAACCGGGCACCAACACTTCACAGGCTTGGAATCCAGGCATTTGATCCTGTTCTTGTTGAAGGAAAGGCTATAAAACTGCATCCCCTCGTTTGTACTGCCTTTAATGCTGATTTTGACGGTGACCAGATGGCTGTTCATGTCCCCCTTTCGATAGAGGCTCAGATAGAGGCAAGAGTTCTTATGATGTCTGTCAACAATATCCTTTCTCCTGCTAATGGAAAACCTATCATCGTTCCAACACAGGATATGGTCCTCGGAATTTATTTTCTCACGAAGGAGAAAAAGGGCGCAAAAGGCGGAAAAATTGCCGAGGAAGAAATAGAGAAAATTAAAGATCCTGTTGAAAAATTAAGAGCAAAGATGATCGGGAGATACCCAAGTCCTGAAGATGTAAGGATAGCTTATGATTCCGGGCAATTAAGCGAGCATGCGAAAATAGAAGTAAAAATTGGTGGAGAATATGTAGAGACAACAGTTGGAAGGGTTATTTTCAGTGAGATTCTGCCTAAAAAGATTCCCTTTACCATGATTAACAGGGATATTACAAAGAAAGAAATTGGCAAACTCATTGAGTACTCATATAAAAGTGTTGGCAGGCGGGAAACGGTTGTCTTTCTGGACAATCTGGAGAAAATTGGTTTCCAGTATGCAACTAAGTCCGGCATATCCATCTGCATGGATGATATGCATATGCCATCAAAGAAGCCAAAGCTTATAGAGGCAGCTCAAAATGAGGTTAGAGAGGTCCAGAAACAGTATAACGAAGGTCTTATAACCCACGGTGAACGGTACAACAAAGTAATTGACATATGGGCGAATGTGACAGAGAAGATTGCGGATGAGATGATGAAGGAACTCGGTGCTGAAGACGGCAAGGTTTTTTCAGAAGAAGAAATCAAAGAAAGGAGATCTTTTAACAGCATCTTCATGATGGCCGATTCAGGTGCACGTGGAAGCACTGCCCAGATACGGCAGCTTGCAGGCATGAGGGGCTTGATGGCGAAACCCTCCGGTGAAATTATAGAAACACCAATAACAGCAAACTTCAGAGAGGGGTTATCCCCCCTTGAGTACTTCATTTCTACACATGGTGCGCGGAAGGGACTTGCTGACACAGCATTGAAGACCGCAAACTCCGGTTATCTGACGAGGAGGCTTGTTGATGTTTCGCAGGATATTATTGTTACCGAGGATGACTGCGGGACGACTGAAGGTATTGTTGTATCGTCCCTTGTAGAGGGAGGAGAAATTATACAGCCTCTGGAGGAGAGGATCTTTGGAAGAATAGCTGCAGAGGATATCAAAGATCCTATGACCAGGGAGCTGATTGTGAAGAGGAATCAGGAAATAGATGATGAACTAACCCAAAAGGTTATTGAGGCAGGAGGAATAGACAGAGTCAAAATAAGGTCTGTGCTCACGTGTCAGGCAAAGTACGGTATTTGTGCAAAGTGTTACGGCAGGGATCTCGCAAGGGGTGAAATTGCGGAGATCGGCGAAGCAGTGGGCATTATTGCAGCTCAGTCCATTGGTGAACCGGGCACTCAGCTCACCATGAGAACGTTCCATATTGGTGGCGCTGCTGCGAGAGTGGTGGAACGGACAGTGCTTGAAAGTAAGAATCCCGGGATCATCAAGTTCATAAATATCAACACAGTAAGAAACCGGGAAGGTCTCTCTGTTGTTATGAACAGGAATGGGAGCATTGCTGTTGTCGATCCAAAAGGCAGGGAGAAAGAGAAATACTCCGTTGTCTACGGAGCCAAGCTCCTTGTTGAGGATGGTCAGAAGGTTGAAATAGGGCAGAGGCTCGTTGAGTGGGATCCCTATTCAACACCCATTCTTACAGAGATCGGCGGGAAAGTGGCCCTTGGTGATATTGTTGAGGGACAGACAGTGAAGGAAGAGGTTGATGAGACGACAGGTCTTTCTCACAAGGTCATCATAGACTATCCTGTACCTATGAGGCCGAGGATATCGATCAAGGATGAACAGGGCAGGACAACAAAAATACCGGGGACAAACAATCTCGCGCGGTATCTCCTGCCTTCAGGTGCACATATACTTGTTGAAAAAAATGACCCTGTGTATCCGGGAGACATCCTTGCAAAGATTCCGAGGGAGACTACAAAGACAAAGGATATAACTGGAGGACTTCCAAGGGTTGCTGAACTCTTTGAAGCCAGGCGGCCGAAAGAGCAGGCAATAGTCGCAGAGATAGGCGGCATGGTAGAGTTCAGAGGTGCACAGAAGGGGATGCGCGTTGTTGTTGTGAAAGGCGGAGATGAGGCAAGAGAATATTTGATACCGAAAGGCAAGCACGTCAGTGTTCATGAGGGTGACTGGGTAAGGGCTGGGGAACCACTCATGGACGGTGCTGTGAATCCTCACAATATTCTTGACATCCTCGGACCGAAAGAACTGCAGCGGTATCTCGTCGATGAGGTACAGAAAGTCTACAGGCTCCAGGGTGTTTCCATCAATGACAAACATATAGAAATTATTGTCAGGCAGATGATGAAAAAGGTGAGGATTGAAGACCCGGGTGACACAATGTTCCTTCCCGGTGAACAGGTGGACAGGCCTCAGTTCCAGGAAGAGAATGCAAAAGTGAAAACGCAGGGCGGAAAACCTGCACAGGGGAAGCCTCTCCTCCTCGGTATTACAAAGGCATCTTTGTCCACAGACAGTTTTATTTCTGCTGCTTCATTCCAGGAGACAACAAGGGTCCTCACAGAGGGAGCAATCAATGGTGCTGTTGATGAGCTCAGGGGACTCAAGGAGAATGTGATCATGGGAAGAGTTATCCCTGCCGGCACAGGAATGACAAAGTACAAAAATACTTTTGTGAAACGCGATCTTCAATTTTTGATTCCTGAACCCCAGCAGGCTGAACAATAGATTCATGTGAAGGATGAGGAAGAACAGGGAAGTCAACGCTTCATTGCTGATGTTATGCTCGGAAGACTCGCACGATGGCTGAGGCTTTTGGGGTTCGATACACTATACTATCACGACATAAACGACACGCAGATCATCAGGATTGCAAGAGACCAGGGAAGGGTCATCTTAACGAGAGATACGCGTCTTGTAAAGATAAAAGGAATTAAAGATTATCTTCTCATAAGAGCTAACGATTCCTTTCAGCAGCTCCTCGATGTGATACGAGTGCTTAACCTGAAAGATTTCTATCTTCTCGGCAGGTGTGTTTCCTGCAACGGGCAGATATCAAGACTTCCGGACAAAACAGAGATAAAGGATGCAGTTCCCGATTTTGTTTTCCTGAATTTCCATAGCTTCCTGAAATGCAGGAGTTGCGGTAAAATCTACTGGGAAGGTACCCATCCGAAACTGTTTAGAGAAAAGCTCGCTGAGGTTCTGGGCAATCATCCTTGATTAGGAATAAGAGAAAAATATTTCTGCTCTTGACATTATTTCTTATTTCAGATAACTTACCAGTAAGTAAAGGGGAGTAGCTGAATGAGTGGCTATCGTCAGCACGTCTACCAAAGGTAGGCCGGTACTACTCGTTAGGAGAACTAACAAGCGAGACCTTTACCACGATTCAATATTTCGTGGGAAAGGTCTTTTTTATTATGAGAAATTGGGGGGGGTATAAAATGGATGCAAACCCGGCAACATCCCACATGTTTATAGTGAACCCTCTTTCAGGTGGTGGAATTTTAAAGCTTTTTAGCACCCATCCATCCATAGAAAAGAGAATTACAAGACTTGAATCTATGAGATCAGGAGGTTGATGATGGATAAGCTATTAGTGGTGGAAGCAGCCTATATAAGAAGATTTTTTAGGTTAAGGAATATTATTTCAAGTGGTAATATATGACTGCGCTGATTCTCAAAAGTGTAAGATAGGTAAAGAAACTGATAATAGCAACAGTCGGCTTCACAGTGCTTTTTATAGGCATTGCCATGATTGTGTTGCCGGGGCCTGCATTTATTGTAATACCTGCAGGCATAGGAATCCTTGCCACTGAATTTGTATGGGCAAGGAGTCTGCTAAAAAAGGTAAAAAACTAAACACAAAAATTTAAAAGGAGGAAGCATATGGATGAGCAAGATGTCTACAGGGCAAAGGAGGCAACAAAGGAGGCAACAAAGGAAGCAATGCAGTATGCAATGAAGAAAGGCCCTTTGAGGTCAGTGCTAATTATTGGAGCAATTCTGTTAGTTTTTCTCTTTTTTAGACCATGGGTTCAGGTTGGTGCAGGTGAAAGAGGGGTTGTCCTCAATTTTGGTGCTGTTCAAGATACGGTGTTGAATGAAGGACTGCATTTCAGGGTGCCTATACAACAGAAGGTTGCCATAATGGATGTCAAGGTGCAGAAGGCAGTAACTGATGCCGCATCTGCCTCGTCTGATCTTCAGGATGTGACCTCATCAATTGCACTTAACTATCATGTAGTACCTGATAAAGCAAATGTTGTCTATCAAACCCTTGGGGTAGAATTCAAGGAGCGTATTATAGACCCTGCAATACAAGAAGTAACGAAAGCTGTATCAGCCAGGTATACAGCAGAAGAACTTATAACAAAGAGAGCAGCAGTAAGCGAGGCCATGAGAGAAAACCTTGCTGAAAGACTCATACCGCATAACATTGCAGTTGATGCGGTTTCTATTGTCGCATTCAGCTTCTCCAAAATCTTTACAGAGGCTATTGAGTCAAAGCAGACAGCAGAACAGCTTGCACTAAAGGCAAAAAGAGACCTCGATAGGATAAGGATAGAGGCAGAGCAGAAGATCACAGCAGCAAAGGCAGAGGCAGAGTCCTTGAGGCTACAGAGAGCAAATATTTCACA
>Ga0315273_10007753_pt1 | contig 13467 bp, 9 predicted proteins | sample YL17G02_0_MG_FD_205753 | JGI IMG/M metagenome (GOLD analysis project Ga0315273, IMG submission 205753) | Sediment microbial communities from Yellowstone Lake, YNP, Wyoming, USA - YL17G02_0 | ecosystem: Environmental > Aquatic > Freshwater > Lake > Sediment | place: USA: Wyoming | collected... | reverse complement strand
GCGCCATTATGATTTTCATTACGTCGTCCTTTTCTGGCTGGGGGCGTCGATGCTGTCACTGATTCTCGCCGCATCTCTCTGGCGCGCCCGGATGAGCGACTGAAATTCGGGAAATTCGGTGACAGTCACCGAATTTCCCATATCCTCGTGGGGCGACCTGACGGTTGCCCCTACGCTTTCGCGCCCGGTACGGCGATGGATTTCGATCCTCCCCCAGGGGGTAACTGATGAACGCAGATTTGTGTTACGACATCGTCATTCTTGGCAACTACACAAAGGACACGATCGTTTCCGCGGCGGGAACCAGGATAGTGGACGGAGGCGGCTTCAATTATGGCGCTCACGTCGCATGCATGATAGGGCTTAAAACGGCCGCCGTAACCAGGCTTGCTCGCGAGGATGCCCGTGTCGTGGAGGCCCTCATCCGACTTGGCGTGGATGTCTTTCCAACCTACACCCCCCGTTCCACCCACATGCGCCTCTATTACCCGACTGCCAACGTGGACGAACGGATTCTGACGGTGACGCAGACCGCCGGAGTGTTCACGCCCGGCGAGTTCCGCAACCTGCGCGCCCGGGCTTTTCTGATCAACGCCTCGACGCGAGGAGAGGTGGAATTGGATGTCATTCGCGAATTGAGGTCCAAAGAGGCGCTGCTGGCCGCGGATGTCCAGGGATTTATCCGGGTGATCTCCCCTGACTCCACGCTGGCCTACGAGGACTGGCCGGAAAAAGTACAGACGCTGTCATATTTCGACATCCTGAAGACCGATGCCGTGGAAGCGGAAATGCTGACCGGCCACGCCGACATCAGAGCCGCGGCCCAAATAATCGCCGGCTGGGGACCGAAGGAAATCGTGCTCACCCATCGCGACGGGGTGCTCGTGTTCGCCGACGGGCGGTTCCACGAAGCGCCATTCCGCCCGCGGCAGCTGGTGGGACGCAGCGGGCGCGGCGACACCTGCATTGCTGCCTATGTGGCCCGACGCCTGGGCGCTGCGCCGGAAGATGCCTGTATCTGGGCCGCGGCCGTGACCAGTCTGAAACTGGAAGCAGAAGGTCCCATTAAGAGAACAGTAATCGAGGTGCTGCGATGGATACAGCTTTACGGGACATGAGCAGGATTGAAAAGAGATCGGCCTTAAAAAAGCCGGCCACGAATGGCACGAATTATCAAAGGGAAGGTAAAGGAATGCCCAGGCAATCCTCGATTGTTTCATTTGCTGCCTTGTTCGCGATCGCACTAATAAATGACGGCGTCGCTCTGGGAGCCGCATCGGCGGTGCCCGATAACATCAGGCTGACCTGGTCGGAGAGTCCAAAGACAACACAAACGATCGGCTGGCGCACCGACACCACGGTCACCACGGGAAAGGTGGAATACGCCGGGCCTGACAACATCACTCTGACCGCCGCCGCTCCCGCACCCGAAACGCTGGCCACCAACGTCGGCGGGATCAATCTGTTCTCCCTAACTCTGCGCGGCCTCAAACCTGGCACAGCACACAAGTATCGGGTGGGAGACGGCAAAAACTGGAGCCCCTACTACACCTTTCGGACGGAAAAAGCCGCGGAGGACAAATTCGAGTTCCTGGTCTTCGGCGATTCGCACGAGAAAAAGCCGGTGTACAACGTCTGGCGACAAACCGTGAATCAGGCCTACAAGCAGAATCCCTCCGTCAGCTTCGTAATGAATGTGGGAGACCTGATCTATTCGGGCAAAGACTACGAGCAGTGGCAAGCCTGGTTTGCGGCCTGCCAGGACGTCATCGCCAGCATCCCGGAAATGCCTGCGATCGGTGATCATGAACCGCGCGGGGTCACCAGCAAGGATGAGTGGCAGAGACCCGAATATTTCGTAAAGCTGTTCAGGGTGCCGCAGAACGGTCCGGAGCAATTCAAAGGGGAGGTCTATTCCTTTGACTACGGTTCAGCGCACATCGTCGTGCTCAACAGCTCCTTCCACTATGAGTTTTCCGACCCGGCTGCGCGGAAGGCCATGATCGATGCCGAGGTTGCCTGGCTGGACGCGGATCTGGCAGCGACCCGCAAGCCATGGAAAATCGCCGTTTATCATGACGCGACCTACAACATCTCCCCGGATCGCTCCGGCACCCTCACCAAAATGCATTTTGGCCCGATCATCGACAAGCATCATGTGGACGTGGTCTTCAATGCGCACGACCATGCCATGGCGCGCAGCTACTTCATCAAGGACGGCAACTTCGTGGCCAGCGCCGCCGAAGGCACGGTCTATTTCGTCTCCGGAAGAACCGGCGACAATGCCAAGGACAGCTTGAGCCGCAAGATCTGGCACCCATTCTTCCATGATCCGCAGGCACAGAGTTGTTATCTCGCGGTTACCGTGGGCCGGGATGAGCTCGTCATCCGGACAAGGCTGCAGGACGGAACTGTTGTGGACACGTTCAAGATCAACAGGACCAGGCCTGAGGAGAGCACGCCTGCCGTTCCCTTTGGCGCATACAGGAGCCCTCGTTTTGCGGCGTTCGGCTTTCTGCTTCCGTTTGGCAAGGCGCCGGAGCAGAATAAATCCGGGGAGTGGTTTGTCGACGTGACCGCCCTGGCCGCCTTCTTGTCCGGCAAGTTCGACCCGGGCACGCGCCTGCTCAGCTACGACAAGGATCAGGTCAAGCTTCAGTTCAGCGAAGACATGTTCCTGGAAAAATCCAGGGAGATGGTGTCGCTTGCCGGCCTGACAAAACTGGGCTTTACCTGCAGGTATCATGCGGGGATGAACATGGTCATGGTGGAGCGCTGGAAAGACTGAACCCATATAAAACAAAGCTCAGCCACGAATTTCACGAATTGCGAGGAATCATGCGACACGGTCAATTCATGTGGATACTGACGGGAGCTGTACTCTTCCTGAGTTGCGCCGGGAGTGCACCGGAATCCTCGGATCTCATGCCGATAAAGCCTCGGGCCACAACCCAAGCGGTCCGGTTCGATTCGGATGATCCCGCGATCTGGGTGAATCCCTCGGATCCCGCGCGGAGCCTGATCGTTGGGACCGATAAAAACAGCGATGGAGCCCTCTACGTCTTCGGACTCGATGGGAAGATCATCGAAGAGAAGACTGTCCGACACCTGAAGCGCCCCAACAATGTCGATGTGGAATATGGTCTTGTGTTTCAGGGGAAGCCCATTGACATCGCGGTGGTGACCGAGAGGGAGGCGAACAAGCTGCGCGTATACCGTCTGCCGGACATGGCAGCAGTCGACGGCGGCGGCATCGACGTCTTCACCGGCGAAAAACAAAGGGAGCCGATGGGCATCGCCTGCTATAAGCGGCCTTCCGATGGCATCATCTTCGCTATTGTTAGCCGGAAGGGCGGGCCGACGAAGGGAGGGTATTTGTGGCAATACCGCCTTGAAGACGACGGCTCGGGGCATGTCCAAGGGATCAAGGTCCGGGAATTCGGCCTGTTCAGCGGCAAGAAAGAGATTGAGGCGGTCGCGGTGGATGACCCACTGGGATATGTCTATTACGCGGATGAACAGGTCGGTGTCAGGAAATACGCCGCGGATCCCGCCGCGCCGCATGCGGACGCTGAGCTGGCGCTGTTTGCGTCGGAGGGATTTGCCGATGACCAGGAAGGCATCTCGGTATATCAAGTGAACGACGGCACCGGTTACATTATCGTTTCGGACCAGGGCGCGAACACCTATCACATTTTCAAACGCGAGGGCGAACCCGGCAATCCGCACCAGCACAATCGGATAAAAGTCGTCAAACTCTCCACCAATGCCAGCGACGGGTCCGATGTCACCAATGCCGCTTTTGGCGGCGCATTTCCGCTCGGCCTGTTCGTGTCGATGTCCGACGACAAGACCTTTCAGCTTTACTCCTGGGCCGACATCGCCGGGAGCGATCTGATCATAGCCCCCGGTGGTCGGAAGGGGGTGCGATGATTGAATTATGGGATGATGACGCATGACGCTTCTATCTCATCGCAAAGGCGCATAGAGTCTTAAAAATGTTTTTCTCAGCGCACTCTGCGTCGCTGTGGTGAAAATGGCCGGCGGCAAGGGGAGGATGGTGAGGAACTTTTCAATCTCCCCCCATTCGCCGGTCGTCTTGAAATCAGCGGGCATACTTTAATCGGCTGCCATCGACTAAAACGGCAGCTGCGAAAGGAAAAGTTAAAATGAAATCGCGAATAGTCACATTGTTACTGCTCTTTTTGACTTCCGCAACCAGCCTGGCCGCACAATCGATTACCGGTTCCATCACCGGAGTAGTGATCGACGCAAGTGGCGGCGTGATTCCGGACGCCCGGGTCACTGTAAATCACAAAGCCACGAATGCGCTCTCGAGCGCAACAACGGACTCCAGTGGCAACTACACGGTTCCTTTGCTCCCTCAGGGAGAATACCGGATGGAGGTTTCGGCTGCGGGCTTCAAGCGTCACGTCCTGGAGGGAATCATTCTCCAGGTGCAGCAGACCGCTCGCATCGACGTCAAAATGACCGTCGGCGAAGTGGCTGAATCCGTAACGGTTACCGCCGACATTGCCGGGCTGGAAACGGAGAATGCCACCCTATCCAAGGTTGTGGACAACCGGTCGATCACCAACCTGCCCCTGAACACGCGCAATGTCTACAGCCTCGTATTCCTGACACCGGGGGTGACGGGTACCGTCGGCAACAGCTATGGTGAAATGCGCTATTCCGTTAACGGCGCGCGCGCCCGGACGATGGACACGATGATCGATGGTGTATCCGCGTCGCATCCCACGGTGAACGGCTTCAACGGCATTTCCGTGTTCCCTTCGGTGGATGCGATCCAGGAATTCAAACTATTGGGTGCGGACTATCCAGCCGAGTTCGGGCGCAGTCTGGGCAGCGTTCTCAATGTGGTCTTCAAGTCGGGCGGCAACCAATGGCACGGAAGTGCTTATGAATTCCTGCGAAATTCCATGTTTGACGCCAACGATTTCTTCGCCAACAGTCGGGGGCAGGAACTTCTCAGCTTCAAGCGCTCACAGTTCGGCGGCGTGTTGAGCGGTCCGATCATCAAGGACAAGACTTTCTTCATGGTTTCTTTCGAAGCCTTGCGCGAACGCAGGGCGGACTCGACGACGGCATCGGTGCCGACGGCTCTGGAGCGGGCGGGGGATTTCTCGCAGACTCGCACGGCCAGCGGTCAGCCGATTAAAATCTACGATCCTTTCACCACCAGGCCGAATCCGAGCGGGTCAGGGTACATCCGCGACGCGTTCCCTGATAATAAAATCCCGCAGTCGCGATTCGATCCCGTGGCGGTCAATACTGCAAAGTATTATCCGATGCCGAACACAACCCCTTCGGGACTCAGCAACAACCAGAATAACTTTGCGGCAAGCAGCTCGAAACCCCTCGACATGACCCAGATGGATTTCCGCGTCGATCACGTGATCTCGGCCCAACAGCGGATCTTCGGCCGTTATTCGACGCGTCTGAATGACGACAGGGCAGCGATCTTCTTCCCCGACGACATCAAGATCGCCGAGGGCCGGATCAACCAGGAAGACCATGTGCATGGAGGCGTAGTCGACTATACCAATACTCTGTCGCCGACCACCATCCTGAACGCCCGGCTTGGTTTTGCGCGAACCTTGTTCATCTATGCGAACCAGGGCCTGGGCTTCGTACCCTCGAGCCTCGGTCTGCCGACGTACATAGATGCGGCCGTCGACAACCTCCAGTTCCCGACTTTCTCGGTCAGCGATTATCGCGGGCTGGGGACATCAGACCACCGCAGAAATGCTTTCATGACCTACACGGCGGTCGCCGGCATTACCAAAACGCACGGCAGACATGTTTTCAAGACGGGCGTGGATCTCCGCATGATGCGCGTGAACGTGTTTGAAGGACGCAGTGCCGGCGCCTTCAGCTTCGGTCGGGGCATGACACAGGGACCGAATCCCAGCCAATCCAGCAGCACGGCCGGCAACGGTTTTGCCTCGATGCTGCTTGGAACGGGCAGCAGCGGAAACCTGCAGGCCAACTATAAGAACGTTGCCACGCACAGCATATATGCGGCCGGGTACTTCCAGGACGACTGGCGCGTCACTAAAACGTTCAGCGTCAGCCTCGGTCTCCGGTACGACATCGACTTTCCGCGCACCGAGAGATACAACCGCACCAACTACTTCGAACCCACGGTGTCCACCCCGGTCTCCCAGGTGATCCCGGGGATTACGGGCGGCCTCATTTTCGTCGGGATCAACGGACTGCCCCGTACTCAGTTCAGTGCCGATACCAATAACTTCGCGCCGCGCATCGGCCTGAGCTGGCAATTCCTGCCAAAAACGGTCCTGCGGGCCGGCTTCGCCATTATTTACGGCCCTTCGCAACAGGCAGCTGCCGGGACCATCGGCACAATGGGTTTTCGTGTCGACAACACCTGGGTTGCCACGATCGACGGCATCACTCCCAACAATCTCCTGCGAAATCCTTATCCGAGCGGGCTTGCCGCGGTCCGGGGTTCCTCCCGGGGCGTGCTGACCCAGCTGGGGGACCGAATCGAAGCGACGACACAAGACATCATTTCGCCGAAAACCCGTCAGTTTAACGTGAACATTCAGCGTGAACTGCCTTTCGATACTTTGCTGGAAGTCGCGTATGTGGGGACTCGCGGTTACTACCTGCACCGCAATGACGAGGGTGGTTTGAGCCTGAATCAGCTCGATCCCCAGTACCTCTCGCTCGGGTCCAAACTGAACGACAAGGTGAGCAATCCTTTCTATGGCACCCCGTTCGCTACCGGAGTTTTGGCTTCCGCCCAGACAAGCCGGGCACAGCTGTTGCGGCCGTACCCGCAGTTTACCGACATCATTCCAATCTACTCGGTAGGCGCGTCGTCGTTTTTCCACTCGTTGCAGGTCACGGCCACAAAGCGCTACAGCAAGGGCCTTCAAATGCAACTGGCCTATACTTGGGGCAAGAACATCGACGATGGACTGAGTCACCAGAATAGCTACAACATCCGGGCGGACCGTGCGCTGTCCGATATTGATGTCTCGCACCGCACGACGATCATGGGGATTTACGATATGCCTTTTGGCCGTGGTCGGCACTGGGGATCCAATTGGTCGAGGCTCATGGACCTCGTTGCAGGCGGCTGGCAGGTGAACGGCATCGCGACACTATCGGCGGGCACGCCGCTTGGCATCTCAGCCTCGAACAACGCCGGGATTTTCAACCAGGCGATTCGCGCCAACAGCACGGGAAAGAGCGGCAAGCTCACGGGGCCCGTACAAGATCGCCTGAACGCCTACTTCGACAAGACCGCCTACGCCCAGCCGGCGGCATTCACCTTCGGGAACCTGGGGCCCCGGCTGCCGGATATCCGCAATGACGGCATCTACAACTGGGACTTGTCTCTGTTCAAGAATTTCCAGGTGACTGAGCGCGTTAAAGTACAATTCCGGGCCGAGGCCTTGAACGCGTTCAACACACCGCGATTCTCGGGCCCGAATACCAGTGTTACATCGAGCAGTTTCGGCGTTATATCATCCCAAGCCAACGCCCCTCGACAGGTCCAGTTTGGACTGAAGGTGCTGTTTTAGTGTCTTGCGCGCCAACTCAACGATGAAATATTCTGCTTCTTCGAGGGTTTTGAGGTCTTGCCGGTTCGCTCTTTTGTAGTTACGGCTTATTCGGAGCAGGGGCTGTTGGAGCCACGAATTGCGCGAATTCATTCGTACTACTTACCTGAAAATCCTTGCCTAAAAGGAAAGGATAATGGAACCGCAGATGCACGCGGATAAACGCGGATAAATTTTTATTTCATTTGCGTTTATCTGCGTGCATCTGCGGTTTCAAGTTTTGGTTGCGGCTATGCCGCCCCAGGCAATTCGTGGCTTCATCAAGCGCGGCTTTGGCCCCTTGTTCGTAGAGATTCCGCAGCACATGGGCCACTGAATCGAGAAAGGTCGGGGACTCGGGCAGGACCGGGCCGAATAGCTCGCTCAGAGTAAGGAGTGCGCGCGGATCCGGGCCTCCGCGGCGGGCAAGGTCGCGCAACCGGTCCGCCAGAGGATCCACCAGGGGAATCTCCATTCCCTGATCGTCAATGCCGGCCAGGCAGCGGAACCAGCATGCCACCGTGAAGCTCAGCAGACGGATCGGCCCGCCGCGTTCAAGCTGCTCCTCGATCGAGGGCAGGATAAACTTGGGCATGCGCGCGGATCCCTCCATTCCGATGCGCGCGAGCTGATCCTTGATGGCAGGATTGGCAAAGCGTTCGATCAGGGTTTTCTTGTACTCTCCGAGATCAATGCCCCGAATCTCCGGCAAGAGCGGAGTCACCTCCGCATCCATGAGTGTCCGGACGAGTTTCTGAATCTGCACATTCGCCAGCGCCTCGTGGACGAAGCGGTATCCCAACAGTCTCCCTATATGGCAGATCGCCTGGTGACTTGCGTTGAGCAGGCGGAGCTTCATCTTCTCATAGGGAAGCACATCCGAGGTCATCTGCGCGCCTGCCAGTTCCCATGCCGGACGTCCGGAGGGAAAGTGATCTTCAATCACCCATTGTTTGAATGGCTCGGTGATCACGGGCCAGGCGTCCTCGATGCCGAACTTTTCCTTCACCATGGAGCGGTGCTCGGCAGTGGTCGCAGGCGTGATGCGATCGACCATACTGTTGGGAAACGCACAGTTTTCGGCAATCCAACGCTGCAACTGCAGGTCTCTTCGCTCTGCGAATGCCAGGATCATCTTTTTTGCCGCCTCGCCGTTTTGCTGAAGGTTGTCGCAGGACATAATGGTGAAAGGGGCCAATCCGCGCCTTCGCCTGAGGTCGAGGGCTTCTGCGAGGTAACCGAAGGAGCAGCGGGGATCATGCGGATGCGCAAGGTCGCGGACGATGTCCGGATGACCTTCATCGAACTCGCCTGTCCCCTGATTGAAGTAATAACCGCCTTCGGTGATGGTGAGCGAGACAATCCGGCACTCCGGTGAGGCCATTTTCTCGATGATGCCGTGCGGGTCATCCGGCGCGAGGAGAAAATGCAGCAGCGAACCGATCACTCGCGCCCGCTCTCCTGCTGCGCTGCATTCCACGACGGTGTAGAGACAATCCTGCGGGAGCAGGGCATCCCGCATCCGGACATCGTGCTCCAGCAGCCCAACCCCGCAGATACCCCACCGCGAGTTTCCCGGCTCGTGGAGCAGGTCATCGAGATAGACGGCCTGGTGGGCGCGGTGAAATCCGCCCACACCGATGTGTACGATGCTCTGGGCAACACCATGTCGCGCATAGGCCGGCACCCTGACCCTGTCTGAAACGAGCTTCAGGCCGGATTGATTCAGGGGGACTGGTCTGATGGCGGAATCGGTCATTGCATGCTCCGCGTGACTGCCTGCAGCAGTGATTTCGGATCAGCTCATCCAGTTGCCGCCGTCGACGTTGAAGGTCTGGGCTACCACGTAGTCGCTGTCGCAAGAGGCCAGGAACACCGCGGCCCCGGCGTGATCTCGAGCAGTGGTGCCATGTCGAACACCGCCGCATTGTTCACCAGGATGTCGATTCCACCCGCGCGCCCGATCACCGCATCCACCATGCGATCGATCGAATCCTGCCTGGAATTGAACCCGGTTAAAAAATGCAAACCACAAGGCCTCGAAGGCCTCTAGATCAGCAAGTCCAGAGTACTAAGCATCCGAACGGCGTTGCCAGCCCTGCAGGAGGACGGCGAACACGATGATCAGACCCTTGATCACCTGCTGCGGATAACCCGGGACATTCATGAGGTTCATGATGTTTCCAATCAAGCCCAGGATAAGCACGCCGAGCAAGGTGTTGAAGGCGGTGCCTTTGCCTCCGTTCAGGCTTGCACCGCCGATGACGACCGCCGCGATCGCATCGAGCTCTGCCCCCGTGCCCACGATAGGGGAACCCACGCCGGTCCGGGATGTGCTGATGATGCCCGCAACGGCACAAAAGGCGCCCGAAATGCAATAGACGGCGAATTTGTACCATCCGGTGCGGATTCCGGCCAGTCTCACGGCGGTTTCGTTGCTCCCGATCGCAGCCGTCATCCTTCCGAAAACGGTGAATTTAAGGATAAAGGCCACGAGCGCAAAGATAGCGATCATCACAAACACGGGCAGCGGGATTTTCATCCAGTAAGCCGATCCGAAGCCGTTCAGCGTCGGGTCCTCGATGATGATCGGCGAGCCTTTTGAAATAATGAAAGCTAATCCTCTGGCGATTGTCATCATGGCCAGGGTCGCGATAAACGGGGCCATGTTCCTGGCAGCGATCAGGTAGCCGGACACGGCGCCGCACAGGGTACTGATCGCAATGGTGAGCATCAGCGCCGGCAGCAGTGGCATGCTTCCGAGGAAATAGGCCGCTATCACACTTGCCAGCGCGGTGAGCGAGCCCACCGAGAGATCGATACCTCCCGTCAGGATCACCAGCAGCATCCCAAGCCCGACAGTGGCGAGCCCGGCAACCTGGCGCAAGAGATTAAAGATGTTTTTCTCGCTGAAGAAAACATCGGATAGCGAGGCGGCCAGTGCGATCATGACGAGGAATATCAGCACCGTGTTGTACTTGAGCACAAGAGCGACCGCGTTGTCCCAGGGGCGGCCGGATGCCATCCCGGACTCCGGGGCTGTGCCTTCGCTTGATCCAGTCTGCCGCCTGCTCATCCGACCTTCCTCCAGGTGCTAGTTGGTCTGTAAAGCAACGGCGGTGCCGTTGCCGGCCCCTTGAACGGCCAGCCTCATGATATTCACTTCGGTGATCCCGGGCTTTTCCAGCATTCCCGCCACGCGCCCTTCGCGGAGTACCATCACCCGATCGCACAGGCCGATGATCTCCATCATTTCGGAAGAGATCAGCACGATGCCCAGGCCCGAGGCGGCCAGTTCGTTGATCAGGTTATAGATCTCGACCTTGGCGCCGACATCGACTCCCCTGGTGGGCTCATCCAGCAAAATGACCCTGCAATTCGTGCTCAGCCATTTGGCCAGCACCACCTTCTGCTGGTTGCCGCCGCTCAAATCAGCCACTTCCTGGTCCACATCCCGGGCCTTGATTTGGAGTTTTTCTGCGAACTGTTGCGCAAGTCTCCTTTCTTTGCGTTCCCTGACGATACCCATGACGCCTGTGACCTGCCGGATATTGGGCATGGTGATGTTCTTGCGTATGGGCATGGTGAGGATGACCCCCTGCTCCTTGCGGTTCTCCGGAACAAGAGCGATTCCGCTCTGCACCGCATCGCGAGGGGAGCGGATCTTTAATGGTCGATCCGCCATGACGATCTTCCCTTTTTGGATCATCTCCGCACCGAAAACGGCCCTGACGATTTCGCTCCGCCCGCTGCCCACCAATCCTGCAATGCCCAGGACTTCGCCCGCCCTCACGGCAAAGGACACATTGCCGATCCTGCTCCCCCGACTCAATCCTTCGACGCGCAACACCTCTTCCCCGATCCTGCAGTCCCGCCTGGGAAACAGCGTGCTCAGCCGGCGCCCTATCATCATGCTGATCAGGTTGTCCGGCGTGACTTCCCCCGGCAGGACGGTCCCGACAACGGCGCCATCCTTGAGGACGGTGATTCTGTCCGCGATGCGGAAGATTTCGTCCAGCCGGTGGCTGATGTAAACGAGTCCCACGCCTTGCGCCTTCAGCTTTTGCAGGGCTGTGAACAGCTGTTCCACTTCCCTGGGCGCCAATACCGAGGTCGGCTCGTCCAATATGAGCACGCGCACGTTTTCGGAAAGCTCTCTGCTGATCTCGACGATCTGCTGATAGGCGACGCTCAGGTGCGACACCTTCCTGCGCGGATCGATGTCGAAGCCTACACCCCTGAGCAGTTCTCCGGCCCGTTGGTTGAGATCGCGCCAATCGATAAGGCCCCAGCCGCCGCTCAGTCGCTTGATGAAAATATTCTCGGCGGCGGTCAGGTCAGGGATGAGGGCAAGCTCCTGGTAGACGATGCCGATACCAAGCTGACGACCCTCGTGGGGGCTCCGGATCTCCACCGGTTTGCCGTCCACTTTGATCGTGCCACTGTCCTTGCGATAAACCCCGGACAGGACTTTCATCAGCGTGGACTTGCCTGCCCCGTTCTCACCGACGAGGGCGTGAATCTCGCCCGGCTTGACGTTGAAGGAGACGTCCGTGAGCGCGTGAACAGCCCGGAAGGACTTGCTCACATTGATAATCTCAACCCGGTAACTCTCAGTCACTTCTGTTCTTTCGTCGGCAGAGAAGACTGCTTCATGTTGAGCACGGATCGGGCGGCGATCCGCGCACGCCGTGATTTCTGCCAGATCCCTCGCGATCAGAAATCACTATCCGCCCGATAAAACTGGTCGACGTTCTCCTTCGTGATGACGGCAGCCTGCGTATACTTGAGTTTCGGCAGGTCTTTCTGGCCCGACAGATATTTGAGAGCGACTTCGACCGCCGTGCTCGCAACCAGGACGGGATTGTTCAGGCCCGTGGCGCCATACTGGCCTTTCTTGATCGCCTCGTAGGCTTCCTTCTGCCCGTCGGCGGCGGCCAGGACCAGGATCTTTTCCTTCTTGCCTGCCTCGTTAACGGCTTTCAATGCGCCCAGGCACATGCTGTCGTTTTCGCACAGCAGGATGTTGACATCGGGTTGGGCGACCAGGATGTCCTCCATCGCTTTCAATCCCCCCTCGTGCGCCCAGTTGCCCCAGCCCTGCGTCATGATCTCAAAGCCTGCCTTGTTGCCGTCGCGCAATTGCTGCTCGATGATGCCGCGGAAAACGCCCTGGCGGCGTTCCCTGCCCACCGGATTTCCCTGGGCGCCGCTGATCAGTGCCATCCTGATCGGCTTCCCCTTCATTTGTCTGGCAAGCCACTCCCCAACCAGCTCCCCGTTGGCCTGATTGTTGGACTGAACCGTCGTTACATAATCTGCCGAGGAATCGATCGTGCTGTCCATGATGACCACCGGCACACCGGCTCTGGTGGCGGCCTTGGTTGCAGGAACGAGACCCTTGGGATCTTTGGGATTCAAAATAAGAAGATCGATGTTCCTGGACAAGAGGTCTTCGACATCGGCAAGCTGCTTGTTCATGTCATCGTTTGCCTCGGTGGCGATCACCTGCTTCACACCCAGCTCAGCTGCCTTTTTCTTCACGCCATTCGCCTGGGCGGCGAAATAAGGGGCGCCGAGCGTATACATGGACAGACCCAGGGTGATGTCTTTCGGGGCCTTGGCGACGGAGGCCGAAGGGGCTACAGGCTGGGATGTTGCCGGAGCCTGGGGAGTCGGACCGGCCGTGCAGCCGGCGAAAACCGCTGCGCTCAGGCACAGGATTGCGATCCATGCCACCGGCGCTCTTCTTGCTGTCATGTGAGTATTCTCCTTCCCACTTGATGGAATCGGGCATGAGGCGCGGGCCTGACTTTCCTATTTATCGCCGTGATTCCGGAGCACCTGATTCACGACACGGGAAAAGCCTGATGGA
>Ga0315273_10007752_pt1 | contig 13468 bp, 9 predicted proteins | sample YL17G02_0_MG_FD_205753 | JGI IMG/M metagenome (GOLD analysis project Ga0315273, IMG submission 205753) | Sediment microbial communities from Yellowstone Lake, YNP, Wyoming, USA - YL17G02_0 | ecosystem: Environmental > Aquatic > Freshwater > Lake > Sediment | place: USA: Wyoming | collected... | reverse complement strand
GCCAGCACGCCTCTGAGTTGGGGCAGGAAGACGTGCCGGATTCTCCTCCACCCCACGGCACCGTCCAAGGATGCAAGATCCAGCAGCCGCCAGGGGATTGCCTTGAGGGCAGCGAGGATCACCATTGTCGAGATCCCAATGCCCTGCCAAAGGGAAACGACCACCAAGCTGGCCATCGCGGTATCCGGCCTGCTCAGCCAGGGGACCCCCGGAAACCCGAGGTACCGGAGAAAAGCGTTGAGCAGTCCCAGAGGCTCATGAAAGATCCAGCGCCACGTCAGGGCAGAGACCAGCTCCGAGAAGAGCCATGGCAGCAGCAGAACCGTCGTAAGAAAGGCCTGCCAAGCTCTTCCACGGGCATGTATGTGGACGGCGACACCAAGCCCCAGGGACACCTCCAGCACCACCGACGCAGCCAGAAGGACCCCGGTGTTCTTCAGGGAGATCCAGAACAGGGGATCCTGCAGGATCCTTTTGTAATTGACCAGACCCACGAACCGGCAGCTCTCGGAGCCGAGGTTCGCGTCGGTGAAGCTCAACCAGACCGCGTACAGGGACGGATATCCCCAGAAAAAGAGAAGATACGCGAGACCGGGCAATACCCAGAGATAGGGGATGATCCACCGGTATTGCGACCCGGGCAGAGCTTCTCGCAATGCGCCTATCTCCTGCGAACTTTGCAGTTCCTTGCACGGACGCGGTCACAGGGTCTAGCTATGTGTCCCGGCTGCTCAGGATCCGCTCACCCGTATCCATCCGGAAGAACAATAGCTTCTCTGACTTGAGTTTCAGATATACTTGGACGTTCTCTTCGATCCCCTCTGGCAGGTTCGAACAGCGCGCCCTGAGAGACACGCCACCCACGGAAACAAAAACATGGTACTCGAAGCCCATGTCCTGCACGAACTCTACCATCCCGATCGCCTCTGGAGGCGATTTCGAGCGTCTTGAAACGAGCACGTCCTCTGGCCTGACGCCGACCCAAACCTCTCCGGAAAAGCCACCTCCGTCATCTGTCGACAACCTTGGCAACGGAGCTTCCAATCCCAAGGGCCAGCGAAGCCGGCTCGCCCCGGTGAGGACTTCACCGGGAATCAGATTGATCGCCGGAGAGCCCAGGAACTGCGCGGCGAAGAGGCAGTTGGGATTCTCGTAGATCTCCTTGGGAGTCCCTACCTGGAGCAGTCGTCCTTGGTTCAGGATCCCCATCCGGTCTCCCAACGCCATCGCTTCTTCCTGGTCGTGGGTCACGTGGATCGTGGTGGTTGAAGAGCTTCGCTGGAGTCTCCGGATCTCCTCTCTGAGCCTTCTCCTCAGGGGTGGATCCAAATCGCTCAGGGGTTCGTCCAGCAGAAGCAATTCAGGTCTCCGAATCAAGGCTTTACCCAGGGCTACCCGCTGCGCCTCCCCGCCGGAGAGCTGGTGAGGCCACAGCTTGAGCTTGTCCTCGATTCCCAGCATGCGCGCAATCTCAGCGACTCTGACACGTATCTCCTTGCCGTCCAGACCTTGCATCTTCAGACCGAAGCCCAGGTTTTCCTCGACCCGCATGTGTGGATACAGGGTGTGCTCCTGAAACACCATGGCCACCCCTCGGTCCCGGGGCGGTACGCCGTTCAAGTGGCGGCCGTTCAGATAAACCTCTCCGCAGGTGGGCGATTCCAGACCGGCCAGGAGTCTGAGCGTGGTGGTCTTCCCGCACCCCGAGGGACCCAGAAGAACGAAGAGCTCTCCTTTGCGCAAGTCGAGGCAGACATCATCGACAGCGACCTTTTCACCAAAAGCACGGCTCAAGTGAAGGAGCCGCAGGTAACCAGGCTCCAAGACCCTCGCCGGGCCGTTCGACGCGTGGGTTCCCAATGGGACCTCCTGGAGAGAAAAAACCCAATCCTCTCCCCCAGCACAAGAGGGAGAGGATTGGGACGTGAGGGGAGGCCACCCCTCGAGCTCAAAGTCCGGGATGACACTGCGTGCAGTTTACAGGGATCTCAAGGACACCGCTCTTGATGTGGCACCCGTTGCACGTAGCCGCACTCTCGGGGTTGGACAGCCAGCCGAGACCGTCGACGAACAGAGACGGTGCGGCCTGCGGGATGGGTCTGAGTTCGATCCTGAGGATTGCCTTGGTCGAGTACCGCCTGCCATAGTCAGCCATGTCCGGGTTGTCATCCGTGACGTACCCCTGATTGGTCAGGGCATTGAAGAACATGTCCTCGAGGTGGTCGTGCCCGTACGGGAAGTACGTACCGAAATCGTCCGATGCCCACAGGAAGTAGTCATTGATGGTCTTTTGCGTCTGGGATATCCCCGCAGCGTCCAGCACGTCGTCGAAGAAGACCACCTCCTCAGTCGTTCCGTCTCCGGCGACGTCTATTGGAACGGTCGGCAGGTCCCTCCAGTAGAACGTCAGTTCCTGCTCTCCGTCGTCCACCACGATCTTGCGGATCATCTCGATCGTGAAGAGGTCGGTGACGTTGCACCCCTCGATTCCGGTCACGGCAGGGAACCCACTGGTCATGTCCGCCTGTCCGGTCTGGAGGGTGTCCCAGGTCACCGTGCACTCCTGAGCTTCATTAAAGGAGACGAGCCGGTAGTCGTAGAGGACTCGGATGTCGTCAAGATCCTTGAAGAAATCTTGCATAGTATAGAGACTGATGATGTCGTCGGGTACAAAGTCGGAAAGGTCCAAGAGATGATCTTCTCCGGGATCCGGCAGGTCCTCGAAGTTCACCGGATAGTTCGTCTCGTTGATGATGAGGTTCACGCCCTGGCCGTGCTGCGCTTCCCCTGGCTCAGTGCCTACACTCTCCAGTGGATAGAGGACGATCTCGGCCAGGTCGTTGAGGTAAAAGATCTGCGATAGCTCCATGTCGGGATAAAAGTCGCTGTTCACCACGGCCCCGTCCGCGTAAAGCAGGCCGCTCTTGAGCTGGTTGAACTGGAGGGACTCAGAGGGCTGTCTTCCATCCCTGGCGATGATCTTGTACTCCCATTCCTTGGGATCCCGGGCGACCTTGGGTACGATAAGCGAATCGAGCGTCACGACCGGCTCAGCGCCTTCGCCCTCTTTGTCGTATAGGCAATGCGGCAACGCGTCCAGCGACACCGGGACCGCATTTTCCGGATCGTCTGCCTTGTAAACCGTCAGCTGGATTCCGGTAAAAACGGGGTCCGCCAGCGGGTTGATGTCGTAAAGGGCCCTCGGGTACAGGATGCACGAGACGACTCCCTCGCTGGGCTCCTGGCGGTGTAGAACCCCCACGAGGTCAAAGGGGGTAGCCGGGACCGTGGACCCCGAAATGCCGGAGCCAGGATAGATCGCCACTTCCAGGGCCTGTACGTCCGTGGCGGTCTTCGCGAACAGATCTTCAGACTTCTGGCCGTAGTCTGGCCAGACGGACGCAGGGTCTTCCGCCTGAATCTGCAAGCCGTTGATCCGTACCAGGTCCCCCACATATGTGTAGCCGCTCTCGTAGACATCATCCACCGACGCAAACACGTGCGGTTGAGGGAGCGTCTCGCCGCGTGAGAGGACGGAGATGAAGTACCCGGAGACAGGATAGAACTCGACCATGCCGCCGTGCGAGCCGATTGTCCCCTTGATCGCGACCCGATCCCCTGGGTAAATGTTGATGCTCGCGAAGGTCGATCCATCGTAGCCTTGATCCTCCACAGTGGCCTGCGTATCGGCAAAGATATAGATCCCGCCGGTAGCATCCTGGATGTGGAACTTGAAGTAGCGTCCCGAGACCATGACGTCCGTGCCCATCGTGGCGATCCCTTCCACGTACACGGTCTCGCCCTCGTGGACCGGCGCAGGACTGTTCGTTTCCATCACGTAAGAGCAGTCCGTCTTGTCCAGGACGGTCCAATCCGGACGGCTCACCACCGAGCCCTTTTCCAGGTTGTCGGGATAGAAGCATGCGGGCTTCTGTTCGTCCCAGACCAGGCGCAGGCCCCTGTCGTTTGCGCTGTCGTCGATGAAGAAGGCGTGCTGCAGGTCTTCGTATCCGGGAAGCTGGTTCACGTCCCTGCCGAGGCATTCGAGAAGGGTCTCGTCTAAAGCGTCGATGAAGTCATAGGAATAGCTCGATGCTTCCGCACCGAGGATCCGATTCACCCAGTCGGAGACCCTGAGAGCCCAGACCGTCTTGGAAGTTCCATCCGCATCGACAACCGAAACTCGAGCCGTCTGCCAGTCGCTCAGGTCCGTCGGCACCTGATTGAAGGACGCCGAAAGGGAAATATCCGGCGGCACCGGAGGCGGGTTATACTCGTCCTTGCTTGAGCAACCCCAGGCCAGAACCAAAGCCGCAAGTAAAAACCAGCCGCCGATTCCCAGATACGGTGATCGACCCGCCCTATTCATCTCCCTCCTCCTTTGTTGAGAGTCGACATCAGAAACGCTTCCGCAGTCAGAGCATTTGAAAAGGGTACTGTGGCCGTGCACGGAGGAGCAGAAAGGCCCGGTGCTCCCTAAGGAAGAAGAAAGCGGCGGGAAACAAAAAGGCTTCCCGCGGAAGGGAAGCCTCGTAGGCGACCGGCCCCATGAAGTTTTAGGGGGGCCGGATTCCCAGCGCTTCTCCTTTCCGAGCACGGGGGGCATAACCGTTTCCAGTGATGCCGGATGTCCATCCCTCACCTGGGAGACTCGGGCTCCTTTAGAGGAGATGGATCGGAGAAACCGGGCGTCAGTATAGTTTGCGGGCCGGAGGATGTCAAATCGTCAGATGAAGCTCAGTGGCAGGTGGTCGGCTCCCTCCGCCCGGAGCGCTCCAAGGAGCCCGTCAGGCACGGGCCGAGCTGCTGCCGGATCGAGGACGTAAGTGATTATGAGTTCCGAGGGCAAAATCATCCGAGAGACCCTCGGATGCCGATCCAGTAAGCCCTTCCGGGCTCCGGGAACCCGTAGGAAGCCTGGTAGTCTACGTCGAGGAGGTTCTCCACGTTCAGCCAGAGTTCGAGCGTTTGCAGAGGTTTCACGCTCAAGAAGAGATCCCAGACCGCGTAAGGTCCTAGACGTCCCCACCAGCCCGTGTCCACGTCCTGAAAGTCCTGGCCGCTCACGACCCGAACCTGCGTTGAGGCGTTCACACGATCGCTCCACGCGTACGAAAGCCGGACAGAACCCTTGTGCACCGGCCGGTACGCCAGCAGGTCTCCTTCTGAACCGTCCAAGTCCCAATAGAGGTGGGCATAATCGGCCCGCACGAGGAGCCCGTTAACCGGCACCCACTCCAGCACGGTCTCCGCGCCGGCGTACTGTGCATGGCCCACGTTGTTGATTTTCTGGCTCCCTGCAACGGGTACCGTCGTCTCGATCAGATCGGATACGGACGAATAGAAGACCCCTGCCAGGATCCGTACACCGCCCTCTTCATAGCCTGCGTCGAGCCCCAGGTTCCAGGCCTTCTCGGGATTGAGGTACGGATTCGGGATGCGGCCCACCAGGGTGCTGCTGTAGCGCTCCTTGAGCGTCGGGAACCGCGCCCTCCGATTGGCCTGGAGCTTGAGGAACAGGGCATCCGCGGGTCTGTACAGGGCCTGCAACATCGGTCCCACGTGGGAGGTGTTCTCCGGATCGAATTCTCCCGCGTCCTCCGGGATCTCCAGGTCGGCCTGAAGGCCGACGATGAAGGAGAGCTTTTCCCACGGGGTGAGTTCAATCTCGGGCGCCATGGTCAGGGTATAGACCGAGAACGTTCTCTCCGTTCCATCGGAGGACGGATCTTCCCGGTGACGGTCGTACCTGGCCCCCACCCAGGCCCTCGACAGGGCCCTGCCGGAAACCAACCACTCGTTGAACACATAGGCAGGTCGCACCGTGACCCCGACAGTCGTGTCCTCGAACCGGGAGAAGAAAGCCTTCTCGGTGTCCTGCGTGCTGTACGAGCTGTCGTCGAAGCTGTCCAGTTCGGTCGTGTTGCGGTTGATGTACAGACTCTCCTCCATCGAAAATGCGCCGTACCGACCTGCGTGCCCCACGTGACCGCTCAGGTCCTCCCACAGGCTCCACCGCCAAAAGCGAGGATTCACGGTGAACACATCGGGCGGAACGCCCCAGTCGCCCTTGACGAAGAACCCGCCCGTCTGAAACTGGTGGGCGGTCGATGCATCCCAGGCGACCTTGCCTGAAACGTGGAAGTGCTCCGTATCACTGTTCTGGCGCCAGCCCCCGTCCTCATTCCTGGCAGGGTCGAACCGATCGGACAGGCGATAGCCCTCTTCGGTCACGCCACCCAGATCAACGTGATAGCCTAGTGAGTTCACCTGGCCGTCACTCCCCAGGCGGAGCCGATAGGCGCTATCTTCAGGCGAGGAAGCGAATTCAGCTTCCAGAAGAGGTCCTGTCCCTGGCTCCCGGGTGGTGATGTTGATCGCCCCACCCAGCCCGTTCGGCCCGTAGGCCACTGAGCCAGCCCCTTTGACCACGGTGATGTGCGACATCGGGCCCAGGGGGATTTTCCCGAGATCCAAAGCCCGATCGTAGGCATCGTACAGGGGGACACCGTCCATCAGCACGAGGATTTGACGCTGATCGAACCCGCGTAGGGTCAGTCCCCTCTCTCCCCTGGAATTGCTGAAACTCAGCACATCCGGGCTCTGTTCGAGAGCGTCGGCAACGCTCTTGCCGAGCGAACCGTGCACGTCTTCTCGATCGATCCTTTGGAGGGAAGTGTCCTCAGGGAAAGGCTTCTCACCTTCTGCCTGCACCACGATCTCGTCGAGCTGAAAGGCAGCGGTCTCAGGCTGAGACTGCCCCTCCGGCGCGGAGTTCTCGGGCTCCGCCACGATTTCCCCGGAACCAGAGCGGTCGTCGCTTTCGGCAGCCATCGAGACGGGCGGCAGCGCCTGCAGCCCGTACAGCAAAAGAGAGAGACCCAAAAGGCGCTCAATCCTCAACTCCCACATGATGGTTCACCCTTCTCAGGGACGGTTGAGTTCATTTCTGTACGGGCCTATCGGATGTTGCTTCGGCAGGCTCGCCCAGGATCCGCGCGGCCCCATTCAACCAGTAACAGCCTCGAAGATGGAGATCCGCCTCCCAAAGCAGGGCCAGGCTCTCCGGGTCCAGATAGCCGTGCCTCATCAGTTCGCCTTCCAGCAAGGAGCACCCAACGGAAGAAGAACGAAACCCGTCACTGCCCTCGAAGTCGAAGCGCATCCCAAGGATGTCTTGTTCTTCGAGTCCTGCCGCCAGGAGAACGTCCCAGAGCAGGCAGACAGGCCTTCCCTCGAAGTCCACCCTGTCCAGAGGTCCGAGGAAAACCTCTGCCTCCTGGTCGTCCCAGAACACGCCGACAGAGGAACCCTCTGGCGAGTTCTCCTCTGGGGCCTCCAGGGTGATGTCCTGCTCGAGACCACAGGCCAGGCAGGCCCATGCGATGATCAGGAAAAGAACCACCGGCTCCGCCCGATGCCTTTCGTGCCTTCGCTGTGCTGATCCCATGACGAAGTCCTTGTTCCTGTTGAGGATGATGTGAGCTCAGGGTGCCCTGAACGTGGCATAGCAGGCCCCCCCTCAGCCCCGCCTAGCGCATACTCTCATCGGTCCCCTCTTGGGTGGACCTGGGGTTGAGTGCTGAAACCTGAAACCTGACACCTCTCCTACGTCCCTGTCATGCGAGTTATATCCATTCAGTCATAACGAATCGGAAAAAAAGCAGGCGGGCCTAGGAACGCTTGCTTAACTTTCCCTTGATGCGCTCCTCGAACGCCTTTGTGCCTGAATCCAGCAAACGATAGATTCGGACTGCCGCTTCCCCCAGCGATGTAAGGTGCGCCCCCCCGCCTCCTCTCCCTCCGACCGCGGTCTCGACCAGGGGTCGCTTCGACAGCCGGTTCATCGCCTCGATATGCCACCACGCTCTCCGGTAGCTCATGCCGATCGAGCGCGCTGCTGCGGAGATTGAGCCAAAGTCCCGGATCCTTTCCAGAAGCAGGATTCTGCCAAATGCCAGAAAGGTCTCACCACCCGCTGTGATCCAGGCCTTTGCGCGGATCTCGAGCCCCTCTCCCAGTTCGCGGAGGTCCACCTGCGCTTGCCTCGGATCCGTTTCGAGACCGGCCTGCCCCCCGCGGCCCACGGTTTTTTTCACCTTTGCCATTGGCCTTTCTCCAGCAAACCCCAGGGCTGCTTTCTGGCCATCTGCTCCTGACCCCGCGGTCGAGAGCGGTATATTTACATGAATACAACGCTACCGTCAAGAAGCACGGATGCGTACCGCACGGTTGCGTGTGGGCAAACGCACCGGTGCGCTGTCCTGATGCGCACCGGCTTCTGGAGGGCAGGCTCGCAGAAATCTAAGACTCAGGATTCCGACCGGCCCGCGTGGCACCTCTTTGGTATGTCTGGCCTCGACGAACCGGAGCTATTCTTCCTTCAGGGTGATGGATATGAAGGGGGCGAATTCGTCCGGGTAGAAAGCCGGGGATTCACGAGAGGCAACGTTCTGGTGATAATAGGTACCATCCTCCTCGTACTGGACCTCATCCTTCACGAAACGCATCATGATGCCATTTTCTCTCACTTTTCCCAGGTTGTTCTGGAGAAGCAACGTGATGTCAAAGCCCTGAGCATCCGCCTGCGGTTGCCCGTTCACGGCCTCGTTCCAGCCCGTTCCTTCAGGAAGAGTGGCCTCGGTGTGCACAGAGTCGTCCCAGTCCCCCCCGTCCAGCGAGTACCAGGTGCTGCCAAATTGTCCATTTTCGATAAAAGGGATGTTGAGAGCGTAAAAGCGCACGACGCCGCTGAAACCGCTCTCGCAATGAGAAGGAGAGCATCCTGAGAGGAAAATCTGGGCTTCCTGAACATCGGCAGCCGTCAAAGTCTCGGGTATGTCAAAGAGAAAGAGTCCCCTGGAGATTCCTTTTGTGGGCCTATACGTTGCCAGTAGGATCCGGGTTGTCCCAGTGGTCATGTAGTCCATGTTCTCGTCGGGATACAGTGCATCGATGTAGACATCCGCACTGCACGGGCAAAGAATCGGCTCGTTCGTCCCATCGTCCGGCGGAGGGTTCTCGCCATCCGAGCCCGAGCTGCAACCAGAAAGCGCAGTCAACAGAACGAGCGGGGACAGGGTGATGACTGAAATGACCAGAGCAGCAAGAAGGCTTCTGGCAAACAGGAATCCTTCCGAGTGACGGTGCATCCTCATCTCTTCTCCTTTTCAAGTAGCGGCGGCCTGAACCGACAGGTTTCGACTTTTGCACCCCTCTTCGGGACACGGTCTCTGCAGGCCTCATCGCCTGCCCGCCCACGCGAGTCACTTGGGCAGGCTCGAAGCCTCAAGGCTCACTCGTTCCTTGGAGGGGAAAAGACCGGACGAATTCCTGGGAGCCGTCCCAGTGAACGTGTGACAGTTCGATCCGCCTGGAATAGACCGTGAACAGGTTATAGGTCTCGATGCCGGTGTGAAAGTAACTCAGATTGTCGCACCAGACATGTTGGGTGCGTTCAAACTCGATTTCAGCGGACTCGTGCTCGTCTCCACTTAGATAGAACAGAACGCCGTAAGTGTCAAACAGGCTCAGAAGGGGCTCTGCATTTCCGACCGGTTCACCCGTTTGGTACACGAGAGCCTTGTGGCCGAAGGCGATTGCCGCTTCTCCCTTCTGAAGTTCCTGTTCGAGCCATTGCTTCTGCTCCAGGTCGAGAGACGTTTCCAGGCTGTTGTTCAGCCCGAGAAAGCGGTATCCCTGATACGCAAAGGAGAAGTAGTCAGGCCCCAGCTCATCCTGGTACCGTTCCAGGTCCCCCTCTCCGTCCAAGACATCATTGCCTCCGGGAACACAATAATACGGGACAGCAAGCTCGGAGAGAACACTCTTGAGAGCCGCGTATTCTTCGACCTTTCCGCTGTTGGTGAGATCCCCTGTCAGCAGGACGAACGCAAGCTCCATCTGGTTGATCTGGGATACCGCCTGATGCAGGTTCTCCTGCTCCTGAGAAGCGGACTTTCCGATGTGGATATCAGAGATCTGTGCGAACGCAAAATCCGGCTGTGTCGCGTCAGGAGCGCCGTTCCCGTCACCGTCATTCGAGCCGCAAGCGGACCCGAACAAGACAAGGCTCGACACTATCAGCGAACGCCGGAGGAGATCCAATCGCAAAGCCGATTTCGTCAGATCGAGTTACCTCCTTCGCCTGAAGGCTGCTGCGGCCACGATGGCGCCAAAGGGTAGAAGCAGCATGGCCAGCGCATTGACCGTTGCGCTCTGTCGAATCCTCACCCGCGGGTCTCCGGTCGGAGGAACGGTTGCGGCCGTCCATCCAGGCGGAGTGGAGCCGGGATTGAACTCGTCAGCCCCCATATCCACGATGGAGCTCCCGTTCTCGTCCCCGTCCATTGTTCTGTCTTCGCCGTCAATGTCCTGGAGAGGAATGGATGGTGCGGAATTGGTCCCCACGTCGATGCATGGAGAGGTGCCCGTGAGATGCAAGTTACTTGCCGAGACAAACAGAGGGTTGGTGTTGATGTTACCGGTCCCAGCATAGCCACCCTGAACGTCTGAGTAACTGACCGTGGGTGCGCCTCCGGTGCCGCCGATCTCCGGGGCCGTGTCACCCCAGAGGACGCTGTTCGTGACCCTGAACACGCTAGAGGCGTCTGTTGCCTTGAGATTGTAGATCGCGCCACCCCCTCCGGAGGCCGCGTTCCCCGAAAAGGTGCAGTTGGTGACGATGACGGATCCAAGGTACCCGCTGTCCCCATTGATACAGATGCCGCCGCCGTATTGGACCTCGTTGCCCAAGAAGACCGAGCTTGTGACCGTCAGAGTGTTGCCGGTATCGCCGTATGTCGCAATGGTTCCGTATCTCTTAGCCGTGTTATTCAGGAAGGTGCATCGTGTTATGGTCGTTGTTGGGTCGCAAATGATAGCCCCGCCATCGCCGCTAGCCGATAAGGCGGAGTTCTCCTCGAAAGTGCAGTTCGTGATCGAGTTGGGTCCGGCACCCGTGCCGCCCTTGAAGAAAAGGGCCCCGCCGCTGCCCGCGGTGTTCTGGATGAAATCGCAGTTGGCAAAGGTTGTGGTGCCGAAGGAAGTGGTCGAGGTGTAATACACGTAGACTGCCCCTCCTCTGTTGGTCGCAGCATTGTTGTTCTGAAAAGCACAATCAGAAATGGTCATGTGACCCCGCTCATTGTAGATTCCGGCCCCGGATTCAGTGACATTGTTGTCATCGAATATGCAGTTCATTACTGTGGTATTAGTACCCGTGATTGGGCCGGACACTAGATTGTGTATTCCACCGCCTCGAGTCGCATACCCTTGCGTTATGGTAAAGCCATCAATAGTCACATCGTCGGCAGTTACATCGAAACACCGGACAGCATTATTCCCGTCGATGGTGGTGACGTTGGTGGTTGGGTTACGCTGTGTCCGGCTCGTCTCGGTTCCGGCAAACCCGCCATAGAGGGCCACCTGCAAGTCGACCAGGATTTGCGCGGAGAGCACATAATTGCCTTTCTTGACCCAGATCTCGTCCCCCCCGCTCGACGCGTCCACAGCCTGCTGAATGGTCTTGAAAGCGCTTGCCCAACTCGTTCCCGATCCACCCGGAGGCGCAGCGCCGTCCACGTGCCAGATATCCGCCAGGCTCTGGTTGGCCAGCAGAAGCGTCGCGGTGAGCATCAAGAACAAGGAGAGTTGTCTCTTCATCTACATCTCCTTTCAAGGATAGGTTCCGATCTCCCTTGGAGGTGAGCAGGGGAGAGACAGGCCATATCCGAGTAAAGATATGGCCTGTCGTCGCCCAGAACTGTTGAACACCTTACCTTCTCCGCCTGATTCCCTTCCACAAAACCACAGCCACGCAAGGTGCAAATAGAACAATGAGGTAATTCAAAGCATCTGACTGTGGCGCATGGGTTCCAGCAACCGAAGAAGGCCCCCACACAGGAATCTTGCAAATCGGTTCACTTGCGCAAGCAGGATCTTCGCAGCACGCATCCTTGTAGTCTTCCGCATTGCAGCTATGCTGACAGCCGGTCAAGCCGTCGCAAGTGTCATCTGTGCATGTATTCGCGTCATCACAGAGACTGTCGTCCGGTGTTTTGTCGCAGGACTGCATGCCCTCGTCACAGCTATCCTCGGTGCAGTCTACCTCGTCGTCGCACTGTTCAGGATCGGTGCAGAACTGGCATTTCAAATCCAATGCGTCAGCCAATCCGTTGCAATCATTGTCCAGACTGTCGGCGCACGTCGAGTCTCCGAACGGACCTTCCACGGCTCCGGGATGGACGGCCGGGTTTGCGTCATCGCAGTCATCTCCGCCGCATTGCGCATCGGCGTAAGTGTCACTGTCCAGATCCCAGCAGGCCCCACTGTACTCATCCGACCCCATATCAAAGCCGCCGAGCAGAGGCCTGAGGTCGCCATCCAGGTCATCATAGACTCCGGCGTCTGTTCCCGCATTGACGCAGGGAGACCCAACGCCGAGATGGTAGCCTCCTCCGACAAAAAGCGGATCTGCGTCGATGTTCCCGGTCCCTGCAGGGCCCCCCTGCACGTCAGAGTGACTTACGGTGGGAGTTCCTCCACCTGTAGGAATGAATATCTCATCAGGGCTGTCACCCCAGAGGATGCTATTTGTGATATCGAACTGGGTCCATACATAGGCGATACGGTTGTAGATCGCACCTCCTGTCGAACCTGTGCCGTTTGCACTGTTTCCCGAAAAGCTGCAGTTAGCGATATTCAGCGTTCCACGAGGAGCAGTTGAGCTGTCGTTGATAGCTATCACTCCGCCACCAGGGGTGTTCCCGCCCTCGTTCGGCCCAGCGCTGTTGCTTGCAAAGAGGCAGTTTATAAATGTTATGGTATTGCCCGTGGGACAATAGCTCGCGATGACCCCGCCATACCTAATGGCGTGGTTATCCAAAAAAGTGCAGCCTGTTATGGTCGCGGTTCGATCAGAGAGAATTGCTCCCCCGTCACTGGTGAGGGCGGACCTATAGGCACTGTTTCCTTTGAACACGCAGTTCGTGATCGAAACGCTCCCCGACGGGCCTCTCAAGTTCAATGCCCCACCGCTACCTGCAGTATTGTACTCGAAAGAGCAGTCCTCGAGTGCCATGGTGCCCGCGTATAGAAAGATCGCACCTCCTCTGGGTTGAGTAGTGGTGGCATCATTATTCTTGAAAGTGCAGTTCAGAATGATCATGTGTCCGGTGCGGCTGTCGATTGCGCCTCCCTGCAGGGTGGTGTCATTATCATCGAAGATACAGTTCTTTATGGTCGTAATTGCTGTTGAGGCGGCGTTATTCTCCAGTCCAGCACCCACAACTGTGCTCCTCCCTCGCGTAACAGTAAACCCGTCAATGGTGACACCGTCGACCGTAACACTGAGGCAACGCGTGGCGAGGTTCCCGTCGATCGTGGTCACGTTGGCGGTCCAGTCCCTCTCCTCCCGGGCGGTTTCAGCGCCGTCGAAGCCGCCGAACAGTAACACCGACTTGTTCAC
>Ga0315273_10007751_pt1 | contig 13468 bp, 16 predicted proteins | sample YL17G02_0_MG_FD_205753 | JGI IMG/M metagenome (GOLD analysis project Ga0315273, IMG submission 205753) | Sediment microbial communities from Yellowstone Lake, YNP, Wyoming, USA - YL17G02_0 | ecosystem: Environmental > Aquatic > Freshwater > Lake > Sediment | place: USA: Wyoming | collected... | reverse complement strand
CCCGCGCGGGGGGCGACGAGCAAGATGACGGAAGGGCAGAGACAGCACGTCGTTTCAATCCACGCCCCCCGCGCGGGGGGCGACGTGCATTACCGTAATGCTGAGCTTGACTCGGTTCAAGAGGGCGGTCCCGCGAACCCCCTTGCCACGTACGCCGTGCATGCCGCTAGTTCACATGTCAAGGATCGACACAGCCCAGTGGAACACTCCTTCGGCCTGCCGCGATCCCTCCCACGATTCCATGTGTGCTTCACGTTCGCGCAATCAACTCACACGACCATGGGGCCCACGGGGTCGTAGGAGGGTTTTGCTCCGATGTGCTCTATCCGTCGCTGCCAGTTGTTGCCGAGCATGTAGAAGCGCAGACTGTCTTCGTCCTCTTCGATCTCGTCGATGAGCATCTTGCGGATTTGGATCCACTGGGCATTGTCGACAACGCACTCGAAGACGGAGAACTGAACCCGCTGGCCGTAGTTCTCGCACACCCTCGCCACGCGGCGCAACCGTTTGCGCCCCTCCGGGGTTTCCGTGTTGACGTCATAGGTCACCAGAACCAACATCGGAGGTCATCTCCAGAAGAACGGGGGATACCCGTCGAGGTCACCGCGAAGATGGCGCGCAAAGAGGAGGGCCTGGACATGAGGGAGTAGCCCAATTTCGATCTCCTCCCCCAGAAACGGGTGTCGGAGCGTCTCTCGCTTGCGCTCTTGGTAGGCCACGAGCACCTTCTTGCGGGTGGCATCGTCCATACTGACAGCCCCACTCTCCACTTTCTCAAACCCGGATCCTTTGACCTGTTGTCTATTGATCAATGCGAGGGCGAGACGGTCGGCGAGGAATGGCCTGAACTCCTCGATGAGATCAAGCGCCAGGCTCGGCCTTCCCGGCCTGTCCCTGTGGAGGAATCCAACGGCCGGATCTAGCCCAACTCCTTCCAGTGCCGAGGTCATGTCGTGCGTCAGAAGCGTGTACAGAAAGGAGAGAAGGGCGTTGATGCTGTCGAGCGGAGGCCGCCGGCTGCGTTCGCGGAAGGCGAAGTCCTCCTTCTGGGCGACGATCAGGTGATCGAACACGCTGAAGTAGATCCGGGACGCTTCCCCTTCGCGTCCACGCACGACATCGACAGGGATTGGACGGCGAAGGCTCTCCAGAATCCGGCTGAGCTGCTCGGTCGCCGCCTCGACGGAGGACGCGTGAGGCATGTCGGGATGGTCCCGCAGCGCGCGTAGTAGCACGGTACGGCTGTTGGCGACCTTCGCAATCACGATGGCTCGTGCGACAAGGGCCGTCTGCTCGGCGTTGTCGGCTCTCCTATACTGCTCCCGGCGCAAGAGGACGTTCCCCGTCGTTGGACCCTGCACTCGAGCCCAGAACCGCCCGCGCTCACTGAGGAACGAGATCGTCACGTTCCGTGCGCCGCACAGCTCCATCAGCGGGGGGCTGCACGCCACCTGGCCGAAGCAAACGATTCCGTCGAGCGTGTGGATCGGGATTCGGAGCTTCGTTTCGTGTTCGACGCGGACGACCACCGTTTCCCCCTCGCGAGCGAGGTACGCGCCCTGGGTGGTCACGTAGAGGGTGTTCAGGAGACGCTTCATGTCATCCTTGTGCGCTGCTCATGGGCTCGAACGCCCGAGCGAGATACTCCTGGGCGCTCTTTCGTGCGCTCATGGCCTTCGGTAAGCAGATGTCTAGGAGAGAACAGCTCTCGCATTTCTTCTCCACGCGCGCCGGAGGAGTTGCGCCTTCGTGAGCGAGCTCGTGCAGGCGCGTTGCGGCTGCCTCCACCGCTTGCCGCAGCGAGCTGTCGAAGAGGACATCAAGCCGTCGGCCCGTCTCTGCGTAGTAGAGAGCTCCCGCAGGGATCGCCCCACCCAACATTTCTTCCAGGCAGAGCGCTTGGGCGCAGAGCTGGATCTCATATCCTTCCTCATGCCGCCGCTGCCCGCGCTTGTACTCCACGGGAAGCGCCTGCCAGCGGCCAGGGAGCCCAGGAAGGTGCACGCCGTCAACGGATACTTCCGGGGGATGGGGATGCTCAGGAGCCGTCGCATCCACTTGGTGGAACTCCACAACGTCCGCCTTGCCGGAGAGGCCAAGCCGGAGTGAGTGCAGGAGCAAGCCCCTCGCGATCCGCACCTTCCCGCGAACCTCCGTGCCGGGCTCATGAGAGCGGTCGTGAAGGACTCGTCCTTCCGCGGTGAACGCGTTGTCCTCCCAGAGCTGTTCGACATAGACGAGGGCGGCACGGCGCTCGCAGAAGGCTAGCTGTGCTAACAAGGAGAGCGGGAGAAGATCGTCCTCATCGTACATCGGTGAGCCCCTCACCTAGTCAACCTCCAAGTGCGCCAGTTGCGGGGAGCTTCGCCCCTTTCGGTCCGAGAGAATCTCGGCCCCGCCGCCAACGGCGGAAACCAAGAAACCCGCATCAACGCCGGCTGGCAGCTTGGTTTCGTGGAAGACGACGCGGTAGTCGGAGAACAAGCGCGGGGCCGCCACCTCGGGACGCTTCTCGATCTCGACAAGATCGAAGAGCTGGTGTGCCGGTGCGCAGCCGAGCTTCGCCTGCTGAGCGCGCTGGCCAGGGTCCGTGTCTGTACCGACGTGCTTGAACACAAAGACCGGCTCGCGCACGGACATGATTCCCTTTGATGCCGAGCGATCGTGCTCGTACATCCGAAGCAACGCCTCCCAGAAGAGGGCGAGATCGTCTTCGGAAAACCCCGTTCCCTCGGCGAGATGGGCGCTGATGAACCCCTTGCCAAGGTACAAGCCGTACGGAATGAGGGCCTTTCTTCCCATCGTTCTCAGTTCGACCTCGGGCTGTTCCTGCTCCCAGCGGAGATAGTCCTCGTGGGATTTGGCGGTCTTTACTGGGTCGGCAACCGCCATGCGAGTGATGGAGAGGTCGAGGGAGAGCACGGGGTCAAGGGACCGAGCGAAACTGAGCTGGACAGGGCCTCGGACCTGCCCGGCGTTCGGGCCCGTGCTCATGACGGCACCGAACGTGCGGACATCGTAGAAGTTGCGGCACATCCATTGGCGCGCCTGCTCGACCTTCTTCTTCCCGGCGCCCTTCCCGGTTGTATCGAGGCCGCCCTCCGTCTCCTCGTGCGCCCGTGCAATGGGGCGGTTCAGATTTGTGGCGTGCTCGACGAAGATGGCGTAGGGCATCTGGTTGCCGCGCGCAAGCTGAACATAGTTACGGATGCGCCGCTTGACGGCTACGTCCGAGACCAGACCGCGCATATCCTGCGGGTCGATGCGCGGCGCGTTCCCCGCGTCCGGATCCCCATTCGGATTGCCGTTTTCACAGTCAAACAGGAACAGAAACTCGTACCTATTCTGAATCGGTTGGCTCATGAGCCACCTCCTTGGGCTTCTTAGTCCTCATCTCGGCCAGCTGCTGGTAGTAGCCGAGGGCGAACAGGCTCTGCTCCTCCAGGGACAAGGTCGCGGGGAGGGCGTCTCTGAGGTGTCCCCAGATGCCAGCGATCTTGGCCTCATACCAGTACGCAAGCCCGGGGTCGAGCTTACTGAGATGGAACTGACTCAGGCGGGTGAGACGGCCAAACACAAGTGCCGGGGTCGTGCCGGCCGCGGCGTAGTAGCGCTGCACGACTCCCGCCCCTACATCTCCGAGCGCGGCCCGTTGGAGTCCGGCCAACAATGCCATCAACCGCCCGCACTGATAGGCTGGGCTCGGGTGCTTCTCATTGAGGTACGGCGTCAACTCGCTAGGCACAGCATTGCCTCCTTTCTGTCTGGCTTGGCGGATGTGATACGACTTGAGCAGGCTCATGCGGGCGTGGTTGAGCGCGCCCCCCGCCAGGACATCCATCTTCGTACGAGACAGAGCCTGGGCCAGGACATCCGCGGGGATGGATTCATTGCGAACGGCGACGCGCCATAGCTTCGTCGCCCGTGGTGGCGGGACATCCTTGAGATCCCGGACCGTCGCTCCGAGAACGGCCAGGAACTTCGGGTCCGGCGCGGGGCGGCCGCCCTCGCGATGCACGATGGCCAGGTCGTCAAACCAGGCGTGGATGTTGCTCGCCAAATCTTCGAATGGGCCTTCCATGAAGTCGCGGACCATCACACGACCGGCTGCGCCTGAGAGAGTCAACGCGTAGAAGTGGTTGGCCGCCAAGTCCGGTCGTTCCCCATTACGGATGGTGGTGAGCAGCTTCTCAGCCAAGTGCTGCGCGCTTTCTTCCTCGTCTCCTCCCTCCTCAAGCCAGGGAAGGGGGTCATTCTCCACCGGAACCTGGCACTTGAACCAGTGCACGACTTTTGTGCCCGCCAGGTTGCGGCTGCGGTGCCGGATGAGGTGATTGAGGGCCGCCCGATAGGCTGACGCCGCTTCTTCGGAGACGGCCGCGTTGGCGGACTGCTCCAGGCCGTACGATTGGAAGGCCTCCTTATCGAAACAGATGAGCGCGTCGCCGCTTGGTCGGCCGCCGACGCTGGCCAGACCTTCGATCTTCGAATGCGTCAGCACAGGCTCGGCCAGTTCCCCGCCGACGAAGCACCGCATGGTTCCCGACACCGCTGTCTTCCGTGATACGGTAGGACCTTCCCCTTCTCCCGCAGATAGGGCTTCCCGGAAGCTCCGCCACCATGGATGCCACGTAGGGAGGTCAACGGGGAAGGAGTCACCGATTCGGAAGGTCATCGAGTCCGTTGGCTTTGCCTTCTGGTTGGCAAGCCGTTCCCGGATTGCGCCCATAGCCTCCTCGTGGCCCAGCAAGGCCGAAAGAAGCTTCAGTTCCGGCATGGCGTCGGAGGCTGCGCGCAGGAGGTCGATGAAGTAGCGGTGCTTCTGGTGAGTTTTCTCGGCGTCGGCGCCCTGGCCGTAAAGGGCTATCACGGCGGCCGTTTCAACGAGGAAGTGGGACTTGCCACCTGCCTGGAGTCTACCGCGGTCCATCTCAGGGCACCACAAGAAGGTTCGGCCGCGGTTGTTCTTCTGCGCCGCGTCGCCTAGCTCGAGTACGTCGAGAAAGTTGCCTTTCTCGTCGCACACGATGGCCCAGCGGACATCCTTCGTCTTGAACCCTGGCTCAACTACGAGGCCGTGGTCATGAGCGTACTTGACGAGCAGCTCTAGCATGAGTGTTCCCTCCCCGCAACCTTGAGCACCTCGTCGCTTGCGTAGTCTGGGATTCTCAGGACGCCGGACTGAACCTCCGCCGGGAACAGGCTGATGCAGGGCCTGTCCTCGTTCGTACCCGGCCGGGACAGATCGAAGACGTCGTAGAGCATGAGGCCGATCTTCAGTTCGACCGGCTGCGGAGGAGATGCCGTCGCGTTCGGTTCAAGGAGCTTGAAGAACGCGGGGAACTCACGGCAGCCGAAGTAGGGTTGGTAGATGCACTTCCCAGCGGCGGCGCGGCGGCGAAACTGCATCTCCAACCCCTGGAGCCCATCTTCGAAACCGGGCCACGGATGAACCCGGGCATGTAGGTGATAGTGGACGTCTCGAAGCGCCATGGTCTGACGCTGAGTCCGCCCCTTCATGTCCTCGTTGCCGTCGGCCCAAAGAGGCTCTGGTTCTGCTTCGCCCTTCATCCACCTGAGGACGGTCCGCTCCGGCGGTACCCTGTCCTTCACTTCGTTGCGGCGGAGCGCGATGTAGCTGATGGGTTTGAGGATTTCGACGTGCGTGATCTGCCATCGAAACTCCACCGGCTTGCAGTAGATTGCATCGTAGATTCCCCGCGCCGCCGACGGGGTGATCACCGGATAGCTGAACCGCTCGACCTTCATCTCCGGCCGCGTGAAGCAGGCAAGCTCCCCCCACACCTCGATTGCCTGGTCCTTAGCTTCCACAGGCCCTCCTTGTGCAGTCACACTCATGCGATGAGACACTCCATGGCTTGGGGCGGAACGAGGCCGGTGGCGGGATCGTGGTGATCTCGCCCCACGTAGATGAACCAGCCCTCCGCTGCTATTCCCTTTCCCATTTCAATTGGTTCCAGGTAGTTCAAGACGGCCGCGTCACGCCTCGGCCTGAAGAGCGAGATGGAGTGGCCACGGGCCCTGGAGATCCACCTTCGGTCTACGCCATCCTTGCGTGCGGCACTTGCCAATTCGTTGAATACTTCGAGGTCGTAGGGGACAAGGACATTGATCGCGTCTGTAGGAATGACTCTGTAGAGTTGAGCTACCTCGACGAAGTCCTGACGTTTGATCGCATCGAGCAGTTCGGCGTTTCTCTCCTCTGGCCTGAGAAGGTCGTACAGCTCTCGGTAGTACTCGTTGAACAGTCCGGGGTCATGGATGTCCACTTGTCCAGGCGCGTGACGCTTGAGCAAGATTCGGGTCACCCCGGCGGCTTGGCGGTAGGCTCCGTCAGGATAACAGCTGCTCTCGTTGAGCTCATCGGGCTGAAACACATGCAACACTCCAAGAGGAGCTCGTCCGTGCCGGTTGCAGCGGCCAGCAGCCTGAGCGATGGCATCCAGGGGGCCAAAAGCCCGGTAAGCTACTGGGAAGTCAATGTCCACGCCAGCTTCAACACATTGCGTAGACACGAGCCTGCACGGCTCGCCGTGTTCAAGCCGACGACGAACCTCATCCAAGGTGGCCTGTCGGTGCGCAGGGCACATGCTTGTCGACATGTGGAAGAGGCCGCCTGGATCACGGACTCGCAGCTCGCTGCTCAGGCACAGCGCGTGCCGCTTCACGTTCACGATGCAGAGTACCCGTGGATGGTTTGCCAACTCGGCGGCGAGATCGGGCCATGACACTCGTTGGGCGTCATCGGCTGGCCATTCGACCTGGGTACGACGGGCGCGCTCGAACAGCTTGCGACTTGCCGGCACGATCTCGTTGGGAGCCCACCCGGTGGCGCAGTACGGCTTGACGGCTGGATCAAGGTGAGAGAAGGCCGGCTGAGTAGCTGTCGAGAAGACGACGGTCGAACCGAACCGTTCCACCAGCCGAGACAGGCTGGCGAGCGTAGGAATGACCAAGGGAAGAGGCAACGTCTGAACCTCATCGAAGAGGATCACGCTTCGCGCCAAGCGATGGAGCTTTCTGCAGGCGCCAGGGCGGTTGGCGAAGAGGGACTCCAGGAACTGGACGCTGGTCGTGACGATGAGGGGGGCGTCCCAGTTCTCTGCGAGCAGCTGCGCTCTCCGCCGGCCTTCGTCCTCCATGTCCGTTTCCAGGGAGGGCTCAGCAGGTCTTGTGCCCGCGAGACTGTGGTGCTCCAGGATGTACTGCGAGAGCGGCTCTGCGCCGAGCGCCTTGCGAAACTCCCGCACGGTCTGTTCGATAATCGTCAGGTACGGGACTACAACGATCACGCGGCGCAGCCCGTGGGCGGCGGCGTGCTTGAGCGCAAAGGCGAGCATGCTGAGTGTCTTCCCCGCGCCGGTTGGTGCTGTCAGCGTGAAGAGGCCCGGGTGGTGTTCGCCCATTTCCAGACAAGCTATCAGGAGGTCGGCTCGGATGGAGTTGACGTCTCGCGAAGCGGTGGACTCCCGAGACAGATAGTCAAGGTGCGCCATGAGCTTTGACAGTGCCTTCTGAGGCTCAAGCGGCGGCCCCGGCGCTCTGCCGCGCCTGACGCCGTCGGCAGTTCCGCCGAAGTGAGCTTCGGTCTCCAGGAAGTCCGCGTCGACGAGCGTCGAGAATAGCATCCGCACGTCCAGCATCGCGGCAGCCTGTGGCATGCCCAGGCCCTCGTAGATGGAGTCTCCAATCGAGGTGGGTTCCGGCAACGTGAACCCGTCGGCTTGCATCGCCCGCAGGAGCCGCTCAGGATCCGGGTCAGAGAGCCGCAATCCGCTTGGGTGCTGCACCTGCAGCGCCCGAGGGTCGAGCCTGCTCAACGAATCCTTTGCCGCACGCTGGAGGCCGATGTGGTGGCCTTGGATCGCCAACGCACTAGCAAGGCCGCGATGCTCGTATCTCTTCAGTGCCATCCAAGCGCCCGCCGACCAATGGTCGATTCCCCTTTCCAGACCCCGAAGTCTTCGCTGGAACAACTCCCCGTACTTCCCGAGATCGTGCAGCAACCCTGCAAGCTGAGCCTCGCGACCAGCTCCGAAGGCGTCCGCGAACACCTGTGCCCGATTCGCCACCTTGCCAAGATGAGCAGACAGAGGGTCGGGTTCGCCGAGCCGATTCCTCGAGTGGGCCATGGAAACCAGTTGTGGCTCTCGTTGTCCTGCCGAGGCATCATCGATGCAGTTGTTTGCCCCTGTCAGCTCCTCCACCTCTGGCCTCACCTTTCACACACCCGATTCGAATACTGCCTAGCGTACATGCAGAGATAGAGCTGTCAACTTCTTGCCGCGAAACCAGAGTGAACCGCATATCCTACTCCAGACAGCGGACACGAACTGGCCGAACGAAGAAAGCGCAACAACCGCATCAGCAACGCTGTACTTCGGTCACCCGCCAAAGGCAGTCGCCGCCGGGATTGTGGAGGGCATCTTCAGCAAGTACTCTGACTACGGTGAGTGAGGATGGCGGGACCGTCACGTATTGAGTGGACTGAAGCATCCTGGAACCCGGTCACGGGTTGCACGAAGGCCAGCCCAGGCTGCTTCAACTGCTACGCAGAGCGAATGGCCAAGCGGCTGCAGGCGATGGGGCAGCCGAACTACCGTGACGGATTCCGCGTTGCGCTGCACCCCGCCGTTCTTGACGCGCCGCTCAACTGGTCGCGCTCGCAGCTCATCTTCGTGAACTCGATGAGCGATCTCTTCCACGAGGACGTGCCGCTCGACTTCATCCGGAAGGTCTTCGCTGTCATGGCCAACGCGCGGCAGCACAGCTTCCAGGTGCTCACCAAGCGGTCGGAGCGTCTGGAGGCGCTGGCGAAGAGGCTCCCGTGGCCGAGCAACGTCTGGATCGGCGTAAGTGTCGAGAGTGCCGACTACGCCTACCGCATCGACCATCTACGCCGCGTCCCCGCCAGCACGCGGTTCGTTTCGTTCGAGCCGCTGCTTGCCGATGCCGGGGAGCTCGACCTTGCGAACATCCACTGGGCCATCGTCGGCGGCGAGTCCGGCCCCGGGGCGCGGCCGATGCAGCCCGAGTGGGCCCTCTCTATCCGCGACCAATGCCAGGTGCAGACCGTGCCCTTCTTCTTCAAGCAGTGGGGCGGCGTGCACAAGAAGAAGGCCGGCCGCATCCTCGACGGCCGCGTGTGGGACGAGTACCCCGTCCGAGTGGCGTCCGCAGTCGGAGCCAGCCGGCGCTAGTGCGAGCAGAGTATGCACGGTCGTCTTTGGGCCGCTCGGTGAGCGCGTCTCGTCATCCTTCCGCATCCCTCATAGTTTGTGCGTATACTCGTCCCGTCAACGCTGGCAGTAGGAGGAATGATCGACCCGTCACGCAGAGCGTGAGGAGGTAAGCTGAGTGTCAGGTGCCATGCTAGCGCTCGCCGAAGGGCGCATGTTCGCTGATACGCCAGCATCCTCTGGGCCGCCCCCTTCTCGGCAGGTTCTATCCGACGCGCTCCTGGCCTGGAGTGATGACCGATGAAGCCCTCCTTCGTGACCTACATTGACGAGTCGGGAGACGAAGGCTTCGTCTTCAACGCAGATGGGACCGGCAGCTCTCGCTGGTTTGTGCTCTCTGCCGTGGTGATCCGTCAGAGCAACGACCTTCAAATGGTCGCGTGCCTGAATGAAGCCCGACGCGTCTTGATGAAGTCACCCGGGACACCGCTACATTTCGCGGATCTGAAGCATGAGCAGCGCGTGCCCTACATACGGCGCGTGGGTGATCTGCCGATCCGCACGGTGAGCGTGTTGGCCCACAAGCCCCTCATCGCGGAGCCTGAGAAGTTCCAGAACACGAAGTACTTGCTCTATCGCTACGCAACGCGCTTGCTGCTCGAGCGTGTCTCGTGGCTCTGCCGTGACCAGCGCCGGCACGGTGAGGGCGATGGCTTCGCCGAGATCATCTTCTCCAACCGCAGCAACATGTCATACGAGGAGATCCGCGGGTACCTGCGGCTGCTGTTAGGACAGGCGGAGGACGACCCACAGGAGGTGCAGATCGATCGGACCGTGATCGACCCGGAACGCATCCGCGCGGTCGAGCACTCGAGACTGGCCGGTCTACAGGTCGCGGATGCAGTGGCTTCGGCGCTCCACTTCGCCCTGAAGGTGAACCGCTACGGCGAGACCGAGCCAGGCTACCTGCCGCACCTGAGGAAGACGATCTACCGGCACAAGCAGGCGGCGTTGGGATACGGACTGAAGGTATGGCCAGAGGATCTCGCCGCCATCAAACGAAAAGCCCCCGAAGCTTCGAGCCTCGAAGGCCTATAGAGATCAAAGGGTCCCAGGAACCGAGGATCCCACCCATACGGGCTGCCACTCGCGAGGAGTGACCTCTACTTCATCCTGCGCTTACCCAGAGTCATCTTCTGCCGAACGGGGCGGCATGTCAAGTCTCCACGTTGGCACGGCCGGCCCGCGACCGGTCCACGCCGAGTGAGCTTTGGCGATCCGCGACCAATGCGCTGAGCAGTCCGTGCCGTTCTTCTTCAAGCAGTGGGGCGGCGTGCAGAAGAAGAAAGCCGGCCGCGTCCTCGACGGCCGCGTGTGGGATGAATACCCGGCCGCGCGCGTCCCCGCACCCGCTGGAACCACACGGAGATAGTCCCAATCGCCGCACGGGCTCTCATCATTCGGCCTGTCGCCAGATTCGGGACTCGCCGAGTCCCGAAAGCGCCAGCCGGAGAACACTCAGGCACCCTGTCCACGTCCTGCAACCACGCACCCATGCGTTCGGCATGACGTTCGCTTCCACGCCGCCATCACGGAGGGCAGCAACGCGACATGCTTGGTCGGTACACTGAGCAGGAGTCCTGGACGGACTCTAGACGCTCAGCTCCGCTGACGCGCGAACGACGGCGGGGGCAGCGGTCCGCAGGCGAGTTGGCATTCGGGGGAGCAAGAAGAAAGTCCAGACCACTGTCGCGCACGTCTGGGGCAAGGAGAAGGTGGAAGGATGAAGGGCCCGACGAAATCCACTACCAAGAGACCCGGCGGCTGGAGCGCCATCCGCCCACCGCTCACCACTTGGGAGAAGCCCGCGATGATCACCCTCATCAAGGAACTCTACGATGCCGCCGCGGTGAATCGCGACCTCATCCAGGCCCGCGTGCTCGCGGGAGAGAACGACGGTGAGCTCTTGGAGAAATACCGGCGCAAGATCGAGGAGCAGTTCTTTCCCGCCCGCGGCTTCGGCAAGTTGAAGCTGGGCGAGGCGCGCAAGGCCATCCGCGACTACCGCAGGGTCACCAACAGCATCCCCGGCACCGCAGAACTCCTCATGAACTATGTTGAAAACGGCACGCGTTTCACTCGCGAGTATGGCGACATTGACGAGGGCTTCTACAACGGCATCGAATCCGCCCTAGCCGAACTGGCAACCCTGCTGCGCGGCAAAGCGCGGGGCTTGTATTCGCAGTTCGCCCAACGGCTGGCGACGGTAAAACAGATGTCAGACGGCATCGGCTGGGGCTTTTGCGATTCCATCGCCGACATTGTCGGCAGTCTGGAGGAGGAGCTCAGTGACTCCTGACGGGGATTACCCTTGGTCGTACGGAGACGCCATGGGGGGAACCCCGCCCCTCGCGACCCAAATACACATCGTCCTGAGATTGAAGCCGAGCAAGTCCTCGCCGCCGCCAATCGAGAACTAGCCACCCGCTTCGAGAAGAAGATCGCGGCCACCCTCGCCCGGGTCTGCGCGGAGAAAAAGAGTGACTGATGAAAGCCCGACCCGCACCACCATGAGCCAGGCGTACACCGCCCGGCAGGGCCAGTTCCTCGCCTACATCCATCAGTACAGCCTCGTCAACGGTTGCGCTCCTGCAGAGGCAGACATGCAGCGGTTCTTCAGCAGTCGGGGGACACATACCTATTTCCCGCTACTGCCCGCCGTACATACCACTCCTCCGAGTGGGCGACGGAATTGAGGTATGTGTCCCCCGACTCCCGAGTGGGCGACGGAATTGAGGTATGTGTCCCCCGACTCCACAAGGCGGCGACCTCATCACGAGAGACTCGATGAGGCACGAGAAGGCCGTCAGCGGACCAGCTCTGTAAGCTCATGCTCGCCTCCGATCACGAACAGCTTCGGCCCCTCGACAACGGCAGTCAGGAAGGGGTCCCCTTTGTGCAGCTTCCTCCGAGCTTCCGCGCGTGGGAAAACGGCTGGGTTCACCTCGCGACGGAGCGTCACTTGAGCGGGCGCAAGCGCTGAGACGACGTCGAAGAGCCCCGCAGCGCCGATCACGATGAGGTCGACATCGCTCGCCACAGTCTCCTCCCCCCGGGCAACGGAGCCGTAGATGAACGCCAAGTGGATGTCGTCACCAAGCATCTCCAGACCTGAGCGAAGAACCCCGACGGCGCCGACGGTCTTCACGATCAGTCCTCTGATCTCGGGGAAGATCGGAGCCTCGGGATTCGCTTGGAAGTAGACCTGCTTGCCCCGAACCACCCGGCGGAGAAGACCGGCCGCGGTCAAGCGCGCAAGTTCCCTCTGCACAGCGCCGGTCCCGGCTCCCACGGCGCGGACGATGTCGTTCAGGTAGCGGGCCTCGTCCGGGCGGCCGTACAGGAGGCCGAGGACAGAGAGCCGCGTCTGACCGAGTAAAGCCCTCCCTGACGGAATGCCGCCGCTAGTCACACCCATAGTGGGTATGATCATACCCCGATCGGGTACGATCGTCAACGAGGCCGTGCGCCGCGCAGAAGACTCGCCAGTCTCACTCGTCCGGGCCGATGGCAGGACGTGAGCAGGCCGCGGGCACCGGCCGACCTTCAGCGCGAGCCGCAGCAAGCCAGGCTGCCTTCGCTAGTTCGACCTGACGTAGCGCATCCTCTGGTGTGTCGCCGAAAGCGGAGCAAGAGGCGAGGTCCGGAATGTCGGCAATGTAGCCGCCATCTTCTTCGCTCCAGAAAATGCTGATGTGGTAGTCCTTCACTCGTCGCCTCCTGAGTTGCGATTCTACCGATCCACGGCAGCAGGGACTGGCATGTCGACGGCTCCCTTCGAACCGTGTCCTGGAACTGAAGCCTGCTCCTCAAGTATCCTTTAGGATACATTGCCTCGACGATCGAGATCCTCCAGACAGGGGACTGCCCGATGTGCGACGAACTGTAGGAGACTGGAATGGCAAAGACCAAGACCCGTTCCTGGAATGCGGCAGAGCACTTGGCGACAGAAGAGGACATGGCCGCCTACCTCGAGGCCGCGCTCGAGGAGGACGACCCGCAGCTCTTCGCTGCCGCATTGGGTGACATCGCGCGGGCCAAGGGGATGACCGAGATTGCTCGCAAGGCGGGTCTCGGCCGTGAAAGCCTGTACAAGGCGCTGGCGCCCGACGGCAACCCAGAGTTCGCAACGGTCTTGAAAGTCATGCGCTCGCTTGGGCTCAGACTTCACGCGAAGCCCGGATCCTCGTAGAGTCCAGTCGCACCCC
>Ga0315273_10007750_pt1 | contig 13469 bp, 15 predicted proteins | sample YL17G02_0_MG_FD_205753 | JGI IMG/M metagenome (GOLD analysis project Ga0315273, IMG submission 205753) | Sediment microbial communities from Yellowstone Lake, YNP, Wyoming, USA - YL17G02_0 | ecosystem: Environmental > Aquatic > Freshwater > Lake > Sediment | place: USA: Wyoming | collected... | reverse complement strand
AAGCCAAAGGTGCTTTTCACGCCCGAGGAACGCCGGATCGACATGATCGATTGGAAAACGGTTCAACCCGTCACCCTGAAAGAATGGCGATCCGTTGACCCGGAAACCCCGGTAATGCGTATTTTTGACATGCTGCCCATCCACCACCTTTCGCATAATGAAGACCTCGAAATCGTCGAAAATCTCGGCGCGATCCGCAATCCCAACGAACGTGAGTTTGGCCGTCATGGCTGTATTCTCTGCCCGTTCGCTGATTGGCACTACTACCATAACCTTCGCAAAAACCGCCCTGACTTATATGAGATTGCTGCTACACTTCGTGACGCGTGCGGTTCTCTCCAGGTTGAAGAAGGCAGCAAGCCTAAAGGCTGGACATGGTATCAATTCGGCGGCAAAGATTTCAAGAAAATAATGGAGAAATCTGGTTATACCGACGAGAAGGGTGTTTATCATGCCTACACGAAGGACGACCCACCATTTTAGAAATTTTGACAAAATGATCTGCCAACAATGGAATGACAAAACGATCTACCAAGTGGATGAACATGAGTAAATCGAGAAAAAAAGAAAATATGAATGGTAGAAATAAGAAAATATCAGTTTTTTTCATGATCGGAACGTTATTTTTTTGGTATTATGCTTTAAATCATTTATGGTTCTATATTTACGAAAATCCTGGTTTCACGCAAACAGGGGCATTATTTGGAACGATGGTTTCTTTGGGTAGTGGATTGGTATATGCTTATTTGATTTATGACCTGGTTAGATCCAATCGTTTCAATCTCATGCGGTCAATCGTGCTGTTACTTGCCATGATCGTGTTATCCTTGTATATTATCATCTGGTTTCCTATTGATCCATGAATCAATCGACAAGAGTTGAAACCGAGCATGGAACCAACAGAAAAACACTTCAAAGAAGCCAAGAACCGCGTGCGGAAGCTTGTTACTATTTGTGGCAAAGAAATTATTAATAACAAGAAGTCAATCGATGATTTGACCAAGAAGATCGCCCTTATTCAATCCGGTAGTATCATCGCTGGAAAAAAGGCAGTGAAGGCCACAAAAACAGCCCTGTTGCAAACACCGGAGATAATAGAAAAGCGGGAACTAAGTCATGCTCGTGGTAGGCGAGGGGCATTATTCCAGGAATATAAAGGGCTTGCAACGCGTCCTGTCACGGATCTTAAAATAATATTATTGGACACATGGCATTCCAGGATCGGCTATGCGGAAACGCACATAAAAGAGAAAGAGGAAACGATAAAGGCAGTTTCACCACCATTCTATACCGTTCTTTTTGGCTATCTTTTGGCATTGAACGAAGCCGCTAACGTCGAGCAAGTTCATTTAAAGCAAATTATCGATTGGCATGAAGCCCTTGCTCAATACATGCTTGATTTAAACATCAAACCGGCAAAGGAATTAATCAAGCTACTAAAAACATATTTAGGCAACACGGTCATGCTTTATGGCGGCGGGTTTGGAGAGATTGGTGACATATATCCTAGTATTCTCCGTGACGTTTCTTATGAAGAGCACGTTGATAAAAATGGCAATAACGTGGCTAAAGTGCGCGTGTTGGTATATCACATGCAAGAACCTGACTACACCGGATTAGAAGTGGTAGGTGTAAAACCGTGGCTTGGATCATGGCGTGTTGCCATTCCACCGGCACGATTATCGTTAGATAAGCCATTATCGTTCCCAAAAGGATTTCATGTCAAGAAACATCTCGAAGAATGAAAATTGAATCTTGTGATAGACAATGAACAAACAGCAAGCCTTGAAATTGGCGTTGAGCAGTGGTGTGATAGCCCGGCTACCAGAAACGACAGAAGGGATAGAAATTGACTTCGTGCGTGTAGGCAAACACGAAGAATATTACGCAGAAGAACTCATGCCAACGTGGCAAGTCTTGGGCGCGGATAAAAACGTTGAGGTTTATATTAAATCCGATTTCATAACGATATTCATCAAAGCCCTTTCGTTGACGTGGGATGATTTTGAAAACGTTACTATCAGCACGGATAAAGACGAGTTCATGTTTTCCGAGGTACTTGCCGATTATCCAAGTGACTACAAGAATCTTGCGAAGCATCGAAACCGGCGGAAGCACGTCACGGTTCCAAAGAGCAATTTCAAACCGGGGGAATGATCGTGGAACCAACAGAAAAGCACCGCAAGAGAAACGACACGATGGAAAGCGGGTTGAAGCGATACCAGCACGACGCGCTGATGCCCCTCTATAAAGAACACGCTTTCTACTTGCTACGCGTGTTGAAGACCGCTGCAAAACAAGATTTGATCGACCTGGTTAAATTTAGAAAACATATCCCGAAATGGCGAAAGGCAGCAACGTGTCACGAGGTAGCAATCAACGAGGCCGCAGATATTGACATCGAAACGCACCAGAACCGGCTCGGCAAGGAACGTGAATACACGAAACACCCTGCGGCGAAAAACGTCGGGCGGGATCTCCGTGTACGGATCATCTGGGATTTGATCGCAGGCGTGCTGGACGAAGACCCGGAATTGGAATCTGTCAAGCCGTACCCGAAGAAGACTATCGAGTTTGGACATGAATGGACGGGCGTTCGCTGCCCGTTCTGTGACACCATTTTCTATTCGGATGAATGGACGAAGGAAATCGATGGCGAGCACATGGACGGCACGGTGGATTGGCATTGGGAAAACACGGGTACGGATTATGGTACACAATGTAGCCATTTAATTGCTGGCAGTGATACGAACTTCTGGATGGACATTGACTTTGAGAAACTGCTCGATCAGTATCTACCAGAAGTTCCACCGCACGTTAATGCACACCGTGAACTCATCGACGCGCTCACATCTCACATGGTTCTACGGGAAGTAGATGGCACGCAGGACGACACGTATTGGTTCTCGAAACACAGCTTGAAAGAGATTGAAGATGCAATAAAAGAAATGCCAGAATTGAATGAAAACGAAACAACGGTTAGCTACAAGAAGCGAAAGCGCAAAACGTGAATACAATGTAATTTATAAACACAATAATGATGATACATAACATGAAAGTTTTGGTAACAGTGCCCCACGGGGGTAAGGATGACGACGAATTTGCCCCTGTCATGGCAGCAAAAATCTCACGTTTTCTCGATTCAATGGATGTTAGCAATATAAGAAAAATAAACTACTATCCAAGAAGCATGATCGACATGAATAGACCTGCTTCTCGTGGTACGGATTTTAGGAATGAAATAGAAGCAAAATTGAAAGAATTGACCAAGAACGACGTGTTGATCGACGTGCATTCATTTCCCGACAATGATCAATCGCCATACGAGTTATACTTCTTGGACATTCATGGGATCAGTATTGATGATAGTTTTAACAAGGCACTACATACTTTCTTGGTCAAGCATGGCGTGAATGCTGCGATATTGGCCGGATCACAAATCAATGACATTGTAATGCAAGCCATGGAATATGGAATGGAAAATCTCACGCTGATCGAGTTCAACAGGTCGTTATCCCATGACAGGTTGAATGCCATTACAAAGCTGGTCGCGTTGTTCGTGGCGGCAATGCCAACCAGGATCGTTGCTCAAACGAATGGCGTGATAACGGAGATAGATAATGGCAAGATCACTGTTTATATCGACGTGAAAGACAATCATGATATTTTCGCACCTGTCACGGGCAAGATTAAGAACTTGATCGCTGAAAAGGGGAATTTTGATAGGTACTTGAAGTTGTTTCAGTCATGGGAGAAAAAACGTGGCCGATTGACCATTGAAATTGAAAACGTGAGATTTCTAATAGAAGTGGGCGAGGGTTACGTTACTAACAAGATAAAAGTCAAGAAGATTGTTGATGATAAGGTCAAACGTGGTGAAATCATCGGCCATATCGTTCTCGGCAGCCTATCAGAAATCTACATTCCAAAAGGGCATGTGATTCTCGTTACCGAGGGCCAACGCGTGGTCGGGGGCAAGACGATCCTGGCGTTGAAAGTCAAACAGGCGAGCTAATGATGAAAAAAAGCAACATCTACGCGGTCGAGCATGTCAATCAACGAAATACGAAGCCAAAGGTTCTAGAATTGCTCGAAATGAGCGGTTTTTATGAAATGCTCAAAAAACGTGATAAGAATGCCTTGATCTTGTTGAAATGCAATTTCACGCCAACTTCACAAAAGAATTATAAATATGGAACCGATCCTAAAGTCGTGAATGTATTATTTGAAGAAATCGTGGATCGTGGTTACAAGAACGTTTATATCGCAGAATCAGAAACGCATTTTTCCGACGCGTTCCCTGACATGACAATTGAAAACACGGCACGGGTGCTCGGCTTCAAGGGAAACGTGGTGAATTTATCGAAGGATAAGAAAACTAAATTCGAGTATGCTAACGGGACAATCGAATTATCTAACACGATGATAAAGGCAGCTAAGCAAGGATTTCTTATCAATTGCCCTTTTGCAAAGAACCATGAAGTATTCGTGATGACCGCTTGCCTGAAAAACATCTATGGTTCGATACCGGCCAAAAACAAGTTCACCCTTTTCCACCAACAAAAATCAGGGCTTGACGTGCCCATGGCGACGCATTTTGCCAATCTAGCGACCAAGCCACACTACAATTTGGTTGATTTTATCAAAGGAATCGACGGGGATGAACGTGCATTATTCTACAAGCCCCTTGAACACGGCAAGCGAGGCACGGGCATTGACCCAATTTTAAACAAAAAATACTACCCAAGTGGGATGTTAATCGCCGGTAACGATGGTCTTGCTGTTGATAAATTCATTTCAGTGAAAATGGGTTATAAGCAAAATGAAAGCCCCATTGTTAAATATCATGCTGATGAAATGGGCGATTTTGACATCAATGACACGCGTATCATCGGTAGTAGCCTTGATCCTTTGCCAAAATGGAAAAAAGTGAGCTGGTTATGGCTGATCCACGGCATGATCGAGCACCAGCTTCCCGTGAGCGAAGATACAATAGCATGGGGCATTCGGAACTATTATTTCGACAAGGAATTATCACGAAAAAAAGGGTAAATGGCATTGAACATCCAAATGCTTAAGAAACAAGAAAAGAAGCAGTGTTTCTATTGTGGGATAAAATTCAAAGACCTGGCAAACGTGGGCGGCAAGGATGTTTGTTACATCTGTTTGCGAGGTTCCGATAAGAAAAAATAGGCGAGTGCCATGGCAAAGAAACGAGATAGTCAACTACTAAAAATCCCGGATGATAGTTTTTTCGTGATAGACCACCAGATTGCCGTGGCTAAGGGCAAATCATCGACCTTGTATCAAGGCGTTTTTTTCAAGATGCCGGTTTGGAAGGACGAGCCGTTATACCCCGGCGCATTTGTCAAGGTCGATCTTCACGAAGCCTTCAATCATGAGAAGGCACGACCTATCCGCATCGACGGGAAATATTATGTTACGGTTTCTGAAACCGAATTGAAAGCATCTGGCATTTTGACAGAATATGGACAATATTATGTTTCACCCTTATTGAAAGGAATAGAGGAACCCTTGTCGAAAGAGAAGGCATGGCAAGAACGGAATGATCGACTAGAAAAAGAAAGGCAAAAACAAGCAGAATTGGAAAGGGCATCGAGAAAGAAACCAACGAAACGAGCGCACGGGTTTCACCGCATTACCGATATTGCTGGAAAGGGCTTTGGTGAAAAGGATTATACTTCGATCTACCGTGATGACATATTCCAAGTGCAATTCAGCAAATATGGAAGTTCTACTTATGCTAATGTGTGGCTTCTCGACGGCACGGGCGTTCAAGGATATGGGGATAGGCCGATTGGTAACCAGGTTGATCTATTGAATGGCTTGGCGGTTATAGAAAAGAAATTTAATCTGCCCAAGGGTTTCTCCTTGAAAGAAGCAAAGGTCATGGATCAAGAGAAAATATCGAAAATCCAGGATGCCCTTAGAACCCTCGGATAAAATGGCAATTTCACTTGATTTCCGGCCATTTTTTGAGCTTGGAAACGAGGTCATTCGTGAGCACCGACTTGATTTTTCCCACGATCTTCCCTTCATTTTCTAATTCCAGGCTACCACATCGGGGGCATTTGTCGAAACGTCGATACATGAAGATCATGCCACATTTCGAGCATATCACGTAGCCAAGAACGGTTAGTTCATCCTTGTCTTTATTATTTTTGATCAATTTGGCATTCTTTTCATAGCAGTCGATCAATTCATCGAGGTCGTTCAACATGCCTTTTAATTTTCCCATTGAACCCATTATCAGTTTAAACGTCATTTTTCCCACCAAGACGTTCGATTTTAAACGATGGTAATGCAGCATTCGCACGTTCTTTGACGATCTGTTCCTTTATTTCGTTGAAAATTGGTTCATTGATGATATAGGGAAGGTTAATCAGTTTCTCGACGTTTTCGACCTTTATCGTGCCTTCTTCTTCGTCGTTCTCAGGTTCAATCTCCCTTTCTATCGGTAGATAAACGATCACGTCATTGCCGATAGTTTCCTTGAATTTCAAGTGAAAATCGATCAACGGATGCTGGAAATTCAGGTCGTGTGAGAGCAAGATCAGCTTGATCGACAGCTTCCGTTGCATCACTTTGATGAAATTTTCGATGAATTGGTAGTTTTCTCGTGAATCTTGACCGTGGAACCGATATCTATTGTCGTGAATGATGATAGAATTGGATGGTATTGATATGCCGTATAAAAATGAAGAAAGGGTTTGTGGATTGAAACTAAAGAAGATATGGATATTTTGCTTGAACCTAGGATCAAACACGATGGTTTTCTGGTTTTTCAAATCCCGGCCAATCGTGAAAATGGCGTTTTTCTTTGCTACCTTGCAATACAACGCTGCTAGGTTTAACGACAATTCCAGGGCGTTATTATCGAATACTTCTAGCTTGATTGGCTCACGACGACGTTCTGCGTCTTCAAAATAGTTTAGAATCATGATCTTGACCTTCTTTGAGATTTAATGCTGCCTTAATATCAGCTAAGGTGCGAAATTCAACCACGTTAAACCCGGCTTCAAGAAGCATCTTGATCCACTTCCCATGCGTGAGCGGTCGATGGTTCCAATAATAATATACATGCTGGTCATATTCGGCCTGTTTCGCCTGGCTTCTCAACAGCTCGATCAGCATGTGATCAGGCAGCTCCTCGTTATCACCATAATTGTCATATTGCCGAGAAGAGAAGCAGACCCCGTGCTTGCGGGATAGAACCGCGTAGCCTTGCTCCTTGAAGGCTTTAAAGAATGCTTGTAGCATGTGGTTACTATAAAGTTGGTGTAAATAACCGCGTTTCACGTCAGTTTTCAAAGGAGAGCATATACGTATCGGAAGGTTAGCCATGTTTTCACCATTTCAATTGCCGGTTTCATTATTGCCTGGTTGCTTGTTTAGATTGAAAACTATCATCCCTTGTTTTTTCATTAGTGATTCAAACAATTTCATGGCTTCTTCGGATTCCATTTTGGATTCTTTCAACGTTTCCAGGTTCTCTTTCCCCCAATAGCCTGCTTCGTCGTCCACGAACACTTCACAGCCAAGATACCGTAGAATCTTTATCATGACGGTAACTTGCGTGTGTGCTTTCACGAAATCAACAGCCCATTCGGTTTTCGTGCTGCCGTGAACCCGCCACACATCCGATTTGTTCTTGAAGTTATTGACAAAGCCAAGGTTGAAAGGCCCGGTTCCCGCACAATCACCGGTGAACAATGATGAAAACCCGACGAGCTGGAATTGCTTGATCCCCTTTTCTTGCTGGACATAAAAGAAGAACCCGGCCTGTATCGGTTCAATACCACCTTGAAGGGCGATCTTTTGCACGATTAATTCATTCTCTTCAATGGTCAGCCAATCCCCTTTGAGCTTCACGACCCCGGTATCCATCATTGCCGAGATTTCAAGGTTTCCGATTTTCTTGAATTGGTCGATAGCCCGTTCGAGCATCATGCTGAGGGAATCGATATTGCCCTTGAATACAATCGTGTAGTGGATTTCAATGCCCATTTGACCCATCTTTCCCGGTTTTTAATGCTTGAATCCTGTTCCAATGACCAATTGATACCGATCAACATATATATATGGTGATAACACGGGGCGATAAACAAGGATAAACACGCATGAACAAGAATAAACCAAGATAAACAACACATGAACGGCTCGGAAACAGATATTAATGCGGTCGTGCGGTCTATTGTCATTGGATTAGCTTCGATGAACCGCAATGAAAGAAACCTTCAAAACCACGAAAGCTTACGCCGTCGTGGAGAAAATTGGCGACGTATTTCATGTTGACTTGTATTATTATGAAGATGGTAAGATAGAAGAAAAAACGTTCAAAAACGAAACAGATTTGACCAAATTCATGGCTACGTTGGGGCAAATTGAGAAAGCACGGGAAATAAAGCACGATCCTAGCATGAACCAACGCCCAGGGCCTCAAAATAGAAAGAAGGCAAACAAGGGCCGAAAGAACAAAGCGGATGAACCAAAGACCGCGATGGTCGAAGCAGGGAAGCAACGGGTTCCGTTGACGGCTAAAGCATTTGCCTTGCGGATTTCAAGTAGTGTCGAAACCAAAACGTTCCCCGGGAAGGTGCAAAAAGAAGGCGAGGAATACGTTGTCCACTTTAACTATGGCATGAGCTTCCAGGTTTTCCCAGGCATTGCTTGCACCGCAACCGTCGCCATTCGACAAATTGAAAAGGACGTGATGATAGCCGGGAGCATCCGTGGTGATTTCGATGAAGCCTGGGCGAAAAAGGGCCAGGAATGTTTCTACAAGACCATTCGGCCTAAAGCCGAGGAACTTGGATTCAAGGCACAGCCGCCCGCTGACGCGACCAAAGGCGAGGTCGATTTCAAAGGGTTTTATGATCTGAAAGGCAAGGTCGCCGGGGAAAACGCTTTCGTGATAAAGAAACAAGACATCCAAGCGATCACGAGTTTCATAAACGAGAGTTTCAATTGCTGGCTCGTGGAAAGTGTGAACAAGGCAAAAAATGGTCAAAATAAAGTCAAGCTTGTTTCAGCAACCAATGAGCAATTAAGATGTTTTCAAATCCATCATATTCTTACCAGGCTCAAGAAATCGGCCACTACACGCGAAACAGAAGAGTTAGAAGGCCAGCTTAGTTTGTTGGTCAATCTTGAAGATCATGGCCTTGAATCGGTGCAACAATTGTTATACGATCCCGAAGGGGCTGACGCGAGGGACAAACTTGCCGGGGAATGTGGCCTTCCAAAAACATCGTTCAATTTCGCAAGAAAATCAAGTGCTGCTGCCAAAAAGCCAGCAAAGAAATCCCAACAAGTGCAAAAGAAAGGCAAGTTCATCATTCATCAAGAAACTCAGTTTGGGATGCAGCCCTTGTCCGATGAATATGACGTTCAATGCATGTTTCCCACGAAAGAAGCCGCCGAGTTCTATATCAAGTCAATGATTGCTGATGACCCTAAATTGGACACAGATGCGTTCCGCGTGGTCAATGTGGCTAAAAAGAAGTCAAAAAGGGAATTTGTGTTCCTGGAAGTTCGGCCCGTCGGTAGTAAAACTGAACAGGGCTATAACGATTGGTATTGGTTCGTTCCGATTGCAAAACGAGCGATCAATACTGAAACCGGGCGCATGGCTCGCCGGTATAAAATCTCGAAACCCGGCAAGGGAAGCCAATTCGTTACCTTCGATGTCGGTAGCAAAGAACAGCGTCAAATCCCTGGCGTTCAAGGCTTGGGTTACACCGTCGGGCTAAGCAAGAAGATCCTAAAGGGCTTGACCCCGGGTGACGTGGTTTTTGGCTCGAAATTGCATGTCCAACGCACCATGATCGAGCGAGATGTCCTGAAGCTCGATGCGGGGTACACGACGGACGACCTGGAAGCCGTGATCGAGAAAATCTATGGCGAATGGCTGCTCAAGGATCTGTCAAAAGACTTAGGCAAGGATTTCACGTCATTTAAAGTGATTGCAAAAGGAACGGATTATGTGATTTCGTTTAAATGAACACGATGCAAAACAGAAAACACGAAGGAATGAAAACCATGAGCAAGATATCAGGGAACGTTAAAAAAGGAAGCAGAACGTCATTGATCTTATGGGTGATAATGATAGGAATGGTAGGAGCCACAGCATATGGTTGGCTCAGCTCGACCACCCAGATCGATCTAACGCCCGAAGAGTTCCAACCCGTGAGGGTTCAATCGGCATTTTTCGATGTCAGGAAATTGGACGGCACGTTGCTCGGCACGATTGACGGCAAGAGCAACCTCAAATACTTCACGCCGCAAAGCAGCAGCCTTCTCAATCATCCCGCCGATGATTATCTTTATCCGAAGGTGGACATCATGTATTCGCAGCCGTTCATGAGCGACGCGGGCGGAACGCCGGTAACCGACGTTTCAGCTTACCATAGGCCAGCTCAACGGCTCGTTACGGGTGGGAATGCGTATTTCTTGAACACCTACTACATGAGCATGGACATTGGCGCACGGACGTATTCAAACCTCCCCGTGCAAAAGGACACGACCACCTATCTTTCCCCGTGGCGGAATTACCAATTTGATTATACCGATCCATCGGCTATCGGAATTATAGGCAGCCGAACGTATTCCAGCACGAACAACCCAGGAATAATCGGCTCGCTCGTGTTGTACACCGACGTTGGGACGAACCCGTGGCAATACACGTATGCACCAACACTAGCAACGATTTCCACGAGTTTAGAGCCAATCGATTTTCAGCTATCAACATGGAATAATGCCCCACTTTCGGGATATACTTATGCTGATGCAATTGCCAAGCTACAACAGAATTATGGCAACCAGAAGGTAGTGGTTCAACCACACATCGTTATCGATGGGCTGAGCAATTACATCCGATATTCCTATGAAGAAGAACAAACCCTACCCGACGGAAGCAAAGCAACGATCACGGTCAACACGAAGAGCGCTTTGGTCGGTTTTGCTGATGCGTATAAGGCCCCTTTCGACCTGAGCGACAAGGTTGGCTTGATTCCAAACTATTTTAGTTCACAATACAAGGTCGCCGGGTTAGCCAAAGATGACAAGCCTGTTGAGGAATCCGCGAAACCTGCCACTACTGAAACGAGCGGGGATAAATCCCTAACTTCTTCATCCCGCACGATCACAGGTTCCGTCGTCGTTAAACAAACATCCGTTGACCCGGAGAAAACGATAACGGGTGGTGCAGCGGTTCATGGGATCACGACGAACCTCAACGAAATTGACAATCTCTACATCGACCTCAACGATCTTGAAGCATTCTCGTTACCCGAGGATCTGACGATCAACACCGAGTTTGAGATGCAACCAAAAACGTCGATAAAGATCGCCCATGCGGAAGTCAAGTACACTGCATGGTGGTGGGATGGTGCGTTCCCGTACTACGAGGACACGACTGTTGGCCCCGCCTATGCTGATATCTTTTGGCCTTACGCTATAAGCATCGAAAATGTTTATGCGGTAACTAGATGCACTTGGAAGCTCCAGATCCTCACCGAGAATGAGATTCAAGGGGTTTATGCAAACGGGCAGCCAATCGACGTTTCAAAGATCACTGATTTCGAGCTTTCAGAAATCGTGAACGATCCAACGCAAGATAACATGGAAACGAGTCTTACTAAAGACCTTGGAATGTCAGCAGAATCGATCTTGACCTTGGTCCTAGTTATCGTGTTCGTCGTTCTCGGCTTGATCACCACCATATACATATCAAAGGCCGTGGCGGCTAGAAGGTCGGGCACGGTAAGTCAACCGAGAAGCGGTGGTGCTTTTAAGCCGTGGTGGATGAAATTACTTGGAAGATAAGGAAAGCACTTAGAAAAGAATGGTGAAAAACAAAATGTCTAAATGGTTCAAGAATCTGATGAAATATCGAGCAATGGGATATACGTCCAAAGAAGCATCGAGCATGGCATCCGGTAAAAACAACCGGGCAGTTTCCAAGAAGATCATCATGATCCCGGTCTTGATATTGATCGTGGTTGGCGTGGTGCTTGCCTGGCCCTTGATCACGTCATACATGAACGGCCAAGCGGGGCAAGATAATACCCATTACGTGCCCCCGGTAGCGCCCAAGCCAGATTTCACACTACAAGATCCAAACCCGGTAACGGAACCGCCCGCAATCCCGCCGGTTGTAACCGCAAATCCTGTCATAGCACCCACGATAACGGGCATAACGCAAACGATGTATTGGGATTATGTCAGCAGCACGCTTGCAACTATCAGGATTCACTACTCGGCAACCGACCCGAAGAAAACGGCTTCATCGGAAATCAACGTTTATGTTAGTGGGATAAGTGCCTTGACCGATCCGGTGAGTATTGCACCAAGCAAGACCGGATTGGTTGATTCCTACATTGATCTTGCAATTTATAGTAGTACCGGCGAAATAACACCGGTTTATATCTCCCTCACCTTGAAAATCGGCACATCGGAAAGCCCGCTTTCGCAATCCGGTTATTTCGAGGTCGAAAAAACATTGGCAAACCCGCCGGGTTCTAGCTTGGCAATAATTAGCACGACAATGGGGGTTCATTTGCTGTCCTGGGATGCGGTGTCGGGAGCATACTACAATGTATATCGATCTGACAAGGCTTTCACCACACAAACACAAGCCAACATGATAAAAACGACCACGTCTACTCAATTTACCGATGAAGTGAGTAAGAATGGTATATATTATTATGCTATCATTAGTGTTGGCACGGGAGGCAAGGAATCGGCCATGTCAAACGTGGTTTCTGTCACGGTCGATATTCCAGGCCTTGCTGACCCGGCGGTAGAAGCATTTATCAAGAGAGATGAAACGTCGAGCTACCACCCGTTCAGTTATGCGGTCTACCAGGGCAAAGCGTCTTCCGCGCCTTCGTATTATTTCAAGACCGACCCGCAATCTGGCGGAAACTACATGAGCGAGTTTCTAATAACCGAGGACGCGTTGAAAACATGGCTGAACGTCCCGTCGCTTTATACCAGCAGTGGTGACCCCGCAGTATTCTATGGAAAACACCTTTATGCCTCGCAATATATGTGGATCATTAAAATCGGCACGAAATGGTATGTGGCGCAGTATGGCGCTTCTAATCTCGATGGTGTTGCCTATGGATTGAAGGACTTGGTTAAGGTTTCAAACGGTGCATTTAAACTTCCTGTTGGGATTACTGAACCACGTTCTTACTTGATCAGTATTTCAAGCGGGTTTTTTAACTTCCAGCTCCTATATACGTTGATGCGGCTGCTCACGATCTTCATGTTTTGGATGTAAGGTTCTTTTCATCCTTTTTTTTCATTTCGTCGGTATTTTGACGTTCCTACCGGAATCATTTAGATAGATCAAACAGCATGATCTAATCGAGGCAAGCATTCCACATGAACGAACCCGAGCTAGGACAAGGCAGGCTTCCGATAACCACCTACAAGAAACT
>Ga0315273_10007749_pt1 | contig 13470 bp, 11 predicted proteins | sample YL17G02_0_MG_FD_205753 | JGI IMG/M metagenome (GOLD analysis project Ga0315273, IMG submission 205753) | Sediment microbial communities from Yellowstone Lake, YNP, Wyoming, USA - YL17G02_0 | ecosystem: Environmental > Aquatic > Freshwater > Lake > Sediment | place: USA: Wyoming | collected... | reverse complement strand
CCCTGGGCAGGAGGAGGTCGTCCCGCCGCAGCGCCTGATCGACCAGCCCTGGGTCGTTCTTCGTGGCGGCGGCGACCAGAACGCCCGCCTCGGCCAGGGAACGTAGGAATTGCTGGTACAGCGCGTGCATGTGGCTGTGATGGTCCAGGTCCCAGGAGACCCCTTCGACGCCCACCTCGCCGAGGATGCCGCGCCAGAGCGTGTCGTCGAGGTCGGTGATCAGGCCCTTCTTGGGCATCGGCGGCCGGATGAGGCGAGCCAGCAGCTCGGCCACGGCCGACGCGTGCGACAGGCGGTAGGGGAAGCCCGAGCGCAACTCCGCGCGGACGTCCAGCCGCTCGCCGAGGGGCGAAAGCCTGTCGAGACGCTGAGGGCAGACCATCCGAAGATTCGGTTTCCCAGCGCACTGCGCGGCCAGATCGCCGGTGAGTTTGTGAAGCTCCGCCGTCAACGCCCCGGTCTGCCAGCCCGCCGTGTGGTCGAGCGGCGGCAGCGGAAGCGTCGGCAAGCACACTGCGACCGGCATCCGCGACCGGGCCGCCTCCAGGCCCTCCTGGATCTGGGCCAGCCGCATCCGCGCCGTCTCCAGGATCTCCGGCAGTTTCCCAGGGCTCCACCCGCCCAGTCCTCGCAGGCCGAGCCGGGGATCCAGGTCCGACCATTCCACGGCGACCGCCGCGGCGTCGGCCGGCGTCTCCGCGAGGCGAGCCAGATTCCCGACGAGATCACCGTAGACGCCCGTGCGAACCACGATTCGGCGATCCCGGAACGCGCTCGTCAGGTGCGCCGCGAGAAAGGTCTCGAGGTGCAACGGCTCGAACCCGCACGCCAGGAACACCGTGAACGGCGGCTCCCCGGGCGGGGCTTTCTTGAGGATCTGGAGTGCCTCGATCAGTTTCATGGACTGTTAGCTTCCTTCTGTTCGTAATCGTAATCTTAATCGTAATCGTAATCGATCCTCCTCCGCCCTCTGCCGGAGGACAAAGCGCGATTAAGATTACGATTACGAATTACGATTACGACAAGGAATCGGAGACCGCGCCTCGCTACTCGTCGTACTCGAGCTTCAGGCTATAGTACCCGCTGAGAAAGTGCTCCAGAGCGGTGTAAATCGGGTCGCGGGAATGCCGCATCCGATTCGTCGTGAGATCGACGAGCATCGCGCCAGCCAGTTCCGCCGGCGGCGTCCAGCCCGGGCGGTTGACCAGGAGGATGAGGCGTCTGCCCGCGCACTCCTCCGCCGACGGCAACGGCCCCTCGGAGGGAACACAGGTTACCACGTACTCCTGCCCGCCGTAGCGGAAGGCCAGGCGGCCCGGCGTTTCTATCTTGATCTCGACCCCTCGCTCGCGCCGCAGCCCGACCTCGGCGAAGTGGTCGATCATCATCCGCGCCGCCGCATCCAGCCGCGCCGGCGTCATCTTCCGCTTGAGCTGATCGACGCGGGCCACCACCTGGGCGGGGAAGCCCTCGACCACCGATCCGTCCGGCACGTCCTTTTTCAGGACCGACATCGCGTTGACGAACACCTCGTTGCCCACCTTGACGCCGGGCTGGATGAACACGCCCGAGGCGATCCAGGCGCGGCTCCCGATCGTCACGCCCGCGAACTTCACCCAGTAGCCTTCCGTGTAGGGGAGGAAGGTGCCGTGGGTGACGATCGTGCAGCGGGCGCCGAGAGCCGAGATGTCGCCCATCGTCACGTCTTCCCAGACGTTGATCGTCGTGCCCGACCCGATGACGCAATGCCGGCCGATCGTCAGCTTGCCCGGCCCGTAGGCCTGGATCGAGCTGCCGAGGACCGTGTAGTCCCCGATCCGCACCTCGCCGCACCGCACCATCGTGAACGCGCGGATCTCGCAGTAGTCCCCGATCTCGACGTGCTTGCCCGTCACGGCTGCGAGCCAGCCGATCCGCGTCCCGCGCCCGATCTTCGCCCCCAAAAACCAGCGGAGGATCAGCTTCTTCAGGAAAGGCGGGGAGAACAGGAGGATCAGGAAAAAGAGCTTCCGCACCATCGGCCTCCTTGCCGCGTCAGCCCGTGGCCAGACTTTCTGAAAGTTACCACGGGCGCCGGCTTGTGTCAAACCCCGTGCTCGGCCCGCAAACGGGCGGTCTTCCATCTCGTCGCCCCGCTCCCGCGGGGGGATGCTCTGTCTTGGACGCTCCGGCGTCCCTCCTATCCTTTCTGTGACCGCTCCGCGGTCACCTCATGTCGTTTCTTCCTTTCGTCCCGCCGACCAGCGTTCCGCCGGGCCTCAGTCTGCGCCAGTGTGAGCAGTCTGAGCAGTCTGTGCCAAGCTTTCGGACACCGTCAGACTGTCCCGTGCCGCCTCAGAGTGCTTCGCGCTCACCCGCCGGCGCCAAAGTATCCGAGGGAATCGCCGCGATCCCCTCGGATACTTTGAGTTTCTCCGCTCCGCCGGCCCTCAGTCTGCCGCAGTCTGGCTCAGTCTGGCTCAGTCTGACGCAACCTTGGGACAGTGTCAGACTGGTATTCTGTGCGTCACACTGGCCGCGCGGCCATCCGGCGCGCAGCGGGCGTGGAACAACTCCGGCCCCCGGTCTCGGGGCATGTGCATGGACTCGGTCGAGCATCTTCCGCATTGTCCTGGGAAAAGGGTCACACAGGGGGACTGGAGGTCGCCGGCCCGTCCGCCGTATAGCGGACGGACGACGACGGGGCAGCCCACTTCGGGGCCGACCCAGAGGTAGTCTAGCAGAGCGTGCCGATCTCATTCAGCATAGCCAGCGACTAGCTTTCGCTCACACAAGTATACCACACGCCTACAAGATGTCAAGAACTTTTTTCTCGTCGCAGCATTTTCTCCATATCCCATTGCCCAGGAGGTAGATGGATCAGAACCATCTTCTTGTTGTGCCGCGCATTTGCGGCCCTCTCCTTGGTAGCGCGCTTCCTGCGCGTTCGACAGCTATCCCGCCCTCCTCAGGCCAGACTTGAGTTCTGCCGGGCTGTTCGCCGAAAACCTCGGCTGTCGACTGAGCCCCCATGAGTGGTCCCCCAAAATGCTGTCCGCGAGGGCCCGTGAGGACAGGCAACGATGCGTACCCTTCACCCGAACCAGGCAACCTAGGTACCAATCTCCGAGCCAGGGCCAATGCGCACGTATTGCTAATATCACGATGGATGCGTGACAGAATGAAATTCCTTCAAAATAGCGCTTGCATTCCTAGTGCTATCGAATTAGAATGCGGTAGTTCAAACGTGGCCTTAGGAAGGAGTGGGCTCATGATCGTGTGCGACCGGTGTCACCAGCGGGTTGACGACAAGACGAGAGCCGGGTCATATCGGGCGGTCTTAAGCGCACCTAATGGCCTACCAGAAGTGGTGGCGGAGTTTGCCGACCTTTGTAGCAACTGTCTGCAAGATCTCAAGAGGCGGCATTTCCGAGGGTACTCCAGTAGCCGAGAAGCGCACGCCATTCGCTCGGGCTTGCGAACAAGGACTCGTACGTCCCGTGGCGAGGGAGCCAAACTGAAGGGCGAGATAGTTCAGGTGCTTCGAGGCTTGGGTGGCCAAGGGAGGAATGACGAGATCCTCCGTGAACTTCAGGGCAGGGGTTCATCCGTACCCGGCGCGGCGCCAGAACAGAATTTGAGATCCTACTTGAGCCGCCTCAAGCGCGACGGGGTACTCCTGAACGTTGCCCCGGGGCTGTGGCGACTTTGCTCCTCATCTGGGGCGGAGACAGGTCGGGCAGAGAACGGCGGGGCATCTCTGAAAGGGGGTGTGAATGGCTGAAACGTCAGATTGGTAGGCCTAGCTGGGTGGCAGCCCAGCTAGGCCGCTTGGCAGGAGAAGCACGCGGAATGAATCCCTAGCCGATCAGGCATGACGCGCGCTTCGTGCCTTCTGCTCCATATATCTATCCATGCCTGGTCGGGAATGCAAGTGAAATCTTGCGAGGAATCCCAAAATGAGACGATTGTGGCCTTCGGAAGACGATGACGTTCTCGCTCGGCTTTACGACCAAGCGACACCTGAGACTACGGACCAGATCAGCTTCGATCGTGTTGAACTGACCAGGCTGACGGCCGAATTGAACCGGCAGTGCGGCTCAAGGTACGAAAGCAGCGCGGTCGGGGCTCGGCTTGTCAACTTGCGCAAGAGGCGTCTGCTCGTCAGAAAGCGGTTTCCCATTCCCCCAGGGAACCCAAACCCGATCAGGAGGGTAACACGATGAAAGGGCCCTATTACCTCGTCATAGGGAGCGTGGTTGCGCTTCCCGAGACGCCTGCTGCGTACATTCTCGGGGTGAAGCCCAACAACTCCGTCTATGTCGGGAGATCCGACAGGAACCTGAGAGAGCGCATGCTTCAGCACCTGCGCCAAAACGAACAGAACCTGAGCATCGTGCGGCATGCTCCGACGATCTTCTGGTACCAGGAGGCCCGCTCGGCTGAGGAGGCCTTCTCCCTTGAGTTCACCTGGTATGCGAAGTTCGCTCATCCATGCAACGATGCCGTTCCAGCTAGGCCGCGTCCAGTCCAGAGCGCTATCCCCCGGAACTGGTAGCGGGTTTCGCAAGATCCCCCCGTCCCCCAGCTCGCGAGGGGACGGGGGATACCCGCCTGGGTTCCCCACCCCGCCTTTTCTGAATCCAAAATGGCAACGTGAGCGGCGTCGGCCTCGATGCTTGCCGGCAGTTGCATGAGCGTCGCGGGCGGGGTATACTTGGGGTACCGCTCGATCCGGCCGGGCGGCGGGCGTCGGGGCTGGTCACGGACGACGCAACGTTCGATCTGGCTTATGGATAAGCCAAAGGCGGGCAATGGGCGAGCAAGCCTCCTCGAAGCCTGAGACTCTGCGACCTGGCGACCCGATGGAGGAGTGGGACCGGTTCGTCGATGCCTCGCCCCAGGGGTGCATCTTCTGCAAGTCGTGGTGGCTGGAGGCGGTGGCCCCCGGCGGCTACGAAATCCTCGTGCTGCGCAAGGGCGGCCGGATCGCCGCGGGGATGCCGCTGGTCCGATACCGCAAGCTGGGCCTCGAAGCCGTCCACATGCCCCAGCTCACGCAGACGCTCGGCCCGCTCCTGGCCCCGCCGGCCAGCGAGAACTACGAGAAGCGTCTCTCGGCCGAGATGGATCTCCTGGCCGAGCTGATCGCGGCCATCCCGCGCGTCGCCCACTTCAACACCTTCTGCCACTACACCCTCACGAACTGGCTGCCCTTCTACTGGGCGGGCTATCAGCAGACGACCCGCTACACCTACGCCATCGAGGATCTGAGCGACCTCGATGCGGTTTTCGCGGCCTTCGCCCACTCGAAGCGCAAGAACATCAAGAAGGCCGAGCAGGCGGTGACGGTCCGCGAGGACATGCCGCTCGAGGATTTCTACCGCCATCACGAGACGACGATGCGCAAGCAGGGCGAGGCCATCTCCTACAGCCTCGACCTCTTCCGCCGGATCCACGAGGCGACCACCAGCCGCGGGGCCGGGAAAACCTGGTACGCGGTGGGCGAGGACGGAGTCGTCCAGTCGGCGATCTTCGTCATCTTCGATCCGAAGTCGGCCTACTACCTCATCAGCACGATCGACCCGGCGTTCCGCAACAGCGGGTCGGCGACTCTGCTGGTGCGGGATGCGATCCAGTACGTGGCGTCCCGCACGCGGCGTTTCGATTTCGAGGGCTCGATGGTGCAGGGCGTCGAGCACTCGTTCCGGAAGTTCGGCGCCGTGCAGACGCCGTATTTCCATATCACCCGGAACAATCTGCCCCTCTGGGCGCGGGCCGGCTGGGCGCTGCGCAGCGCATGGACGCGCTGGCGGCATCGACCTCCACGGACAGGAGAAAGACAAGAGGATTGACCACGGATTACACGAATTGCACGGATAGGAGAGAAAACCGAGGAGGGGAGACGGGGTTGAAACCAAGACCGAATGCACAAGGCGCGGAACCCCATCAGGCCTTGGGCCGCAACCGAACATGCAAGAGCGGGACAAGGGAATGGGGACAAGGGAATATGAAGCAAAGAGGAGAAGCCCGGAGACATCCGGCGGAGGGCTGGCGGCAGAATGAGCCGCGTCCGGCTTCTCCTGCGCTTCGACCAAGGTTGCCTTCTTCTCTTCATTCCCTTGTCCCCATTCCCTTGTCAATTTTCTTGATGGGCTTCTCCTTATCCGTGTCATTCGTGTAATCCGTGGTGAGACCTCTTCCTGCTTTCTCCGTGGTTTCAGAAATGCGGGTCCTTGTGTTGGCCAGCTTGTTTCCGCACGCGCACAATGAGACGCTGGGACTCTCGACGTACCGGCGCACGGCGCCCATGGCCGCGTGGTGCGACCTGAAGGTGGTCGCGCTGCGGACGCGGCGGGATCTGCCCGAGCGCGAGACGTTCGGCGGGCTGGATGTGATCCGCCCGCGCTGGTGGCGCGTGCCGAAGCTGAGCGTCCTGCTGGACGGCTACGTGTACGGGGCGCTGGCGGGCCGCGCACTGCGGCGCGCGTGCCCGGACTTCGTCCCGGACCTCATCGACGCGCATTGGCTCTATCCCGACGGGTTCGGGGCGGTTCGGCTGGCGCGTCGCCTGGGCAAGCCGCTGGTGCTCAGCGGCCGCGGCAGCGACGTGAACGAGCTGTGCTTCCGCTGGCCGACGCGCGGCTTCGCGCGCCAGGCGCTCCGCGGGGCGACGCATCTCATCGCCGTCTCCAGCGCCCTCAAGGAGAAGATGATCGAGGCGGGCGGACCCGCCGATCGCATCACGGTCGTGACGAACGGCGTCGACACCGCGCTCTACTGCCCCGGCGACCGCGACGCGGCTCGCCAGGCGCTCGGCGTGGCGTCCGGGCCGCTCGTTCTGCTCTCGGCGGGCAGCGTGGTCGAGAGCAAGGGGTTCCAGCACCTGATCGCGGGCCTGCGCCTGCTCCCGGCCGACCTGCGGGTACACCTGTATGTGGCCGGCCCCGGGCCGTATCGGGAGGCGCTCGAGCGCATCGCGCGAGAGCGGGGCGTCGCGGATCGCGTCACGTTCCTGGGCCGGGTGGCGCAGGAGCGGATGCCGCTGTGGTATCGGGCGGCGGACTTCTTCTGCTTCGGCAGCCTGCGGGAGGGGTGCCCGAATGTCGTCCTCGAATCGCTCGCGTGCGGGACGCCGGTCGTATCGACGCGGGTCGGCGGCGTGCCCGACCTGGTGGAGGAGGGCAGGACGGGCCTGCTCTTCGAGCCCGGCTGGCCGGAGGCATTCGCCCGCGCGCTCAAGCAGGCGGCGGCGCGGACCTGGGATCGCAGCGCGATTGCCGCCCGCGGCGCGAGCCGATCGTGGCAGCAGACGGCCCGCGAGTGCTTTGCCGTCTTCGAGCGCGTCCTCGAACACAGATAGGAGAAAGCCGAGAGAAGGAGATCACAGATTCCACAGATTTCCGATCGCGGCGGAGCCGCAACCAAAGAAGGAAGAATCTGGCAAGGGAATGGGTGGCAAGGGAATGGGAGAAGAGAAAATGGATAGAGGGTTGAGACCCAGAAAGCCGAACGCCCGCCAGGCACCTTCTTGGCTTCCACCCTCATGCCCTCCTGGCCTTTCTTATTCCCTTGCCCCCCATTCCCTTGCCGACCTCCCTTGCTTCTTCTCCTATCTGTGGAATCTGTGAAATCTGTGATCTCCCTTCTTCTCGGTGTCTGGCAGGAGCCGAGACCCGGATGAGCGCGGCGGCTGGATTCAAGACGCTTCTGGCGATCACGGTCGACACGGAGTCGACCATGGCCGGGCTGCGCCCGCTGCCGCCCGAGGTGATGGTCTACGGCCGCGTCGGGGGCGGCGTCTACGGCATCGACCGAATCATGGATTGCTGCGACGCCCGCGGCGTGAAGGCGACGTTCTTCGTCAGCACCCTCGAGGCGCTCCACCACGGCGAGGAGCACGTCCGCCGCATGTGCGCGGCCGTCCTGGGCCGCGGCCACGACGCCCAACTCCACCTCCACCCCAACTGGTGGCGGGGCGACTTCGCGCGGAAGCGGCTCACGGACTACTCGCTGGCCGAGCAGACCGAAGTGATGGGCATCGCGAAAGAGGCGTTCCGGCGGGCCTGCGGCGTCGATCCCGTGGCGCACCGGGCCGGGGGCCTCCTGGCCAACGCCGACACGTTGCGGGCGGTGGCGGCCAGCGGGATCCCGGTCGATTCCTCCGTGGCCCCGCGCTACCACCCCTACGATCTGGGCGAGGGGCGGGCGGAGCCGACGGTTCCGCGGCGGCTTGGCGAGGTCGTGGAAGTGCCGGTGACGACGTTTGTCCAGCTCCGCCTCGGGGGCTGGACGCTTTCGCGGAACTTCGACCTCAATGCGGATTCGATCGGCGAGCTGCGGTTCGTCGTGGACCGGGCGGTCCGCCAGCGGGCGCCGGTCGTGACGCTGCTCCTGCACAGCTTCGCGTTCGTCGGCCGGAACCGCGCGAGCACGGAGTTCTGGCCGGCGGCGGGGGAGTTGCGTCGGTTCGAGCGCTTCCTGGACTTCGTCGCGGGGCGGCGGGATGTCGAGGTGGTGACGTTCCGCGATCTTGCGGCCCGGCTGGCGAAGGAGCACGGCCTCGTGGAAGGCCCCGAATTTGCTCCAACGGCGGGCCTGGGCCGCATGTATCGGCGAAGCTGGGAGCGCTTCGGGACGGGCTGGAAGAGCAAGGCGTTCGCCCTCGGGCTGCCCGCGGTGGGGGCAGGGGCGGGCTTCCTTCTGATTCGACTGATGAGGTGGCTGGCCCCATGAAAAACCTGGCACGACATGCCATTGCCGCGCTCGCCGCGGGGACCCGCCTCTGGCCGGCCGTCCCCGCGGGGCGGGCCGTGGTCCTGCGCTACCACCGGGTCGCCGGGTCGGCCGCGGACCCCATGCCGCTGGCCGTGACGCCGGAGGAGTTTGATGCACAGGTGCGCTTCTTGCGCGCGCGGTGCCGGCTCGTGGCGCCGCGGGAGATCGTCGAGGCGGTGGCGGAGGAGCGCCCGCTGCTGGCGGGCACGATCGCCATCACGTTCGACGACGGCTACGAGGACAACTTCTCCAACGCGCTGCCCATTCTGAAGCGGTACGACGCGCCCGCCGCGTTCTTCGTGGCCGCCGGCTGGATCGGATCGACGCAGATGCTCTGGTGGGATCGGATCCACGAGTTCGTCCGCCAGGCCGCCCGCGAGGGCGCCCCGCCGACCGGCTGGGAGAGCCTGCCGCGGCCCGTCGCGGCCGCGCTGGCGTCGGCCCATCTCCGCGTCCCCGCGGGCGCCGCGGCGCTCGAGCACGAGCTGGTCGCGGCGCTTCGCAGCCTCCGCCTCGTCCCCGAAGCTCTCGACCACCTCGTCGAGCAGATTGCCGAATCGCTCGGCGCCGACGAGCCGGACCCCGAGCGTTACCACCCGATGAACTGGGAGCAGGTGGTCCTCCTGCGCCAGGCGGGCATGGAGATCGGCTCCCACACGATGACCCACGCGCGGCTCGCCAGCGTCCCGGCAGAGCGCGCCCACGACGAACTCGAAGAGTCGAAGAAAACCATCGAGAAGAAGCTCGGCGAGCCCATCGACCTCCTCGCGTACCCCGCAGGCGACACCAGCCGCGACGTCGCCGAGCTGGCGGTCGAGGTCGGCTACGGGGCCGCGTTCACGACCGAGGCCGGCCCGATTCTCCCGGGCGATGATGCGTTGTCTCTGCGGCGGATTGGAGTCTGGTCGGGCGGCTACGATGGGGCGTTCGGCGGATTCTCGCCCAGCGTCTTCGGCCTCCAGATCGGCCGGCTGGCGAGGGGTAGGAAACAGAGAATATCGAATATCGAACACTGAATACCGAATGTCGAAGGGAAGAGAAATGCCTCTGGCGCTTGATCGGCCTTTTCTTCCACTTCGATGTTCGACATTCGGTGTTCGATATTCGATATTCCGGTTGCGTTCCATTGTGGCCATCTGGCGGCGCGAGGAGATCGATTGCCGACCGTCAGCGTCGTGATTCCGGCCTACAACGCCGAGCGGTATCTCCGCGAGACGCTGGACTCCGTCCTGGCGCAGACGTATCGGGACTTCGAGGTCATCGTCGTCGATGATGGCTCGAAAGACTCGACGCCCGCCATCGCGAAGGGCTACGGCGAGCCGGTGCGCTGCGTCGAACAGGCGAATGCCGGGCCTTCGGCGGCGCGGAACCGAGGCATCCGCGAGGCACGCGGCGCCTTCATTGCCTTCGTGGACTCCGACGACCTCTGGCTGCCCGAGAAACTGGCCGAGCAGGTGCCGCTCTTCGACCCGGAGGGCCGCGTGGGCCTGGTCTATTGCCGTGCCGAGAAGATCGGGCCGGCAGGCCAGCCGCTCCCGACGCCGCAGCTCCCGAAGCCCAGGGGACGGGTCTTCATGGATTTCCTGTTTCGGAACCACTGTCCGACCTCGGGCGTGGTCGTGCGGCGCGAGTGCTTCGAGACGTGCGGCGTGTTCCCCGAGGACATGGTCTGGGCGGAGGACTGGCATCTGTGGCTGCGGATCGCGCGGCGCTACGAGTTCGAAGTCGTGGACCGGGTTCTGATCCGCCATCGCGTCCACGGCGGCGCGCTGACGGCGCAGAGCGAGAAGGCCTACGCGGGCGCCCGCAAGGCGCTCCAGAGCGGGTTCGTCGAGGGCGACGGGGCGGAGGTTCGCGCAGCCGTGCGGCGCGGCCTCCACCGTCTCGACCGCAACCAGGGCCTGCTGATGCTCGCGCTGGGCGAGACGCGGAGCGCGCGGCGCTGCCTCTGGCGCGCGCTCGGCAACGGCCCGAGCGACCCCCACGCGGCGGCGGGCCTGGTCGCCAGCCTGCTCCCCGGCCCCCTGCGCCGGCCGCTGATGCGCGCGTGGAAGCGATGCGTCCCGTGGCTGCCTTGGGACAGGGCAGGGCGCCCGGAGGGTTCTTCCCCTGCCGAAGGGTTCACACCTCCGGGAGGGTAGGGCTTTGCTTTTCGCAGGGTTGGATTCTCGTAATCGTAATTCGTAATCGTAATTCTAATCGATCTTTGCCTTCCTTGGGCCGCCGAAGAAGGATCGATTACGATTACGATTACGAGAAGCCCCAGAAGCCAGCAAGATGCTGGCGTTACAGCAGGAAATGCTTCATGATCAAGAGCGCGATCAAGAAAGCGTATAGCCGCTCGCTCTGGCACACGGGCGCCCTGGCGCTCTGGCTCCGCGTGCGCCCGGGACGTTCCTGTCCGTGGATTCTGAACTACCATCACATCGACCCGAAACCCTTCGAGAGCCACCTCGAAGCCCTGGTGCGGCGCTACCGAATCGCGAGCCTCGATGCCTGTCTCGACCACGTCCTGGGCAAGGGCACGCTCCCGCCCAATTCCGTCGGAATCACCTTTGACGACGGGTACGAGCAGGTGTATGATGAATTGTACCCGCTGCTTAAGAGGTTCAATGCCCCCGCAACGATCTTCGTGGCGACGACGCCTGTCGACACGCGGCAGCCGCTGTGGTTCAACCGCGTGAAGACGTATCTGCGCACGGTTCGGGCCGACTCCGTGCGGCTTGGGGAGCTGACGATCCCGCTCGGCGCCGACCGCGAGGCGGCTTACGTCGCGGCGATGCGCCACCTGAGCCGCCAACGGATTGCGGACCGCGACCGCCTGGTCGCGGACCTGCTCGGCGGGGCTGAGCTGCCCGCCGACCGGATGGAACGCTACCGCATGCTCACCTGGGACCAGATGAGGGCGATGCGGGGGCTAGTGGCGTTCGGCGCGCACACGCGGACGCATCCGTGCCTGAGCCGCCTGAGCCGGGCGGAGGCGGAGGACGAGATCGCGGGCTCGAAGAGGCGGATCGAGGAGATGCTCGACGCGCCCGTGCGCCACTTCGCCTACCCGTTCGGCGGGCGGGACACGTACACGGCCGAGACGATCGAGGTGCTGAAGGCCGCGGGGCTGGAGAGCGCGGTCACGACGGCGCGCGGGGCCTGCCGCGTCGGGTCGCCGCAGTTCGAGCTGCCGCGCATCCTCTTCGACGGGAGCGTGGACGGGCGCGTCGCCGCCGCGCGCTTGAGCGGCCTGTGGTGGTTTGTGAGCACGTGAGGAAAGCATGAGCCAGAAGGACGCCGTTGTCGAGCACTTCGATCAGTTCGCCGAGGGCGACAAGTGGTCGCAGCTCTACGACGAGCGCAAAGACCCGATCGTCTCGTACAACTTCATCGTACGCCAGCAGCGCGTCGAGGAGCTTTCGGAGCCCTATGTCGGCCCGGGCGTGCGGGTGCTCGACGTCGGGTGCGGCACGGGCATCAGCGCGCCCTACTACATCGCCAAGGGCTGCACGGTTCAGGGCTTCGACATCTCGCCGCAGATGGTCGAGCAGGCTCGCGAACGCGAGCCGAACGAGCGCGCCGCGTTCGCCGTTGGCGACATCGAGGCGGGGCTGCCCGTGGCCGACGGCTCGTTCGATCTCGTCATCGCCCTCGGGCTGCTCGAATACCTCGAGGCGCTGGACAAGACGGCGGCGGAGCTGGCCCGGGCCGTCCGCCCCGGCGGGACGCTCATCGTCAGCGTGCCCCAGCGGTGGTGCGTCAACCACGTCGCCAAGAGTCTGCTCTCGCCCATCGTCACGAACGCCTGGGCCGTCGTCAAGCGCCTGCGAGGCAAGCCGCTCGATCGCCACACCGTCCGCCACCTCCGCTTCACTCCCAGGCAGCTTGGCCAGCTCTTCGCCCGGCAAGGCTGCTCGAAGACCGGCCAGGCATTCTACAATCTCGAAGTGCTCTTCTACCCGTTCCACCGCATGCTGCCTGGCCTCTCGTATCGGGTCAAGCGCCGCATCGAGCGCCGCCAGAACACCTGGATGCACGTTTTTGCGACCGGATATATCCTCCGGGCACGGAAAGACCCGTAAGGAAGGAAGCCACGGATGGCCGACGAACGCCAACTCGGGCTGGAGACCGAGCTGCGCCACAGCCTCTTGCACAAGGTCCGGCGCGGGCTGGGCCTGTGGCGGCGCGGAGAGGTCTCGCTCCGCCGCGTCGTCAACGCCGGCCTCTGCCACCTGTCGCTGCGGCGGCGCTGGGCGCGGGTCGTGGGGAAGCCCTTCTTCCTGATGATCGAGCCGACCAACGCGTGCAACCTCCGCTGCCCGCTCTGCCCCACGGGCCGCGGCACGCTGGGCCGCATGACCAGCTTCCTTCCCCTCGCCCTCTTCCAGAAGGCCATCAACGAACTCGGCCCCTACCTCATCGAAGTCAACGTTTCGAACTACGGCGAGCCGATGCTCCACAAGGATCTGCCCGCGATGATCGCCGCCGCCAAAGCGACGGGCGCTCGCGTGGTCATGGGCTCCAACGGCCATTTCCTCAACCCCGACTCCGCCCGCCAGCTCGTCGAGAGCGGGCTCGACCTCGTCTACATCTCCTTCGACGGCATCGACCAGGAGACGTACGAGAAGTACCGCGTGCGCGGCGATTTCGCCAAGGTCTGCGACGGCGTGCGGACGCTCCTCGCCCAACGCAAGGCGCTCGGCCGCGCGAATCCCTTCGTCGAGC
>Ga0315273_10007748_pt1 | contig 13473 bp, 14 predicted proteins | sample YL17G02_0_MG_FD_205753 | JGI IMG/M metagenome (GOLD analysis project Ga0315273, IMG submission 205753) | Sediment microbial communities from Yellowstone Lake, YNP, Wyoming, USA - YL17G02_0 | ecosystem: Environmental > Aquatic > Freshwater > Lake > Sediment | place: USA: Wyoming | collected... | reverse complement strand
ACCGAAGCCGAGGTGACCGACGGGCGGGCCCGCGAGGCCCTTCGGAAGCTGATCGACCAGGGGAAGGTCCGCGCGGCGGGGGTCACGACCCACAGCGGGCAGGAAACCGTCCTGCGCGCCGTGGCGAAGGATGGGTTTTACAAGACGGTCCTCGTGGCGTACAACTTCCGCTCCGACACGGGGGTAACGGCAACGGTGAAGGAGGCTCTCGGGATGAGCCAGGGACTCTCGAATACGATCCGGGCGGTCGCCGATTCCGGGATCGGCGTGATCGCGATGAAAACCCAGGCCGGGGGATACGCGTCGCCCCCGGGGGGATTCAGCCCCCACCAGGCGGCGCTCGCCTGGGTCCTCGCCAACCCCGGCGTGGTCACGACCATCCCGAGCATGACGAGCTACGCCCAGGTCGAGGAGAACCTGGGGGCGCGCGGCAAGCGGTTCGCGCTCGCCGACCGGGTCGCCCTCGGCCGGTACGCGCTCGAGATCGGGGATCGTCATTGCGGCCTGTGCGGCGCGTGCGGCGGCGTCTGCCCGAGCGGTGTCGAGGTCCCGAACGTGCTGCGGGCGCTGACGTACCTCGAAGGGTACCGGGAGGAAGATCTCGCGCGCTCCGCCTACGGTTCCCTTCCCCTGGGCCGGAACGCCGCCGCCTGCGGGGAGTGCGAGGCGTGCCTCGTCGCGTGCCGGCTGCGGCTGCCGGTGGGACGGCTCGCGCGAAGGGCCCACGCGCGGCTTGCCGGATGAAGACCGCTTTCCTTGCGGCGGTGCTGCTCCTCGCGATCGCCGTCCCGCCGGCCGGGGCGGCCGATTCCGGGGATCCCGTCCTAGGAGCCCTCGCGGCGAAGGGGGGATGGAGACTCATCGACCCCGTGCGCACCTTCGGCCCCGACAACCTCTACGAGGAGATCGACGGGGAAGCCGAGCTGGTTCTCCCGTACGGGATGGAACGCCTGACGGTCGCCGTTCTCGGCAGGACCGCGAGGCCCGGCTCCGAGGTGCGGCTGGAGCTGTACCGGATGGCCTCTCCCCGGGACGCCTACGGGATCTGGTCCCAGTACCGGTACCCGGACCAGGAGATTCTCCGGATTCCCCCCTCGGAGGCGATCGTCTCGGACACGTCGGCCGACTTCTTCCGGGGCGAGACGTTCGTGCGCATCCGTTCGAAGCCCGGAGACGGCTCGCGGAACGACGTCGTCGGGATCGCCTCGGAGATCGTCGCGCTTCTCCCCGGGAGCGGCTCTCCGCCGGAGGAGGCGAGGGCGCTGGACGACCTGCCGGGGAGGGTCTCCGGGTCGATCCTCTACCAGAAACGGGCGATGCTGGGCTACGAGTGCCTGGCCCCGGGCTTCGAGGCGAAGTTCTCCACCGCCTCCTCCTCCGGCCACTATCTGCTCCTGCCGCCCGCGGCGGACGGCGGCTCCGGACGGAAGGCGCGCCTCGCGCGGGAGCTCCCGGGGTACCGGGAGGTGAATGCGGCCCTGTCCGGCGCACAGACCCCTTCCGGCAACGTGTGGATCACCTCGGAGGGCGGATGCTTCCTCGCCGTGGCGGGGAAGATCTCCCGTTCGCTGGCCGAGCCGCTCCTTTCGTCCTTCGCGCGGCGTTTACAGGGGATCTGCCGGCCTGCCCCGTGACTCTTTTGCTTCCGGATCGCGATGGACGGATCCGGGCACCGTACAGGTTGACGCGGGGGGCGCCCCGCGATACCTTGCTACCGATTCGCCATCCGATCCCGGAGGGACCATGAAGAACCGATCGTTCGTCGTCGCGGCCGTCTGCCTTTCCGCCGCCGTGTTCCTGTTCATGACCGTGGAGGCGTTCGCGCGGGTCGGGGGGAGCCGTTCCACCGGCAGCCGCGGATCGCGGAGCATGTCGACGCCGACCCGCCCCTCCACGCCGTCGACCCCGTCGTCCACGTCCCCGTCCCCTTCGACGTCGTCTTCCGCGACGCCGTCCCAGGGGCCGACGCCGTCCCAGGTTCCGCCGCCCCAAACGGGCGGATTCATGCGCGGCATGATGGGGGGGCTGGCGGGCGGGTTCCTCGGGAGCATGCTCTTCGGCGGGATGGGCGGGCTGGGGGGCGACGGGCTGGGCGGCGGCGGAGGGTTCGGCATGCTCGAAATCATCCTCCTGGGCGGCCTCGCGTATCTGGGGTACCGGTTCTTCATGAAGCGCCGGCAGGAACAGGCGGTCTTGACGTCGCAGGTCGCGGGAACGACTCCCGGGCCGTACGCGGCGCCGGCGGTCGTCGCCGACACGGCCGGCGAGGATCGCACCAAGGGGCTCGAGTACATCCGCCGGATGGATCCCTCCTTCGGCGAGAAGGCGTTCGGGGAAACGGCGTCGGATGCCTTCTTCCGGCTGCAGGGGGGGTGGACGCGCCGGGACCTGTCGCCGGTGTCGGGTCTGCTGACCGACGAGATGCGCGCCACCCTGCAGGCGGACGCGGACGCGTTGAAGGCGAAGGGGCGGATCAACCGCCTCGAGAACATCTCCGTGCGCAACGTCGAGATCACCGAGGCGTGGCAGGAGTCGGGGCAGGATTACGTGACCGTGCTCTTCCAGGCGAACCTGCTGGACTACACCACGGACGAGGCGGGGAAGGTCCTCTCGGGGAGCGATACCGTCCCCGTCAAGTTCGAGGAGTTCTGGACCTTCACCCGGCCGGTCGGCCCGGGGGCGTGGCGCCTCTCCGCGATCCAGCAGCCGGGGTAGCCGTCCGGGACGAGGGGAAGGGCGATGCGGAATCTCGAGGCGGCGCTCGCCTTTCTTCTTCTCGCTCTTGCCGCCCTGCCGGCCCCCGCCGGAGAGCGGCTCCGGGTGTCCACCACGACCTCCACGGAGAACTCCGGGCTCCTCGCGGTGCTTCTCCCTCCCTTCGAGAACCGATGCGGCTGCAAGGTCGACGTCGTCGCCGTCGGGACCGGAAAGGCCCTCAAGCTCGGGGAGGCGGGCGACGTGGACGTCGTGTTCGTCCACGCGCGGAAGCTCGAAGACAAATTCATGGCGAATGGCTACGGGCTCAACGGCGAATCGATCTTCCTGGAAGGGGGCAGGCATGTCCTTCAATCACTTCGATGAACGCGGACGGGCCGTGATGGTCGATGTGGGCGGCAAGGAACCGACCCACCGGACGGCCGTGGCGTGCGCCAGGGTCTTCCTGAAGAAGGAGACGATCGCGGCGGTCAGGGAAGGCGGGGTGAAAAAGGGGGACGTGCTGGGGATCGCCCGGATCGCAGGGATCTCCGCCGCCAAGAAGACGAGCGACCTGATCCCGCTGTCCCACCCGCTCGCGCTTCATTCCGTGTCGGTCGATTTCGACGTGGAGGAGGACCGCGGAACGATCCTCGTGAAGAGCACCGTGAAGGCGTTCGACCGGACCGGGGTCGAGATGGAGGCGATGGTCTCGGCGTCGATCGCCGCCCTCACGATCTACGACATGTGCAAGGGATCGGACCGGGGGATCGTGATCGGCGACGTCTTCCTCCTCTACAAGGAGGGCGGCAGGAGCGGCGTGTACCGGAGGGAGGACCCCCGCTCCTGAAGGAGGTTCGCACCGGCCCGCTCGCCGATCGCCCGATCGGGTTCCTTGAAGGACCTGAAAATGAACGGGATTCGACCAGGTCGGGACGCCAGGTGGTTCGGGTGTATACTGGAACCAGGCAAAGGGGGGGCGGCACGGAACAGAACGGACGGGTTGGAGGAGGTGGATCATGCTGAACATGAAGGAGCTCCGGGAGATGGCGCGGCAGTTGGGCATCCGTTCCACCCGCATGCAGAAGGCCGAGCTCATAGGGGCCATCCAGCGTGCGGAGGGGAACTTCGACTGCTTCGGGACCGCGACCGAAGAAGAGTGCGACCAGGAGGAGTGTCTCTGGCGGGAGGACTGCTTCAAGGAGTCCGTCGCGGAGGAAAACCGCTGATCCTCCTCGACCCGGCGTAGGAGATATCCCGAATCCCCGCGAAGAGCGACGAGGGGATCCGGAGAAGGAAGGGCAAGGTCACGACGGACTTGCCCTTTTTCATGTGACGATACCATCTTGCGACGGGCCGCGGACCCGGTCAAACCGTGAAGACGACGGCATGTCCGGGAGCATGGATTCTTTGAAATATCACGTTTCGGCGGCAAACAGGGCCCTTCAGGTACGCTCGGAAAATAAGGTGTTGATTTTCCGGCTGACCCTGCATATGCTTTGAATACAATCAACAATTCGCATGCAGGCGAACACCCGAGACGGGAGGGAATATTATCGAAGGACGGGATCGGAACGCGTTGCGGCCATGGGGAAAACGTTCTTCAAGGGTCGAAAACCAGAGGAAAAGGAGGGGTTCGATGAAGAGATCGTGGGTTTTATTGTTAGCGGTCGTCCTGTGCGCCGGCCTGGTGGCCGGTTGCGCGACGGCGAACGGGCTCCAGAGCGCCAGGGCGTCGCTGGACAAGGCGAAAGCCGCGGGAGCCGAGAAAAATGCGCCGTACGAGTATTACATGGGGGAGGCGTACCTCAACAAGGCGACGATCCAGGTGGAAAAAGGGGACTACAAGCAAACCGAGATCTTCATGAAGGAATCGGTAGCCTATTCCGCCAAGGCGCTGGAGATGTCCAAGGGAGGTGCGAAATGAGGAACCGACATCTCATACTTCTCCTGTCGCTTCTCCTCGCGACGTTCCTGGCCGCCGGCTGCGGCAGCCACCGCGCCCTGACGAAGGGTGAAACCGACCAGTCCAATGCCATCTCGGGGAAGATCGCCCAGGCGGAGGGGATGGAGAAGGGGGCGAAGATCTGCGCTCCCAAGGAGCTGGCTGCCGCCAAGGCGAACCTTGACGCTGCCCGCCACGAAGCGACCGAGAACTGGGAGGTGGCCCAGCCCCATTTCGTCACTGCGGACAAGTCCGCCGATACGCTCGTTGCCAAGACGAAGGCGTGTCAACCTCCTGTCGTGAAATTTTCTGCGGACCCGGCGGAGATTTTCCCCGGAAAGTGCGCGAACCTGACGTGGTCTTCGAAAAACGTGCAAAAGGCGGAGATCGATCAGGATGTGGGAGCCGTGGCTGCGAGCGGTTCCAAGGAGGTGTGCCCCAAGGGAACCACCCCGTACATCTTGACCGCGACCGGGACCGGCGGGAAGGTTTCCGAGACGGCAACCGTCACGGTGAAGGCCCCTCCTCCTCCTCCTCCTCCGGTCGTAGCGCCGGTAGTGGTTCCCGTCGTCGCTCCCAAGGCGGCCATGGTAACCCTACGCGTCAACTTCGACACGAACAAATATACCATCCGGCCGGCGGACCTCGCGGAGCTGCAGAAGGCGATCGAATTCGCGAAGAAGAACCCGGACGCCAAAATCCACGTGGTGGGATACACGGACAGCACCGGCAGCGCCAAACTCAACCAGAAGCTGTCCGAGAACAGAGCGGAGGCCGTGAAGAAATATCTCGTGGGCGAGGGCCCCATTGCAGGCGAAAAGATCACCTCGGAGGGGAAAGGGGCAGCCGATCCCGTCGGGGACAACAAGACGAAGGAAGGCAAGTTCCTGAACCGGAGAGTGGAAATCCGGGAGGCCAAGTAAAGGAAGCGGAACCGAAGGAGTATCTCGGCACGGCACCCCCCGGAACACGGGGGGGTGCCGTGTTTTTTCAAGAGGCCGGAACTCCCCGGGCGGAGGGGAACTTCGACTGCTTCGGTACGGCGGCCGAGGAGGAGTGCAGCCAGGAGGAGTGCCTCTGGCGGGAAGAGTGCTTCAGGGTCTCCGTCGCCGAGGAAATCCGCTGATCCTCACCGGGAAGTAAACCCGGCGCATTTCTATTGAAGGGCAAGGGTACGCGGACCTTGCCCTTTCTTGTTTGGAGCGCCCGGGACCGGGTAAGATATTCTCATCGGGGTGGCATGGAAATCGCGATGGGAAGGGAGGCGTCATGCTCCAGTTGAAGGGGAAGGTGGCAGTGGTCACGGGGGCCAGCCGCGGGATCGGGGCCGCGACGGCGAAACGGCTCGCGCGGGCCGGCGCCGCGGTGGCGGTGAACTACTTCCAGAGCGAGACGGCCGCCGCGGAGGTGGTCGCGACGATCCGCGAGATCGGTGGGACGGCGATCGCCGTCCAGGCGGACGTCCGCGACGCGCTGCAGTGCGAGGCGATGGCGGCGGAGGTGAAGGGGAAGCTCGGGCCGGTCGACGTGCTCGTGCTGAACGCGTCGATCTCCTTCCCCGTGACGCCGTTCCTCAAGTTCCCGTGGCCGGAGTTCGAGGCGAAGCTCACCGGGGAGCTCAAGGCCGCCTTCTTCTGCTGCAAGGCGTTCGTGCCGGCGATGGTGGAGCGCCGCAAGGGATCGGTCATCGCGATCAGCAGCGGCCTGTCCCGCCATCCGGGGGAGGGGTTCTGCGCCCACAGCACGGCGAAGTCCGGGCTGGACGCTTTCGTGAAGTCCCTCGCCCTCGAGCTGGGCCCGAGCGGGGTGCGGGTGAACGTGGTCGCCCCCGGGCTCACCTTGACGGATGCGACATCGTTTCTTTCGCAGAAGGACAAGGACGGGACGGCGCAGATGACGCCCCTGCGTCGGAACGGCCTGCCGGAAGACGTGGCCGGGGCGGTGCTCTTCCTCGCATCCGAGGAAGCGTGCTTCATCACGGGGACGTACCTGCCGGTCTCCGGCGGGATCCAGATGCCATGACGGCGGAGGCGCCCCGGGAGGGTGCGCTGCGGCGTCTCGAAGGGATCCTGGCGCGCATCGAGACGCTGCTCGACCGACGGGAGCCGATGCCCCCCGATCCGGCGATCTTCGGGACCCACCGGGCGTTCCGTTGGGAGCGCGCGGCGGAGGGGGGGCGGATCGTCCCGATCCCGCATCCGCACCGGGTGGACCTCTCCGGACTCGTCGGCATCGACGGGGCGAAGGAGGAGCTTCTCCGCAACACGGAGCAGTTCGTTTCCGGCCTGGGCGCGAACCACGTCCTGCTGTGGGGGGAGCGCGGCACCGGGAAGTCGTCGTGCGTGAAAGGGATGCTCTCCGTCTTCGGTCCGCGGGGCCTCCGGATCGTCGAGCTCTCCCGGTGGGACCTGTTCTCTTTCCCGAAGATCGTCCGGCAGCTCCGGGGTCTGCCGTTCCGGTTCCTCCTCTTCTGCGACGACCTGTCGTTCGACGAGGGGGAGGCCGACTTCCGGGGGCTCAAGACGCTGCTGGACGGCGGCGTGGAGGAGCGCCCGGAGAACGTGCTGATCTACGCCACCTCGAACCGGCGGCACCTGATGCCGGAACGGCGGGTCGCGCTGGGCGCGGAGGACGAGATCCACCCGGAGGAGGCGGTCTCGGAGAAGCTCTCCCTCTCCGACCGGTTTGGCCTGCAGCTCGGTTTCTACAAGTTCGACCAAGCGACGTATCTCGCCGTCGTGGAGTCGTACGCGCAGCGGCTGCGTCTGCCCGTTGCTCCGGCGACGCTTCGGGAAGAGGCGCTGCAGTGGGCGCTTTCCGCCGGCTCGCGCAGCGGCCGGACGGCGAAGCAGTTCATCGACGACCTCGCGGGCCGCCTCGGGATGCGATCGCCCTGATCCGCGGTGCCGCCGGGTCTCTCCGCCGGCTTCCCATCGGCCGGGCGGCTGTGGTATGAAGTGATTGTTCCCCGGCGGTGGAGTTCGCCGATAACCGCTGTCGTTCAGACGGCCGATGACTCCTACCCGACACCCGTTGGGCAGGAGTTTTTTTATGCCTCGAGATGGAGAGCGTTCTCCAGCGGGTCCGGGGTGCTGAAAAAACGGAGGCGTCCATGCTGAAACTGGATATCCCGGGATTTGGAACGGTTCGGGCCGAGCATCTGGTGTCCGATTTCACAGGGACCCTGGCGGTAGACGGCAAGCTGCTGTCCGGCGTCGAAGAACAGTTGGTCGTCCTTGCGAAGTCCCTGAAAATTCATGTCGTGACCTCCGACACGCTCGGCGTGGTCCGATCCGAAATGAAAGGGTTGCCGTGCGTCATCGTTATCCTCTCCGGGACGGATCACGACCTGCAAAAGGAGGAGTACGTGAAGAAACTGGACCCCGGGAAGGTGATCGCCATCGGCAACGGGAAAAACGACCGGAGGATGCTGAAGGCGGCGAGGATCGGGATCGCCGTTTCGGAAGGCGAGGGGTGCGCGGTGGATGCCCTTCTCAGCGCCGATATCCACGTGAGAAGCGCGGGTGAGGGGCTGAACCTCCTGATGCACCCGAACCGGGTGAAGGCGACGCTGCGGTTTTAGATTTGCGCATCGGATTCCCCCGGAGGCTGTCCCACCTTTTCGAGGATCGACGGGAATGAAGGTGTGAGGTGACATTTGCCATCGCCTTTCCGTAGCATCCTGTTTGACGAATCCGGGATCGACACGGGGATCGATGGGCGGGAAGCGCCCGAATTCTTCACTGACCTGAATCTGGACCAGATTGTTGCGTCCATCACGGCCGGCCGCGAAGAATACAACCTGAAGCCCTTCTTCCACACCCCGGTGAGACGTGTCGAGACGATCTATTATCGCCACGACATACTGCGGGACCTTGAGAACCAGGCGCTATTCGGGCACATCCGGTCGTTCGCCCAAAAGATGCGGGCGATGCGCGGCCATCTTGCTCAAGCAGACAAACTTCGCTACAAATACCAGAAGGAACGCTGGTTCCTGGAAGCCGTGGACATCTATTGCGACGCCGTCAGCGGTCTGACCCATGACCTGACGCTCGCAGACCTGCGATCGCGCGGCTTCCTGGCCTTCCGCGAGTATCTGACGACCTACACCAAGTCCGGCGACTTTGCGTCGCTTCTCGCCGAAACGCAGAAGCTCAAGGCCGATCTGTCCGGCGTCAGATATTGCCTCCACATAAAAGGTAACCGCATTAAGATCAGCCGATTCGGTTCGGAACCTGACTACAGCGCGGATGTGTTGCAAACATTCGAGAAGTTCAAGCAGGGATCGGTGAGAGATTACCGGTTCGACTTCTCCTCCGATCCGGACATGAACCATATTGAAGCGGCCGTACTGGACCGGGTCGCACTGCGGTATCCCGAGATCTTCTCGTCCCTGGACCAGTACTGCCAACGCCATCGCGACTACCTCGATGCCACGATCGGCGACTATGACCGGGAAGTACAGTTCTACGTCGCGTGTCTCGAGCACATCGGGCGCTTCAAACCCGCCGGGCTGCTCTTCTGCTGTCCCACCGTCACCGACCGATCCAGGGAAGTCTATGGCCATGAGGTATTTGACCTTGCCCTGGCGAATAATCTCATCCGCAATCGCGCACCCGTGGTGACCAACGACTTCCACCTGAAGGACCCGGAACGCATATTTGTCGTGTCCGGAGCGAACCAGGGCGGGAAAACGACATTCGCCCGCACGATTGGACAGCTCCATTACCTGGCCAGCATCGGCTGTCCCGTGCCGGGCAGGGAAGCGAGGCTCTTTCTCTTCGACAGATTGTTTGCCCACTTTGAGAGGGAGGAAGACCTCCAGAACCTGAGCGGCAAGCTGGAGGATGATTTGCTCAGGATTCACGGGATCCTCGAGCGGGCGACGCCCAACAGCATCCTCATCATGAACGAAAGCTTCGGCTCCACGACACTGAGTGACGCGCTGTTTCTCGGCAAACAGGTCATGCAACGGATCATCCAGCGCGACATGCTCTGCGTGTCCGTCACGTTCCTTGATGAGTTGGCGTCGTTAAGCGAAAACACCGTAAGCATGGTCAGCACGGTGGATCTTGTGGATCCGGCACGGCGGACATTCAAGATCGTCAGAAGGCCTGCCGACGGACTTGCGTACGCCGTGGCGATCGCGGAGAAGTACCGCCTCACCTACGAGAGCGTAAAGGGGCGGATCGCACCGTGAAGGCTTTTCTGATGTACATGGATCGGGATATCGATCCGGTGGAAAAGCTTCCTGCGAACGCAGCGGCGTTGACGCAAGACCTGGAGCTGGACACGTTGTTCGGCGCGATGGCCGCCGGGGACAACTTTTTGCTCGAAGTGGCGAAGAAGACGGTCTTGACGCGCCTCGACGAACCCGATGCGATCCTCTATCGCCAGCACATCCTTGCCGATTGCCTGGAGCGGTCCGCCATCGTCAGGGAGATGTACGCCATTGCCGTGGAGGCAATCGAACGCGAGAAGAAGGTCTGGAGCTGGGGCCAGTACCCCGAAGGGGTGCTGCATCGGTCCGTCGAGGTGATCAAGCAGTTCGTGGACCAGCTCAAGAGGCTCAGGCACATTGCCGATGCGTATGGCGCCGAATTTCGCTCCGAAGGCTTTACGACACTCTTCCGCATGCTTGCCAAGGAGCTTGACGATGAATACCTGGGCAGCGTCGAGGACCATCTACGGCGGCTTGAATTTCGAGATGGCGTTCTGATGAGTGCCGGATTGGATAACGGCAATAAAGGGACCCGCTACGTACTTCGCAAACCCTGGAATCCGAAACAGAGCTGGATGGAGCGGCTTCAGACCTGGAGTGAGCAGCTTTTCCTCAGAGACCGCTCCGATTACGTGTATCAAATCGCTGATCGCGATGAAAGCGGCTTCAGGGCGTTGTCGGAGCTGAGGGGGCGGGGAATCAGCCTTGTCGCCGGCGCGCTCGGTCAGTCGACCGATCATCTTCTGAGCTTCTTTCGCATGTTGCGATCGGAGCTGGGCTTTTACGTCGGTTGCTTGAACCTGCGGGACCGGCTCGCCAGGAAGGGGGAGCCGATCTGCTTTCCCGAGCCCTTCGCCGCGGGCAAGGCCATCCTCTCCGGTCGGGGACTATACGATCTCTGTCTGAGTTTGAGCGTGAAGGAGAGAGTCGTCGGCAACGATGTGAGCGCTGATGACAAGTTGCTCGTGATGATCACCGGCGCCAACCGGGGCGGCAAGTCGACGTTCCTGCGAGGCATTGGCCTTGCCCAGCTGATGATGCAGTGCGGCATGTTCGTGCCGGCCGAGTCTTTCCGTGCCAATGTCTGCGATGGCATCTTTACGCACTACAAGCGGGAAGAAGACAGCAGCATGAAGAGCGGGAAGCTCGACGAAGAGCTAAGCAGAATGAGCGCGATCGTCGACAACATGACCCCGAACAGCATCCTTCTTCTCAACGAGTCGTTCGCCTCGACAAACGAGAGGGAAGGTTCGGAGATCGCAAGGCAAATTGTCCGGGCTCTGCTGGAAACCGGCATCAAGGTGATCTACGTAACCCACCTGTTCGATTTGGCGCAGGGGTTTTACCTCGCGAAGATCGACGCTGCCCTTTTCCTTCGCGCGGAAAGACTGGCCGACGGGCGGCGAACGTTTCGACTCGTCGAAGGCGAACCGTTGCCGACGAGCTATGGGGAAGACTTGTATCGGCGGATCTTCGGCGCGGTGTGACGGGACCGCTCCAAGGACCCCGGAATGGGTTGTCGGGGGAGTTGTACGGCAGGAGCGGCACGGCCTCTTGCGCATCGTTTTCAACGAAGGTACATTGGAAGGCAGGCGATGGAGTTCGCCGGCAACCGCTTCGACTCACGAAGCTGATGACTCCTACCCGACACCCGTTGGGCAGGAGTTTTTTTATGCCGCGTACTTGTTGTCCCGGTGGCCGACGTCCCGCTCTCCAGCGATGTTGAACGAATTCCAGAAAAGAGGTGTTACCGCGGTCCTGCGCATTGTCGAAGAACATATGCGCCGCATCGAGGGGATGTTGGACGAGAAAGAATACGCCGGAATTCTCTATGAGTGGAAGAACGATTTGCCGGATAACGCGAAACACCTGTTGTCGGAAAGAATTCGAAACGTCCGAGTGGCGATCGAACAGGCAGGCAACCGGTTTTCCCTGGAGAAACAGGATCGCCGGGCCAGCGATGATGCGTTCGGCAAGCTGCCGTACTGCTGGCAGATCCTCGAGGAGGCGAAAGCGGCCCGGCTTGTGCGCTACGGGGAAGTGGCGGAGGGACTCGATAGGGAACTCGACCCCCTCATCGAGATGATCATCACCCTGGTCCTCGAGATGGAAAGCATTCTCCAGCGGGTCCGGGGCGGCTGAAACGCGGAGGTGCCCGTAATGAAGAAAGAGGATTCGGCGCTCAAATTCGTCGTCCTCGTCGGGGTGGTGAGCCTCTTCGCGGACATGACGTACGAGGGGGCCCGCAGCATCAATGGGCAGTATCTCGCTCTCCTGGGAGCGAGTGCTTCCGTCGTGGGGATCGTGGCCGGGTTCGGAGAGCTGATCGGCTACGGCCTCCGCCTTCTCTCGGGGTATGTCAGCGACCGGACGGGAAGGTACTGGGCCGTCACCATCGTCGGCTACGTCGTCAACCTGGCCGCCGTTCCCCTCCTGGCCCTGGCGGGCCGATGGGAAATCGCGGCGCTCCTGATGATCGCCGAACGGGTCGGGAAGGCCATACGCACCCCCGCCCGGGACGCGATGCTTTCCCATGCCACCAAGGAGATGGGGCGCGGATGGGGCTTCGGGGTGCACGAGGCCCTCGACCAGATCGGCGCCGTCCTGGGTCCCCTCATCGTCGTCGCCGTCTTCTATTTCCGGGGCGATTATCCGACGGGATACGGGATCTTGCTGATCCCGGCGGTGCTGGCCCTCGGCGTGCTCGCCACGGCCCGTCGCCTCTACCCCCATCCCCGGGATCTGGAAATCGGGACCCCGGTCATGGAACCCCGGGGATTTTCGAAAGGATACTGGCTCTATGTCGCGGCGACCGCCCTGATCGCCGCGGGCTTCGCGGACTTTCCGCTGATCGCCTACCACTTCAGGAAAGCCGGGATCCTGTCCGACCGCATGATCCCGATCTTTTACTCGGTCGCAATGGGTGTGGATGCGCTGGCAGCGCTGGTCTTCGGGCGCCTCTTCGACCGGATCGGGTTTTCCGTCCTGGTACTCGTCTCATTCCTCACCGCGCTCTTTGCTCCTTTGGTCTTCCTCGGTGGGTTTTCGATGGCGCTATTGGGGATGGTGCTGTGGGGCGTCGGAATGGGGGCCCAGGAGTCGATCATCCGGGCGGCGGTGGCCGGGATGGCCGCAAGGGAGAAACGGGGCACCGCCTATGGGATCTTCAACGCCGTGTACGGTGTGTCGTGGTTCCTGGGGAGCGCCTTCATGGGGTTGTTGTACGACGTCTCCCTCCCTGCCGTGGTCGTCTTCGCCGTGGTGATGCAGCTTGGCTCCATCCCGCTGCTCCTGCTGGTGAAAAAAGGAATACATTAAGGGGACCGGGGTGGAATTGGTGTGCTCTATTGCACATCGTTTTCAACGAAGGTACATTGGAAGACAGGCGATGGAGTTCGCCGTGAACCGCCCGAGCGGGCTGATGACTCCTTGTCGTACGTCTGTTAAATGGAGGAGTCACGCCCGTGAGACTGTGTGTATACCGATGCCCGCGAGGAACCTTCCCGGCGGGCGTTTTCTTTTTCGGTGTTGGCGTTGCATAAGCGCGGCCTGAGGCAGGAACGGTGGGACGCGGCATCATCGCGCGCCCGCGAGGAACTCCTTCGTCCCTGCC
>Ga0315273_10007747_pt1 | contig 13474 bp, 12 predicted proteins | sample YL17G02_0_MG_FD_205753 | JGI IMG/M metagenome (GOLD analysis project Ga0315273, IMG submission 205753) | Sediment microbial communities from Yellowstone Lake, YNP, Wyoming, USA - YL17G02_0 | ecosystem: Environmental > Aquatic > Freshwater > Lake > Sediment | place: USA: Wyoming | collected... | reverse complement strand
AACAACATTACCTTTATCCAGCAAAACCCAGCATTTCCCTATGGGAATGGTTCCCCTGTGCTTTCTGCCAAAGGACTAATTAGACCTGACGAATCATTTGCACTTTTGTTCGGAGATGATATGGTCCTAACCCAAGGGAAAAAAGGGGCTTTAAGCCAACTTATTGATTTTTATCAACAAAACCAATGTGATGCTGTAATGGCAACTCAAAAGGTTCCACAACAAGACCTTAATCGTTACGCCATTATCAAGGCAAAAGAAAGCGACCATAACAACGGTTGTGGTGTAATCGATTATTTAATCGAAAAGCCGGAAATTACAGATGCACCTTCAAACTTAGCAGGGTACGGACGAATGATTTTACCTTACAAAATATTTGATTATTTAATCCCTACTGCCACAGGCAAAGATAGTGAATTATGGATACAAGACGCCAATGATAAATTATCAAAATCTATAAGATTTATGTACAAAATCATCGATGGTGAGTGGATGACAACCGGCGACCCCACAAGATATCTGGGTGTTCAACTAAAATATTATTTGTCTCATCCCAGTTACCGCAGAAGTGTTTTGAAATTAGTTAAATCAATCGATTTAACAGAGACACCGGAATCTATTAAATGATATTTAAAGTGTTTTCAATAATCAAAGGAATTGCATTGAATTTAATTCTATCTCGTGCATCTTTTTTTGCCTTCAGGATAGGACGACCAAAAAAATCACACCTATTTTGCAAAGTATGCAAAGCATTTAGTATAGCCTGATATAGCTCATCCGGTGGCATTTCATCATATTGTTCAAGAATAAATCCCAAACCGGTCTTTGCCAATAATTTGGCATTTTTCAGTTGCTCTTGCCCTGAACTCCAAGGTATCGGAATCAAAACCGCTGATTTGCCAAGTGCCATAATTTCATAGATAGTATTGGCTCCACTCCGTGAGACAATTAAATTTGCTTTGGAAAAAATCTCTCCGATTGTCTCATAGGAATTATCAAAAAAATAATAATTATCTTTAATTTCTGGAGGTAATTGATTTCTCACTCTTTCTGCCATTAATAAATCATTTGTTAATGTTGAGGTCCCCACTTGATGAATAACATTTGCATTAGTTAATAATTTAGGTAAAATTTCAAACAAACGCCAGTTAATCGTATTAGCGCCTTGATTTCCACCAGTCACATATATTATTGGATTCTTATTCGAAAACACAAATTTATTTGTTTTATTAATAAACAAGTCCTGTCTTAAAGGCAGTCCGGTATAGATAACTTTTTTTGAAGGGAAATACTTTGCCGAAGACGGAAATGAAATAAATATTTTATCAGCAAATAGAGAAATAACCTTGTTGGCAAGACCTACAGTAATGGTCTGTTCGTGGGTAACAACTTTTTGGTGTTCAATTTTGGCAGCAAGTACAATCGGTAAAGCCAAAAACCCACCGAAAGATATTATTACTCTTGGTTTTTCTTTGTGAATAATTCTGCAGGCAGTAAAAAATCCTATAGGAATTAATAAAAAGTTTTTTACTGCCTTAAAAAATGTCTTCGGAGTTACCATGCGCCATAATTTGCCGGCATTTAAATTAATAAACTTAATTTTTTTCTGGGTGGTAATAATTTTGTATTCTGCACTAAGATTGTTGGCATCGGTTTGTGAGTATTTGGCACCTACCCAAACAATATTTTCAAACCCACTATCCAAAAATCCATCCAGAACTGCCAATGCGCAAGTTAAATGTCCTCCTGTTATTAGTATTTTATCTGTTTTTTTTAACATATCATTTATTACGAAGTCTTTTCATTATATCAATTGCTTCATGAGATGTCTTTTTTAGCCCAATTTTATGAGCCCCGATTGATTGGCTGGCAACATTCAAGACCACTCCAATTGCTACAAGATTTATTACTGTAGAACTACCCCCATAACTTATGAATGGTAAGGTGTTACCATTTATTGGAATCAAAGCAATATTTGCCCCAATATGCAAAATCGATTGGAAAGTCAACCAGGTAATAATCGAAACCACAACCAAGAAACCTAATTTGTCCGGTGCCTTACTCGCAATTTTGTATCCCTTAAAAAAAATAAATGCAAACAGACCTAATAAAATAATACAACCAATTAAGCCGAATTCTTCTGCAATAATAGCAAAAATCGTATCGCTAAATGCAGTATCTCCTAAGTAAAAAAATTTTTGTCTTGATTGTCCAAACCCTAGACCAATCCAACTCCCTGAGGCCACCGCAACTAAAATCTGCTTAAACTGATAACCATCACTAAATGGATTTGATATATTTCCTGTTCTCCAGAAGTCCAAGAAATTTGTTAATCTGTTTAAACGATATTTTGCAGCAATAGTTGCTATGCCTACTATTACAGTGGACAAAATTCCTACGGCTAATGAGCCATAAAGATGAATCCTGTCATTACCGGAAAGGAAATATACGATAAAACTAGTTACTCCCAACATTATAGTAGTGTCCATATCCGGTTCTATAGATATCAAAAAACATATAAATCCTAATAATAGTAAAAACGGTATTAATTCGTGTTTAATATGATATTTAACCTTCTCGCTTACATCAGTAACCTGGTCTCTACGCTTTGAAAGCCAACTTGAAAGATAAATTAAAAAGGTAAACTTTGCAATTTCTGATGGCTGTAAATCGAATGGACCGAGTGGAATCCATCTTTTAATATCTTGGTCCTGGTTAATAATTAATACAAGAATTAATAACACAACAGACGTTATTACCATAGGAAAAGACAACCTTGCAAAAAAATGGTAGTCAATCCTAAAGGCAATGTATCCGGCAATTAATCCGAATATTACCCAAACAACTTGTTTCCAAAAATATACATCGGCGGAATTTCCTTGTCTTACAGCAACAATTGCACTTCCATCGTAAACCATTAAAGCACCAAAAATCGAAAGGCCGACAACTACTCCGACTAAAGAATAATCGATTTTTTTCTTGATGTGTTCAACATGGCTATTACGAGAAATTTTTGGTACTTTTTTTACTGAACGCATAAAAAACTAATAAAAATGCAATTTCTATGATAATATTTATAACATAAATAAAATATTTTTAGAAATGAAAGTAAAAAAGAATCAATTAAAAATCCAGCCAAATATATTAATTGCAGAATTAATTGAATTATATCCACAAGTGATTGATTATTTAGTAGAAGAATATAGGTTTCATTGTATAGATTGTGTACTTGCGGGTTTCGAATCACTTAAAGAAGGGGCTGCAACACATGGCATCACTGGTCAGGATTTCAAAAACATGTTAAAAGAACTAAATAAGATAATTAATTAAACTATTCCCTCAAATTTATTGAAAATGATTCGCGTCTTTACTCTTGTTCAGACACTTGATTTTTTGCATTCAATTCATTAATTTTTAACTCATATGTCTGAAGGGACTTTTTGATGTCTTTGACTAATAAAATTGCTTCTTCATATTTCTTGATTCCTTCGTCCAAATTAAATTCTGTACCTGATGTCTCAAAATAAGCAATTAGTTTGTCTAGCTCTTTAACCTTTTCGTTGAAATTACTTTTTGAATTATTTACCATATTTTTTTTTATTAATTTTTAAAATATTTGTTAAAAGGGAGCCATTTGATAAATTTACATTTATTTTCTGTTCAACCTTAAAATTATTAATATCAAAAAGAACTTGCCCTTCTTCATTGGTGAGGTATGAATAACCCTTTTCTAGTATATTTATTGGATTATAAGATAGAAATAATTTTTCAATTCCATTAATTTTACTCATTAAATTTTCAATTTTTAAAGGAAAATTTTTATATAAATAATTTAATTGCAATACTTTTTTATCAAGTCGGTTCAAAAAGAATGACAATTTATAACCAATATTATTGGCCTTACCTTCAAGACATAACCGATTGGAATTTATTTTTTCCAACAATGCTTCAATAACTAAATCCAATTTCATTTCCTGATTTTTTATAAAATTTTCATTATTCACCACCAAATAATAGGCGGCCTGAGACGGCGTTGAAGCCCTTATATCTGCCACAAAATCAGCTATACTCTCATCTTTTTCGTGACCGACACCCACAATAACCGGCATGTGCATGGCAAAAATCATTCTGGCAATTTTTTCAGAATTAAAAGTAATCAAGTCCTCCAGACTTCCGCCTCCTCTTACCAGAGAAACACAATCATATTCATAATTTTTATCAATAAAATTTAACGTGTTGAGAATTTCTTCTTCAGCGTACTTACCTTGCACTTGAACCGGATAATAATCGATTTCAATGCCGGACTTGTTTTCTTTTAAAATTTTTATAAAGTCGCTTTGCGCAGCAGAATCCTTGCCGGTAAGCAATGCAATTTTGTAAACATACTCGGGTAAAGGCCTCTTACGTTCGACTGCAAATAGACCTTCAGTCGACAAATTCCTTTTTAATTCTTCGTAGGCCTCTTTCAATGCTCCTTCACCCAAAGGTAAAATTTTATCAATTTGCAAACTAAACCTGCCACCAGCAGACCAAAGATTTGGAATACCAAATGCCGCTACTTTCATACCTTGTTTGACTATATACACTCCTTCAACTCTCGGAGCAAACCCAGACACATTCAAAATGGCTGTAGCATTTGGATCCTTCAAAACAATATTTACTCCTCCTTTAGAAGATATATTTAATTGCGTAATCTCGCCTTCTACAACCACATTCCCAATAACCATCAAAGTGCTATTTATGACATTATTAAATTCAAAAACCGAAAATCTTGGTTCTTCCATAAATTTATTCTAACAGAAGATGAATAATTTTACAGGTTGAACAGAAGTTTGTGAGAATATCTAATTTATGTTACAAATATAAGTATAAAATTATTTTATAAAAATATGCTTAATGGCACCAATTACAACAATATTTTTGATGAACAATATAATAAACTAAATCCGGCTCAAAAAGATGCTGTGGACCATATTGATGGTCCTGTTATGGTAGTAGCCGGTCCCGGTACTGGTAAGACGCAAACCATAACTTTGAGAATTGCCAATATCTTAAAACAAACCCAACTCAATCCCATTAATATCCTTTGCTTGACATTTACCGATTCCGCGGTGAACACAATGCGTTCAAGGTTAATTTCAATAATCGGGGCACAGGCCTATGATGTTCGTATCATGACCTTTCATGCTTTTTGTAATGAGGTTATTTTGGCATATCCGGAAAAATTTAGTGAATTTGGCAGTAATATTGCTCCACTTAATGAAGTCGAAAAGTATAAGATGTTCTCGAGTTTATTAGAGCAATTACCTTATAATAGCTCTCTCAGGCCTTTTGGAAACAGTGACACTTATTTATTTGAAATTCCAAAAATTATTTCTGGCTACAAAAGGGATAATGTCAACATTGCTACCATCGAAGAAGAAATACAACTTAATCACGAATTTTTTATCAAAGCAACTCCAATATTTGAAGAGATTCATAAAATTCATTATTCACAACTGAACGAAAGTGTAATTACTCAATTTATAGTAAATCTTCAAAACTTGGGATTTTCTGACTTTACATTTGTTAATTATTTAATAGGTCTAAGAAATGATTACAACGAAGAGAAATATACTAAACTACGTAATCAATTTTATACTGAATTTACTAAAGGTTTCTCTGAAGAAATTACAAAGAAGCAATTGGAACTAGTTGAACTTTTCAAAAAATATCAATTGGTCTTAAAAGAAATTGGAAAGTACGATTATGACGATATGATTGTCTCAGTCGTCAACAAATTCAAAACAGACAAGGAATTACTGGCACTTTTCCAAGAAAAATATCAATATATTTTAATCGATGAATATCAAGATACAAATAATTCACAAAACGAGGTCTTAAGGTCTCTAGGAAGTTTCTGGATTGACCCAAATATTTTTGTGGTAGGGGATGATGACCAATCCATTTTTAGATTTCAAGGTGCTTCGATTGAGAACATGATTTTCTTTTACAATACCTACCTTTCTAAAATTAAAATCGTTTCTCTTACCGAAAATTATCGTACTCAACAATTGATATTAGATGCGGCTCGTGCTGTAATTGCTAATAATGGAATGCAGGTAGATGAAAAAATCCGCGGTCTTTCAAAAAATCTTCATGCTTTTCATCAAGAATACCCTCAGAATAAGATTCAGATATATGAATATAAAGAACCAATTGAAGAAAGTTTTGCCATAGCAAAAAAAGTTCAGGACTTATTAAAAAGCGGGGTAAAGGGTAAAGAAATTGCAATAATATACCGTGATAATTCTGATGCCCTTGATATCAAAGAAGCGTTACATATTAATAAAATAGCGTTTAGAATGGAAAAAGGAGAGAACGCATTGCACCATATTGAAATCCGTAAGTTTATTTCATTTCTAAACTATCTGGTAAATCCCGAAAACAATCAAAACTTTTTTACAATTCTAAACTTTGATTTTTGGCAATTTGATAAATTAGATCTTTTAAAAATTTTTAATTACTATGCAAAAGAGGACTTGGTAAGTTATTTCGATTTAATTAGTAGTAATGAACATCTAACTTTAGCCGGTGTATCGAACGTGGATGTTTTTATAACTTTCGCAAAAAAGATTCTTGCTTGGAGAAATAATATTTACAACTATGATGCACAAATATTTTTTAATCAAATCATTCGTGAGACGGGATTTTTGGAGCAAGTGCTATTAAAAGAGGACTATGTATCAGTAATAAGTAAAATTGCTCGTGTCTATAATGAATTAAAAATCCTTCAAGTTGATAAACAGTCATATACATTAGTTGACTTTATAAATGACTTAATGATTTATCAAAAATATCACATAGAATTGATTGAAAAACTTTTAGGTAGTGACAATGACGATGCCATACGTCTAATGACAGTACATGGTTCCAAGGGCCAGGAATTTGAATATGTTTTTATCATCAAATGTCAAAGTAGAAAATGGGGAGATAATCCCAGACGAAACAGGATTTGTCTACCTTTTGGTTTGTTAAAAAACCAATTTGTCTCTGAGGAAGACGATGAAGAAAGAAGGTTATTTTATGTGGCAGTTACCAGAGCTAAAAAGGACTTACACATAAGTTATAATCGGTTTAGTATAAAGCAAACCTCCCAACAACCCTCCAGATTTATAAAGGAATTTCCCGAAAATTTTGTGCAATTTATTAGTAATGTAATCGAGCAGGAAAAAGCAGGTGAAAATCAAGTTGCATTAATCAAGGAGACATCTCAAAATATGTATTCACAAGAAGGGAAAACCATAATAAATAATATTTTGGAGGGATTTAAGATGAGTGTATCGCAAGTGATTGCATACCGCAAATGTCCACGTTGTTTTTATTTTAAAAATATTCTAAAAGTCCCAAGTGCAAAAAATAAAGCAAGTTCTTTTGGGAGTGCTGTTCACGAGACCTTACACAATTTTGCCGAACAAAAAAAGGCAGGAATATTTCAAACAGAGGAAGAATTCATTAAGATATTTGTGTCTGAACTAAAAAAAGAACGACTGAACTCAGAGGATTTGATTGATGCTATACAAAAGGGAGAACATTTATTGAAGACGTACTATCTCAATAAAACCAACGAAATACCAACCGCCTCAATTAACGAGTCAAATTTTAGAAATTTAGATATTCAAGTTGCCGGTATTCCAATTACAGGGAAAATTGACAGGATTGATTTTTTGACTTCCAATCAAATGGAATTGAATGTTGTTGATTACAAAACTGGAAATCCTGACAATGCGAGTAGCCGGCTGAGCCCTAAAAATCTTGGGGACTATCTCTTGCAATTATATTTTTACAAACTTTTAATCGAGAATTCTACCCTTTACAAGGGGAAGGTAATACAAGGGCAGATAGAATTTATTGAACCATCAAAAACGTCAGGGTTATATATAAGTAAAATCATCACTTTTGAAGATTTAGAAATGAAAAGGGTGGTTGATTTAATTAGGGAAACGTACAATAAGATTATTGCACTTGACTTCAACGAGTATAATAAAGATGGCTTCAACAAATGTGAACATGAAGAATACCATTATATAAATTGGCTTTATTGATAATATGGAAGGAAAAGAACATACAAAAGAGAACCCTATAATAATTCAATTTGATGAGGATGATAGTTATTTTATGGTCTTAGATTTGATTTGTTATAACATGGGTATTAAGGTAAATGCTTTTGCAAGTAATATTGAAGAGACCAGAAAAATTATTAAAGACATTGAGACCAAAAAACTCCAGCCACAAATTGCAGTCATCGCTAATTATTTAGGTAATGATTTTTTTGATGGAGAAAAACTTAGTAAAAAACTCAAAGAATTGGTTCCTGACATTAAGATAATTGCCTTCGTAACCGATAAAGAGACAACTTGGGGTGACTATCAGGCAATTAAATCAGGACTTGACCAGTCCAAGAGTTTATTATCTATTTTAGAAGGTCTGACAGGTAAGAAATTTATTGACAGCAATCTGCCCTCATAAGCAATCTTTTTGCCCTAACTTCCTCTAAATTTTTAGCCCCCATGGCAAACATAGAAATCCGAATTTCTTTTTGAAATTTTTCCAAAGTCGCTATACAATCTTTTATACCTGCGAGTGCCGGTTTTAAAAGTGGCTTAGCAACACTTGTAATTTCTGCGCCTAGCATAAGCGACTTTATCACATCAAGACCATTTCTAATCCCCCCACCGGCAATTAATTTTAAGCCCTTAATACGAGAACAGTCCATCAGTGCTGTATCTGTATTTATGCCAATATTACCAAATAAAAAGCCCAAATCATCAGAACGACGATATGCCTCAACTATTGTCCAGGAAGTACCACCAAGTCCTGCAACATCAATATATTTTACTCCAATGTCATATAACTTTTTTGCTGAATCAAAATCAATGCCTGCACCTACTTCCTTAATTAAAATTGGAATATTAATTTGGGAAATTACTTTTTCCAGCTTTTTAAGTAGGCCTGAAAAATTTACATCACCTTCCGGCTGAATCGCTTCCTGCAAATGGTTTATATGAAAAAACAAAGCGTCAATTTTTGTTTCTTCAATTAAATATTTTATCTGTTCAATCCCCACACCGTAATTTAATTGAACTAGTCCAATATTTCCAATTAGCGGTACATCAGGGCAATATTTTTTTACTTGAAAACTTTTCAATGTTTCAGGAGACCTGAGAATTACTCTCATAGAACCCAAAGCCAGAGGTACTTTGACCTGCTGAGCAGTTAAAGACAAATTTTTATTTATATCTCCTGCAAGGGATGGACCACCGGTCATTGAGCCGATTATTATTGGCATCGAAATTTTAGAACCCAGGAATTTGCAAGAACAATCCACTTCGTTTAAGTCCATTTCCGGCAGAGCAGAGTAGGGGATTTGATATTTATTAAAAATATTTTTGACAAGTTCTACATCTTTTGCGTTAACAATATTAATATGTTCAGTTTTTCTTTGGTTGATAATATCTGCCACAAGTAATATGTTAAAAAGTATCCGGTTTTGTTAGAATTGATTTTACAACATAATACTAATTTTTAAAAAATAAACATATGAATATTTACCAGGAAATTATCTCCATTATCTTAATATCTGCTATTATCTCGGGCTTACTAGCAATTCCAATCATTTCTCTATTATACAAATTCAAAGTTGTTCGAAATATTGACGTTGATTTTTCAACCCTAATTGAAGAGCGAAAAAGTAAATATGGCACACCAATTATGGGTGGGTTAATTTTTATTATTCCAATTTTTCTATTAAATTTTTTATTTAACTTGAATCAATTTACTTTTGTTCCGATAAATTTATTTCTCGCAACAGGGTTACTAGGAGCAATGGATGATTTATTAAATATTTTTGGCAAAAACCGTAAAAAAAAGTCGTTGTCCAGGTCTCTCACCTTAATTCGAGTTCATAAAAGTGATTGGGTTAAAATTATGAATATTATCTTGTTACCTTGGACGGCCTTTAGTACGTTTATGCATATGTTTGAATCCAATCCCGGTAATGGACTCAAGGCCCATGAAAAAATTTTAATTCAAACAATTATTGGCCTAACTCTAGGTTCCTGGGTACACACCGTAATTGGAAGTAATCTTTGGGTTCCATTTCTTGGGACTTTTAATATTGGAATTTGGATGATTCCATTTACTGCTTTTGTTTACGTTGCTATGACCAATGCTGTAAATATAACTGATGGAGTAGATGGACTGGCAGGGGGAATGTCTTTAATAATTTTGGCATGCATTGTTCCTTTGTTAATTGTGAGTTCTCAGGATATTATGCAACTAACATTTATTAGTTCTGCAATTGGAGCATTATTAATTTATTTGTACTTTAATATACCCCCAGCTAGAGTTCAGATGGGAGATACTGGTTCCTTTGCTTTGGGTTGCCTGCTTACAATTATTTTTTTCATGATAGGCAAACCATTGCTTTTAATATTTTTTGCATTACCTTTTATTGTTGAAGTCCTAAGCACTATTTTACAAAGCGTTTCTCGTAGAATTTTTGGGCGCAGAATATTGCAAATGGCGCCTCTTCATCATCATTTCGAAATGCTCGGATGGCGTGAGGACAAAGTTGTCTTTCGTTTTTGGTTAATTACAATATTTTGTTGTTTGGTTGGAATTTGGGTCAGTTCCTTTTAGAATACAGGTTGCTAATAACACCATAATTCTTTATAATCAATGTGGTTCTTTACAGGTAAATGCCGAGATAGCTCAGTTGGTAGAGCACACGACTGAAAATCGTGGTGTCGCCGGTTCAAGCCCGGCCCTCGGCACATTTTTGATTTCGAAAGAGGAAAAATTATTTGAGCGACCGGACACATAGTTCAGCTGGTTAGAACGATTCATTTACACTGAATAGGTCAGAGGTTCGAATCCTCTTGTGTCCATATCTCAGTACTTATTCCCTCAAGTACGAGTGCCGGTGAAAGTTTTTGCAAATACTATAACTCCAAATTTCTAAATACCAATAGACCAATAGAATGTATTATATATAAATATGATATAATTAAAGCGAGTTATTAAACTATTTTAGTGAAAGAATTTTCTATAATAATTGCTACTAAAGATAGAAATAAAAGTATTGAACGACTTTTTAATTCGATGAATTCTACTCACTTTCTAAAAAGAAAAGATATCGAAATTATTGTCATTGATAACAATACAGATATTAAAAGCTCAACAACCCTAGAGATCCTTTGTAAAAAATACCGACTTAAATATTCAAAAGAGATTCGTTCTGGAAAATCTTATGCAATTTCTACTGGTATAAAATTATCAGAAGGCAAATATTTTGTGATTATTGATGATGATGCCGAAATAATCGATAACACATGGATAGATAAACTTAAATTAAATTTTCTTAGATATCCAAGGTTGGGCTATGCTTCTGGAAATGTACTTGCTAAATCAACAGAATCTAAGGCACAATTAATTTGGGAGAAAAAAGGAGGATTAAGTAAAGGATCAGTATATAAATATTTTTCTACAGATTATATTAATACCTTTAAAATTTCACCTATACCTTTGAGTAAAATTTTTGCAGGATGTAATTCAATGATTTCAAGAGATGTAATAAAAAAAGTCGGAGGATATAATTATTTCTTTAATCACGGTAATAGTTCAACAATTGGACACGGTGATTCATTAGAATCTGGATATCGCCTAATTAATGCTGGATACGCAATTGTATATGATCCCAAAGCAATAGTATTACATAATCATCCAAAAGAAGAAGCCACACTTAAAAAGAAATTGTTTTATTATGGGCGTGGAGATAGTGCACTACATCTTTATTTGTTTTTTAAATATTTTGATTTTAGATGCCTTTTTTGGGCTCTAGGTGGACATCAATTGTATATATTTAAGAATCTTATAAAATCTTTAATGGGAAACTATGCCTTGCCATCTAGTTATGTTATACAATCATTGGTTGGTAGTGTTATTGGTCCCTATGTATTTCTTGATAAATATTTAATATTTAAACTTAAAGGTAATATTGACTATGAAAAAAATATATTTTGTGACAACAAATAAATTAAAATTAGCAATAGCCAACAATATACTTAATAAACAAGGTATAGAGGTTGAGAATGTTGCAATTGAAACTCCAGAAATTCAAGCATTTACTAGCAAAGAAGTGGTGGAATATTCAGCAAAATATGCTTTTAATAAACTCAATAAACCAGTTATAAAAACTGATGTAGAGTATTGTATTAAAAGTTTATGTGGTTTTCCAGGGCCTTATATCAAGTATATTAATAAATGGCTTACAGCCCAAGAAATTCTTTCTTTAATGAAGGGTAAAAAGAATAGAACTATGTTAATTACAGAATTCTTATCATATTACGACGGTAAATTATTAAATACTTTCTCTACAAGTATTTCCTGTAAAATCTCTGAGAAGATTTATGACGATACTACTGGAACAGCCTTCGATAAAATTACAGTTCGAAAAGGATTTTCAAAACCTCAAAATCTTTTATCTGCTCTAGAATTAGAGTCGCTGTTAAGTTCGCAAATGACACTTTGGAAAGAATTCGCAGAATTTTTATTAACCAAGAAATTGTGATTAATTCATCAAAATTAATTGCTATAGATGGGCCTGACGGCAGTGGCAAAACAGAGCTTGTTGTTCATTTAGCCGATAAAATTAGCAAATCAGGTATGAGTGTTGATATATTCTCAGGTTATTTTTTACCAGTCAGCTTTCACGATACATTGATGGAGTCAAAAGGTAATTTGGTACGAATGGACAAGTCAATGCCAGAAGACGTTGAACAAACTATTTACACTTTAGAATGGTTAGCAAAATTAAAAACTGAACTTAGTACAAAGTTAAATTTAAACAATTTTGTTCTTTGCGATCGTTATTTATTATCTAGGTTTGCATTAGCTTCATTACAAGGATCTCAAACATCAAAAAATATTTTGCAATCTGCAATAGATAATAAAAATATCTATAAACCAACTTTGAACTTATTGCTTATGGCAAATCCAGATATCTCTTATCAGAGAATACTTAAAAGATCAAAAGCAAGAGGCATAAATGTTGAAATAAAAGAGCAACCAAAACAACTTGAGGTAATTTACAATAGTTTTAATGAGGTTCAAAAATGTGTACCATGGACAATTAATAGAATCGATGCAAAACAAGACGAACTGGCTGTTTTTGAAAACGCTTTAGAATATATTGAAATCTAAATTCTAAATAAATACAGGTCAGAAATTGGGTCATGGGGGATATCATGCTTCGCTAGTGCATCCTACCCGTAAACTGCAAGCTTTGCGGAATTATTAACCCGGTTGTAGAATTCTGCCTGGTTGAATTTCCTCGGGCTCATTAATTCCCTCTTGGCTTGAGCTCGGAGTAATATGTTTTGGGTTTGAGTTTGAGTTTGAGTTAGAGTTACTTTTTAAGTTTGGTCAATTTCTG
>Ga0315273_10007746_pt1 | contig 13475 bp, 11 predicted proteins | sample YL17G02_0_MG_FD_205753 | JGI IMG/M metagenome (GOLD analysis project Ga0315273, IMG submission 205753) | Sediment microbial communities from Yellowstone Lake, YNP, Wyoming, USA - YL17G02_0 | ecosystem: Environmental > Aquatic > Freshwater > Lake > Sediment | place: USA: Wyoming | collected... | reverse complement strand
CGAGGCCGGGGAGGAACTCGAGCCGCTCGGCGAGCTGGGAACGCTGGAGGAGTTTGTCGTTACCGGGGAGTTCACGGCCCCTGATCGCGAGGCCGCGGCCGACGAGTTCTTCGTCGCGGACGTGGAGGAGCCGGGGCTGGAATTTGCCCCCGCAGGGACCGCGACCGACGAGGCGTCGGTGCCGGAGCTGGCCGACGAGTTTGCCTCACCGCCGGCCGAGCCCGGCATGGCGACCGTCGACGAACTCGAGGACCTCGTCCTGGAGGACCCGGAGAACCCTGACTCGCACCGCCGGCTGGGCGAGGCGCTGCTGCTGCAGGGGGAGACCTCTCGCGCCAGTGATGAGTTCGAGCTCGCCCTCTCGGGATACGAGCTCCTGGAGCATCGCGAGCAGGCCGAGGCACTGGTGGACCTGCTGATTACGCTGCACCCCGACAGCGTGCGGTACTACCAGAAGCGGGTCGAATACTCTTACCGCACTGGTGACCGGGATCGCCTGCTCGAGGCTTATCTCGACCTGGGCGACGCGCTCCTCCGTATGCAGGCCGACGACAAGGCGGCGGCCGTGTATGGACGCGTGCTGGAGCATGACCCGGTAAGCCCGAGAGCGCGCTACGGCCTGCAGCAGCTGGGCTTGCTGGTCGAGGACGAGGAGCCGGTCGAGGAGGAGGCGCTGGAGGAGGCGTTCACCGAGGATGCGATCGCGGAGGCGACCCTCGCCGAGGATCTGGCCACCGGTGCGGCCTCGGCCCAGGCGGCGGCTGAACTCGCGATCGACGAGGCCCTTGCGGAGACCCTCGAAGCGGAACGGGCCGTGGCCCCTCCGCCAGCCCAGCCGAAGCCGGCCCCGCGGCCGGTGCCGGTCCCGGCCGGCGACCCGCTGGGGTTTGTCGACCTGGGTTCGCTCATCATCGACGACGACGCCCCCCGCGACACCCGGATGAAGGGCGAGCAGCTCGAGACGACCGGCGACGAGCAGCGGGACTTCGAGGAGATGCTCGCCCAGTTCAAGAAGGGCATCGATGAGAATGTGGGCCACGACGACTACGAGGCCCACTACGACCTCGGCATAGCCTTCAAGGAAATGGGGCTGCTCGATGAGGCCGTCGCCGAGTTCCAGAAGGCGCTGCGGGATCCCAACGGGCGGCTGCGCACGTCCGAGGCGCTTGGCGTGGCGTTTTTCGAGAAGGGACAGATGGCGGTAGCCGAGGCGGTGCTGCGGCGCGCGGTGGACACGCTCGATGGTGGCGACGACCAGAAGATCGGCCTCATCTACTGGCTGGGACGCGCCTGCGAAGCGCAGGGACGCCTGCCGGAGGCCCGGCAGAGTTACGAGCGGGCCATGGCCGTGGACATCCAGTTCATGGACCTGCGCGACCGGGTCGGCCGCCTCGGCGCGGCGCAGCCGCAATGAGCCCCCAGATCGCGTCGGTGAGCCTCGCCACCGTCCAGGCGCCGATCCGGCACCGGCTGCCGCAGGTGCAGGCGGAATTGCGCCGCATCGTGGAGGCGGACTTCAACCTCATCGCCGACGTGAACGCGCACCTGTTCCAGATGCAGGGGAAGATGTTCCGTCCCACGCTGACCCTGCTGACCGACGAGGCCACCGGTGGGCCCGATCGGCGTGCGGTGACACTCGCGGCGACGATCGAGTTGATCCACCTGGCCACGCTGGTACACGACGACTCGGTGGATCATTCCGTGCTGCGTCGTGGCATGCCGACAATTAACAGCCTCTTCAGTCACCAGATCTCGGTGATCATGGGCGACTACCTGTACTCGCGCGCGGTGATCGAGCTGGTCAACCTGAGCGACCTCGACGCGCTGCGCGTGCTCAGCCGTGTCACCAACGAGATGACCGTCGGCGAGATGCGGCAGCTGCTGGCCCACGACCGGCTGCAGTTCACCGAAGAGCAGTACGACCTGCTCATCCGCGCCAAGACCGGGTCGCTCATCTCCGGCGCCTGCGAGGTCGGGGCGCTGCGGGCAACGCCGGAGGTGCGCGCGGCGCTGGGGCGCTTCGGCCAGGCCCTGGGCATGGCGTTCCAGATGGTGGACGACCTGCTGGACTACACCGAGGATCAGAGCGTGACGGGCAAGCCGTCGGGGCTCGATCTCAAAGAGCACAAGGTCACCTTGCCGCTGATCGCTGCGCTGCCGCACCTCACCGGTGCCGAGCGCCAGGCTGTTACCCAGCTGCTGCAGACACCGGAGCCAAGCAGCGACCAGGTCGCGGAGGTCGTCGAGGCGGTGGCGCGCGCCGGGGGGCTCGACTATGCCCGTGAGCGTGCCCTGCGATTTGCCCAGCAGGCGGAGGGCGAACTCGACGTGCTGCCGGCGTCGCCGGCGCGGGAGGCTCTGCGCGCCTCGATTGCCTACGTGGCGGACCGGAGGCGGTGATGCGGGCCGGACCGAGACGACCCGGGTTCCACCTGGGAGTGCTGGTATCCGGCTTCATCGTCGGCGGGTTCCTCAACGCGCTGCTGCAGCGATGGATGCCTGACAGCGCCGCGAAGACGTTTTTCACCAGTACCTGGACGCCGACGGTCGGGCCTGTGTCGGCCGATCTGTTGGTGCTAACTTTCACGCTGGGTCCGGTAGGGCTGCACGTTTCCCTGCTGGGCCTGATCGGGGTTGTGCTCGCATACCTGATCGCGCGGTCGCTCTTCTAGGAGGTCGCCATGGGAAACCTCGGTTTTTCCGAGATCATGATCATCCTGCTGGTGGTGCTGCTCGTCTTTGGGGCGAAGCGCCTGCCGGAGGTTGGGGCCTCGATCGGGAAGGGGATCCGCGAGTTCAAGAGGAGCCTGACCGATACCCAGGACGAGGTCATGCGCCAGGATTCGCACCAGAGCCTGCCGCCACGCCAGATGGACGCCAGCCAGGCACCCCCGCAGCCCTCGGGTGAGCCCAAGCGCCTGTCGCAGTAGCTCGCGCTCAGGCCGCCCGGTGCGAGGCCGGGAACGACGAAGGGGCGACCAGTGCGGTCGCCCCTTCGTCGTTGGCGACAGGTGCCGTCATGAGGCTGCCTGCTGGGCTTGGCCGCGCCGGTAGAGCTCGGCCCGGTTGTCGACGATCGTGGCGGCATCCTTGAGGGCCTGGAGGTAGTTCCTCACCCGGTTCTGGCGCGCCCGGCGAATCGAATCGGTCCGCAGCTTTTCGATGTCCGTGGCGAAGCGCGCCGAGTCTGCCGGAACGATAGAGATCGTCTCCAGCACGTAGATGCCCAGCGGCGTCTCGATGGTGCCGGAATGCGCGCCCGGCGTGAGCGCGAACGCCGTCCCCACCACCTGACCGCTCTGGATCGGAGGCTGCACCCGCTGGAACGGACCAAACTGGCGGTTGGGGAATCCCATCGCCTTGGCGGCAGCGGGAAGCGATTCGCCCTGGTCGAGGCGGCCGATGTACGCCTGCGCCAGCTCGCGCGCCTTGACCAGCTTCTTGTCGTCGCGGACGGCCGACTCGACCGAGCCGCGGATGTCCGCCAGTTCCGGCACGCCACCGTTCACGAGACTGTCGAGGCGGAACAGGTAGTACGCCAAGCCGGTCTCGATGACCGGGCTGGCCGTGCCGGGCGCGGCCTGAAAGGCCCAGATGCCGGCGTCAGGCACCACGATGTTGCCGTCGAGTACCTGCGTCCCCTGCTGGATCGACGTGGTCTTCACCTCGAGACCCATGGCCTTGGCTTGGTCGCTGAACGCCGCCGGGCTCACCTTCTGGTCCGCCAGCCGATCGAGCGAGTCCGCCTGCGCCTCGAGGTGGTCCCGGTGGGTGCCCCAGATTTCAACCGGAATCAGGACATGCCGTCCCTTGGCCTTGTCGCCGGAGCGGCTGCTGACCTGAATGACGTGATACCCGAACTGGGACAGCACCGGCTGGGACACGGCATTGATGGGAAGGGAGAAGGCGGCGGCATCGAAGGCCGCGTCCATGTCGCCCTTCTTCCACTCGCCCAGGTCGCCGCCGTTCTTCGCGGAGACGCTGTCCGACGACTCGCGTTGCGCCACCTCCGCGAACGGCGCGCCACCCACGATCTCGGTGCGAACCTGCTGGGCGCGGGCAAGCGCCGCCGCCGTGTCGGAGGCGTCGGGGAAGCTCGGCAGGGAGACGTAGCTCACGAAAGCCGTCTTCGGACGCTCGAACGCCGCCTGGTGCTGCTTGTAGTACTCCGCGACCTCGGCGGGCGTCACCGTCACCAGCGAATCCGCCACCGCGTTGCGCGGCAGGATGGCGGTCAGGCTGATCGTCACCTGCTCGTTCGCGTCGCGATACTGCTGCCACAGGGCCGCGTCCGACACGTACACGTCGGCGGTGACCGCCTGCAGCAGCTTGGTGCGGCGGAGCTCGTCGCGATACTGCGCTGCGAGGACCCCCAGGTACGGCGCCGCGCCGGGCGATGCGAGCCACCGCTGGTACTTGGCGAGGTCGAACTGGCCGTCCGTCTGGAACTCCTGGGACCGCGCCAGGTCCTGGATCGGCTGGGTCCGCATGGTGGCGACGATCTCGTCCTGATTGACCGTGATCCCGTATTTCCGGTACTGGGACTCCATCACCGCGCGGTCGACGAACTGGTCCCAGACCTCGTTCCGAATCTGCTCCGCCTGCTCGAGGCTCAGGCGGCCGGGGGCTTGCCTTTGCTGATTGTCGATCGTCTGCTGGACAGCGGCCTGATAGGCGCGGGCATCGATCGTCTGGCCGTTGATCTTGCCGACCGAGGTTGCGCTGAAGGAGCTTCCCGAGTTGCTATCGAAGATCCCGCTTAGCTGCAGGACGAAGAGTAGCATCAGGAGCCCGAAAACCACGGCAGCCACCTTGGTGGTGACGCTGCGAACCGACTTCATCATTTGGCAGACACCCCGGTCAGAACCAGAAGGGCAAGAAGGGCCTTAAGAGTAAGACTGGCAACACCAAAGCTCAAGCGCAGTTTTTGCTGAAGCTGTTGACACCCGCGACACGGCGCCTTACTATAGCGTATTATCCCCCAACAACTTACGGTCACGGATCCGGGATGGCGCTAAGCGAGATCGAGAAGCTCGAACGGCGATATCAGGAGAATCCGCAGGGGCTGACCTTCGCCCCGCTGGCGGAAGCCTACCGGAAGTCAGGCGATCCGCAACAGGCGATCGGTGTCCTGGCCCCCGGACTCGAGCTTCACCCCGACTACATACCCGCCAGCATCGTGCTGGGCCGGTGTCATCTTGACCTCAAGGATGACGCTGCCGCCGAGCAGGCCTTCGTGCACGTGCTGGAGCTCGACACGGAAAACGTGATCGCGCTCAAGGCGCTGGCGGACATTACCGAGCGCGGCGCCCGGTTCGGCGACGCGTCCCGGTGGCTCGAGCAGTTGTTGACGGTGGACCGGAGCAATGACGAGGCGCGCGAGCAGCTCGAGCGGGTGCGCGCAAGCCATGTCCAGCAGTCTTCCGCCGAGAGCGGCGCGGCGGCGCCCGGCTCGGCGGAAGCCGCCGGGGATACTGCCGCCGTGGCCCCGCTTGACGGACTGGAACAGAATGCCGTCGATTCGCCCGACCTGACCGACGACGCATTTGGCGAGCAGCTGCCGCCCCTCGAGACGGTCGAGCGGGAAACCAGCGGTGCCGCCGCGTCCGAGGCCCCGCCGGTCGAGGCGTTCGAGCCGACCGTTGCGGCCGCGCCGGAGCCGCGTCCGTTCCCGGTCTCCGGTCCGAGCGCGGTGGTGCTGGACGATGCCATTCTCGGTGTCATGCAGCTCGGGACCTCGGAGGAAATCGTCCTCAGTCCCGCCGAGCATACGGAGTTCCAGTTGCCGTCCGCGTCGGAGGGCTTCGGTGCCGACGCTGTTCCGGACGCGGCGCGCTCCTCGGCGTCCGAGTACCAGTTGCCATCGGCCTCCGAGGACCTGGGCACCGCGCCGTCCGTCGACGCGGCCGATGGCGCCTCCGAGTATCAGTTGCCGTCCGCGTCCAACGAGCTCATCCCCGAGGCCGAGGCTGCCACCGGTGAATCGGAGTTCCAGCTTCCCGACGCGTCGAGCGACTTCGGTGGCAGCGCCCTGTCGGTGGGAGACACGTCGGCCACGGCCAACGAGTATCAGTCGCCCGACGTTGCCGCCGACCTGTTGGCACCTTCCCGTCCGGTGGATGCGGCGGAGCACGAAGACACCGAGCCTGGCGAATGGGTGACGTGGAGTGATGCTGCGCTCGACGCGGGCGCCGAGCTGTTCGAGCCTGCCGCGGAGATCGACAGCCTCGCCATCACGGAGATCATGGAGATCACCTCCCTGGCGGGTGATCCCCCGGCGGTCGAGGTCAGGACCAGCGAAGTCATCGAGACCATCGAGGTGGTCGAGGTCGACGAACCGGAGCTGGTCGTCACCGAGAGCATGGCGGAGCTTTTCCTGAAGCAGGGGCATCCAGTCGATGCGCTGCGGATCTATCGCGAATTGCTGTCGCGACGGCCGGGAGACGCCCGGCTGGCGGAGCGGGTCGCTTCCCTCGAGGCCGCCGAGCCGGCGCAATCAAGGCCGTTGCCACCGTACGCCGCCAGTTCCTCCGGGGGCACCTCGGTCCGCGAGCTGATGCGCACGGTGCTCGGCTCACGCCCCAACGGTCTCGAGCCGGGCCTCCACGCGGCATCGGCGCCGGCGGCGACGGGTCCCGACACACCCGGAACGCCGACCCGACCGGCGGCGGACCACCTCACCCTCAGCGCCATCTTCGGCGAAGACTCCGCTCCGCTTCCGCCAATGTCCAGGAAGCCGCGCGCACCCGGTCCCTCGCCCGCCGAGCGCGGTGGCGTCTCGTTCGATGAGTTCTACGGTGGCGCCGCGGGGCAGCCGGGCTCGACGCCCCGGCCGGCCGGCGCGCCGCAAGGCGCGCGCGGCGAGGACGATCTCGACCAGTTCCACGACTGGCTCCAGAACCTCAAGCGCTGATCATGCGCCTCGCGGTTCTCAATGGTCCCAACCTGAACCTCCTGGGACAGCGCGAGCCTGAGATCTACGGTCGCACCACGCTCCCAGAAATCGAGGCCATCCTGCGCTCCGACGCCGAACTACTGGGCGTCGAGCTCGAGTGGTTGCAGACCAATCACGAGGGCGAGCTCATCGATGCGGTCCAGGGGCTGGCCGGCCGGGTCCAGGGCGCCGTCATCAATGCCGGTGCGCTGACCCACACCAGCCTGGGCTTGCGCGACGCACTGCTCGCCGTGCAGGTGCCGTTCGTGGAGGTGCACCTCAGCAACCTCTTCGCGCGCGAGGCTGCCCGCCGGCATTCGCACATCGCCGACCTGGCGGCGGGATTCATCTGCGGCTTCGGCGCCGATGGCTACCGGATGGCCCTGCGGGCCCTTGCTGGCCGCCTGCAGTGAGCGAGGGGGCGGGACCGCGACGCCTCGCGGCCCTGGCGGGTGCGCTGGAGCAGGACGGCATCGACGCACTGCTCGTCACGCACTTGCCGAACATCCGCTACCTCACGGGTTTCTCGGGCTCGGCCGGTCTGCTGCTGGTGCGGCCGGCCAGTGCGGTGCTCATCACGGACTTCAGGTATGCCGTACAGGCGCCGCTCGAAGCGCCGGGCGTGGAGGTGCAGATCGACCCGGTTTCGATCTGGGATCGCGTGGGGCGGGCGCTGGGCCAGCGGCCGGTGGAGCGGCTCGGCGTGGAGTCCCACGTGCTCACGACGCGAGATGCAGAACGACTGAGCCGGCTCACGCGGGCCCGGGTTGTCCCGACCACCGACCTGGTGGAGCGCCTTCGCGCCGCCAAGGATCCGCAGGAGGTCGCCTCGATTCGTGCCGCGGCCTCGCTCGCACAGGAAGCGCTGGCGGAGGTGCTGCCGACGGTGCGTGCCGGCGACCGGGAGCTGGACGTGGCGGCGCGGCTGGAATCGGCGCTTCGCCGGCGCGGCTCCGAGTGGCATCCGTTTCCGACGATCGTGGCCTCCGGCCCGCGGGCGGCGCTGCCCCATGCGCGTACCACCGCGCGCGAGATCCAGCTGAATGAGCTGCTGCTGATCGATTTCGGCGCGCAGCTGGATGGATACTGCTCCGACTTGACCCGGACGATGGTCGTCGGACGGGCCGACGACCGGCAGCGTACCATCCACGCGCTGGTGCAGGAGGCGCAGGTGCGCGCGCGCACCCAGGTGCGGGCCCAGATCACCGGGCGCGAGGCCGATTCGCTGGCGCGCGAGGTGATTGCCGCCCGCGGTTTCGGCGATGCCTTCGGCCATTCGCTCGGGCATGGGCTGGGCCTCGAAGTCCATGAGGCCCCGCGGCTTTCGCAGACCAACGAGACGGTCCTGCCGTTTCACGCGGTGGTGACCATCGAGCCGGGGATCTATCTTCCGGGCTGGGGCGGCGTGCGCCTCGAGGATGACGTGTACCTGGGCCCGTCGGGCCCGGAGTTGCTGTCCGATGGTCGCACCGAACTGCTTGAACTCCACTGAATCCGTACCATCGCACGGAGGTCGCCGTTGACGCCCGAGGAGATGAAGCAACTCGCGACGCTGGTCAAGTCGATGCCGGGCATCAAGTCCATTGAGCTCAAGGATGTGAAACGCCTGGCCGACCTGCTGTGCGAGGCGCCCGAGATCGGCTCCATCGAGGTCCAGGGCTTCTTCGGTACGAAGGTGGTCATCACGCGGACCGCCCTCGCCGCGGTCGCCGCCCCGGCACCGGTGTTCCAGGCGGCGGCGCCCTCCCACCAGGCCCCGGCGCATCACGCTCCGGCCGAGCCGGCCGCGGCACCCGCGGTGGCGCTCAAGGAAATCCGGTCGCCGATGGTGGGGACGTACTATCGCGCGCCCGAGCCGGGTGCGGATGTCTACGTGCAGCTGGGGTCGCGCGTCACGTCGGGGCAGACCGTGTGCATCATCGAGGCGATGAAGATCATGAACGAGATCGAGGCCGAGGTGTCCGGCGTCATCCGCGAGGTGTGCGTCGAGGATGCCACGCCGGTCGAGTACGGCCAGGTCCTGTACCGGGTAGATCCGAATGGGTGACGCCACCGCGGCAGGGGCAACCTTGCCCCTCTTCAACTTCAAGCAGGCCATCTCCCAGATGGTCCAGCGCAACGGGTCGGACCTGCTGCTCAAGGTGGGCCGGCACCCGACGGTGCGACTCAACGGCGAGCTGACGGCGCTCGAGATGCAGCCGCTCAAGCCCGAGGATCTCAAGCTGCTGGCCGAGCAGATCATGACGCCGCGGCAGGTGAAGGAATTCGCCGAGAAGAAGGAGGCGGACTTCGCCATCGGGGTGCCGGGCGTCGGGCGGTTCCGCACCAACATCTACCAGCAGCGCGGCACGCTGGCGTTCGCCTTCCGGGCCATCCCCTATGAAGTGAAGACGGTCCGCGAGCTGGCGCTCCCGCCGGTGCTGGAGGAGATCTCCATGCGGGCCCGTGGCCTGGTGCTGGTCACCGGCGTCACGGGGTCGGGCAAGTCCACCTGCCTGGCGGCGATGATCAACCACGTGAACCACAACCGTCGCGTGAACGTCATCACCATCGAGGATCCGATCGAGTTCCTGCACCGCGACGTGAATGCGAACATCTCGCAGCGCGAGGTCGGCAGCGACACCCTGAGCTTCGGGTCGGCGCTGCGGCACGTCCTGCGGCAGGACCCCGACGTGATCCTGATCGGCGAGATCCGCGACATGGAGACGCTCGATACCGCCCTCAAGGCCGCCGACACGGGCCACCTCGTCTTCAGCACGCTGCACACCACCGACGCGACCCAGACAATCAGCCGCGTCATCTCGTTCTACCCTCCGCACCAGCACCAGGAAATACGCTCCCTGCTGTCGACGGCGCTGCAGGCGGTCGTGTCCTTGCGCCTGGTGCCGCGCAAGGACGGGCGGGGCCGCGCCCCGGCGTGCGAGGTGCTCATCAACACCGCCGCGGTGGCCGACAACATCCGCGATATCGAGAAGCAGCTGAGCATCCCCGACCTCATCTCGGAGGGCTCGGTCGCGTACGGCATGCAGTCGTTCGACCAGTCGCTGATGCAGTGGTACAAGGACGGCGTGGTGTCCTACGAGAGCGCGGTCTTCTACTCCAGCAACCCGAGTGAGTTCGCGCTGCGGGTCTCGGGCATCGAGGGATCCTCCGACCGTACCTTCAGTGACATCACCGGCGCTGGCAAAGCCGCCGGCGCCGGCGCCTGATCCGCCGATGTTCCGCAAAGTCCTCATCGCGAACCGCGGGGAGATCGCCCTGCGGGTGATCCGCGCCTGCCGCGAGCTTGGTGTCCAGACGGTCGCGGTGTACAGTGAGGCCGATCGCGAGTCGCTGCACGTCCGCTTCGCCGACGACGACGTCTGCATCGGGCCCGCGCCGGGCCGCCTTTCCTACCTGCGCATTCCCAACATCATCGCCGCGGCCGAGATCACCGGCGCCGATGCGATCCACCCCGGCTACGGCTTTCTGGCGGAGAACGCTGAGTTCGCCGAGACCTGCGGGGCATCGAACATCACCTTCATCGGACCCACACCCGACCAGATCCGCCAGATGGGCGACAAGGCGACGGCGCGCCGGCTGGCGAAGGAGGCCGGCGTGCCGACGGTGCCTGGTTCCGAGGGAACGATCGAGGACCCGGACGAGGCGCTGCGGGTCGCCGAGGGCATCGGCTTTCCGGTCATCATCAAGGCGACCGCGGGCGGGGGCGGGAAGGGCATGCGCATCGCCTGGAACGCCGAGCAGTTCGCCCAGCTGTTTTCCCTGGCCGAGAACGAGGCGCTGGCCGCGTTCGGCAACGGCTCGGTCTACGTGGAGAAGTACTTGGAGCATCCGCGGCACGTCGAGATCCAGGTGCTGGGCGATTCGCACGGGATGGTGGTGCACCTGGGCGAGCGCGACTGCTCGGTGCAGCGCCGGCACCAGAAGCTCATCGAAGAGAGCCCGAGCCCGGCGCTGACCGTCGAGCTCCGGCGTGCCATGGGCGAGGCGGCAGTGCGCCTCGCGGCCAACATCGGCTACGTGGGCGCCGGCACGATCGAGTTCCTGCTGGATGCTGATGGGTCGTTCTACTTCATGGAAATGAATACCCGCATCCAGGTGGAGCATCCCGTCACCGAGATGGTGACCAGCTTCGACCTGGTGAAGGACCAGATCCGCATCGCGGCCGGCGAGCACCTCTCGTTCAAGGGCAACGGCGAGTACCTGCGCGGTCACGCCATCGAGTGCCGCATCAACGCCGAGGATCCCTACCGCAACTTCCAGCCGAGCCCGGGCCTCATCACGGCGTATCACCCGCCTGGCGGGCCCGGTGTGCGGGTGGACACGCACGTGTACGCGGGGTACACCGTGCCGCCGCAGTACGACTCGCTCCTGGCCAAGGTCATCGTACACGGCAATGACCGGCAGGAGGCGCTGCAGCGCATGGGCCAGGCGCTCGACAGCTTCATCCTCGAGGGTCCGGCCACGACCATCTCCTTCCTGGCCCGCGTGATCCGCTCGCCTGGCTTCGTCGCGGGCGAGGTGGATACCCGCTACCTCGAGCGGGAGTCGCACCTCCTCAAGCCGGAATAATGCGGGTCGATGTCGCGCTGTCCCCGGCCGACCTGGCGCGCCAGGATGTCGCCGGGCGAACGGTGTTCGTCGTCGACATCCTGCGAGCCACCACCACCATCTGCGCCGCGCTGCATCATGGCGCCAGCGCGGTGATACCGTGCGCGACGCCGGACGAGGCGCTCGCGGCGGCCCGCGCCGCCGGACCCGCCGCGGTGCTGGCCGGTGAACGCGACTGCCGGCGGATCCCCGGATTCGACCTCGGCAACAGTCCGCGCGAGATGACGCCGGGCGCGGTCCGGGATCGCGTGATCGTGCTCTGCACCACCAACGGCACTCGCGTGTTCACCGCGCTCGGTGGGGCCGCCCAGGTGCATGCGCTGGCGGCGGCCAATTTCAGCGTGACGGTGGCCCGGGCGCGGGCGGCATTCGAGGCGACCGGTGATCTGTTCGTCGCCTGCGCCGGCCAGGACGGCGCCCTCGGTCTCGATGACACGTACGCTGCGGGACGGTTCCTGCGCGCGGTGCTCGCCGGTCGCGTGCGCGACCGCGGCCTCACCGATTCGGCGCTCGCCGCCGTCCACCTGGCGCGCCGGCACGGCAACCGGTGGGAGCGTGCCCTGCGGATGAGCCAGGCGGGACGGCGGTTGATTGGCGTCGGACTCGGCGAGGATGTCCGCATGGCGGCGCGCCAGGACGAATTTCCCGTGGTGGCAACGCTGCAGGGACACCGGATCACCGCAGCCGATTGATGGCCCGTCTTGTATCTTTGAGCATGATCCTCCCCAGCACCCGCTGCACTCCGGCGGCGCCGTGACCGTGTCGGGCCAGCACGCCGCGGACAGCACGCATCGCCGTCGCCTGAGCGCGCTCGCGGCACTCGGGCTTGGCCTCTTTCTCGGCCTCACGCTCATCCCGTTCCCCCTGACCGGCCAGGTCGGCGATTTCCTGCGCGGCGGGCTCTGGAGCGCGCTCGGCCTTGGCGCCCTGGCGCTCCCGGTGCTGGGCATCGCACTGGCCCTGGCCGGCTTCGACCGCCTGGGATCGCTTGACATGAAGCGGGCGGCGCTCCTGATCACCGGCATCGGCCTCCTCGTGCCGTACCTGCTCGGCACGCTGGGCCGGGTCGCCGCCGCGGACCTGAACGACCCCGCGAGCACGCTCGGTCACCTCGTGGGATGGCTCCCCGGTTTCTTCGCCGTGTACATGCCGAACTATGTCGGTGTCGCGGGCGCCGTCATCTTCGGCTTCCTGGCGCTGTCGGCCGTCACCCTGATGACGCTGGCGTGGCACCCGTTGCAGCGACTGGAAAGGGGGGGCGCGGCAGCACCGAGCGGAGCCCAGGCGGCCGTAGCGGAGAAGGCGGAGCGGAAGCCGAAGGCTGCCGAACGCATGGCCCGTGCCGCCGCGGCGGTGGTGAGCCCCGTCGCGGACGACGATGATGACGTCATCGCGTCGGCGGCACCGCTGGCCAGTCACGCGAAGAAGGAGAAAAAGGCCAAGCCCGCGTCAAGGGACACGCCGGCGAGCATCACGGATGAGGACGAGCTCCCGCCCCTCGAGCTTCTCACGCCCGCCGCACCCCAGGATACTGATCTCGGTGATGCGCAACTCGACCGGCTCGGGGCATTGCTGCTGGAGACGCTGAGGACCTTCAAGGTCGAGGGTACCATCGCCGGCCGCACGACGGGACCGGTGGTGACGCAGTTCGAGGTAGTGCCGGCACCCGGCGTGAAGGCCCAGCGGATCGTGGCGCTGGCCGACGATCTTGCCATGGCCATGCGCGCGGCGTCCATCCGGGTCGCGCCCATTCCGGGGAAGGGCGCGGTCGGCGTGGAGGTACCGAACCCGAAGGCGCGGATGGTGACGCTGCGCGAGCTGCTGGAGTCGCCGGAGTGGGATGGATCGCGGGGCATGCTTCCGCTCGTGCTCGGTCGCGACCTCACCGGGAAGCCGATCGTGGCCGACCTGGCGAAGATGCCGCACCTGC
>Ga0315273_10007745_pt1 | contig 13475 bp, 7 predicted proteins | sample YL17G02_0_MG_FD_205753 | JGI IMG/M metagenome (GOLD analysis project Ga0315273, IMG submission 205753) | Sediment microbial communities from Yellowstone Lake, YNP, Wyoming, USA - YL17G02_0 | ecosystem: Environmental > Aquatic > Freshwater > Lake > Sediment | place: USA: Wyoming | collected... | reverse complement strand
CGTCCCGCCCGCGGCACGATACGCCACCTGGGCCGCCACCGTCGCGGAACCCTGCGGCAGCGACCAGTACAACCCCACCGACTCGAAGGTAGGCACCGCCTCGCACTTGGGCGCCGGCGGGGAGACCGGCTCCTTCTTCTGTACCGGAGCAGGGCCCATCTCCGTCAGCTTCACATTGGCAAACCACACCGTCTGCCCCACGGTACTGCGGTTCTGGCGCCAGCGGCACAGCACCTGCGCGCTATCGGCCTCCTCGCTGCGAAACTCTTTGGTGAGCGTCTGCCATTGGCCGGGGACAACCTCGTCTGTGGTGATGCGACTGATCTCCTTTCCGGCTTTGTAGAGTTTGATTTGGTAGAGTCCCAGACGCGCCTGCGTCATCCGGAGATCACCCTGCAGACGATACAGGGTGGCCGGCTTGATCTTAACCACTTGCAGGATCTCTCCGTAACCCTCGCCGGCATCCTTCAGCACGTCCAGACGCAGACTCTGTTCGGCGCCTGCCGGTTTTTCCTGCTTGTCCAAGGAGACTTTCTGGCCGCTGTCATAGATGGTCCACTCCGCCGGCTGCCCCCCAGGCTCCGCGGTGAAGTTTCCGTTCTGCAAGAGATTGCTGTCGCCGGGAGCGGCGGCAGACCGGTTCAACATGCCCGCCAGCACAACTGCCAGACACCACAGCCCAAGTCGCCGCATAGTGAACTCCTGTCTGAAACTACGTATCTGATGCCCTACCGCCTCCATCAGCATGTAGCAGAAGTTGCCAAACAGCAGCCAGAAGAACACGACCGCCAGGGCGGGTTTCGTGTGGGTCAGAGTGCCAACATGGTACGTCTTGGAGGATGGTGTCATGGATCCTCGCTACCAGGTCATGAACGCGGCGCGGCCGGGGCCGTCGTCCTCGTTGATCGTCACGCACATCCCGAGGTTCGCGCCGGGCCCCTCGGCAAAGTGACCTTTGTCGGTGTACGGCCCGAGGAAGGAACTAGCCGTGGAATACTTGTTCCGGTTCGGCAACTTCATTCCCATCTCATAGTCGCCATCGTTGCCATTGCTCACTGGGGTCTCCGTGGTAAAGACTCCGGCACTTGAGCTGGCTGAGATGGTATAATGGTATAAATGGCGGAGGTGACGCTGCTATCCGGCGCGCCGCTTCTGTAGGCGATGGCTTTCAGCGTGGTGGTGGCCGCGATACTCACCGGACTACTATAAAGCGTCCCTGCGGTGGAGGAAGGGGTGCTGCCATCCGTGGTGTAGCGAATGGACGCGCCGCCCGTTGTGGTCCTGATCGTGACGGGGAGAGCCGCGTTGTAGGTGCCGGGCTTCGCCGTGAAAGTCGGTTTCGAGATCATCACGCTGCCCCCGGGGGTGCCAGGCACGAAGACGACATCCCGGAAGTAATTGGTGTTTTGGTGAGTTTTTGTAGGGAAGGCACCGATTGGCCCCTGTAGGCCGTTGTCCCACGGGGAGTCGGCGATGGAACTGAGCGGGCCGTTGGTGATGGCGGTGGCGAGGCCCTGTTTGGTGTGAGAATAGTAGGTGTTGGAGTTCACCGAGACAACGTAGGGAGTGTCGGCCTTGAGGATGATGGGCGTCGCGAGGGTGGCGGTCTGCCAACCGGAGGCGGATTCATCGGTAAAGTCGGCGGTGGCGAGAAGCGTGTCGCCCATCCAGAGGCGACCGGTGTGTGTGCCTTTCTCTGCGACGGGTTTGTAGAAGCGTATTCCAGCAACGCGCCCGGCTACGGTGCTGCGGAACTTCATGCCCATTTCGTAGCTGACACCGTCGGTATCGCTGGCAGCGGGCAACTGGTTGGTGAGCACACTGGTCCCGACCACGAGCTGGTAGCTCGACGTTGCGACTCCACTGGTCTGCAGCCCCTTCTTGAAGGCAATCGCTTTGAATTCAGTGCCCACCTTCATGGTGACCGGACCGCTGTAAACCGTGCCTATGGCAGGAGTGGGCGTGGTGCCATCGGTGGTGTAGCGAATCGTCGCCCCGCTGGTGGCGGTGCTCATACTTACGGATTGCCCTACAAGGTAGGGACCCGCCGCAAGGCTGAATGCCGGTGCCGCCACCTGGGTGACGCCGCCGGCGAAGTTACCGCTTTGGCGCTCCCACTTGTCCCAGCCGCTTATCTCCCAGATGCGAACATGATTCTCCCAGTTACCGTACAGGTAAACGGTGTTGGCGTCCTTCACCCGCGTCGCAATAAACCACGGCTCGCTCCCCATTTCATACATGCTTACCTTGTTCTGATAATACGCAACCGCACTCAAATCACCGTTACCAAGTAGGTTATCGACCCACAGGCCATCTTTGTCCCAGCAGTAAACCATGCCGGGGCAACTCCCGTTGTACGCCCCGTCTTTACCGGGAACGACCATGCACCCATTCACCGTATCTATGCCCCCGAAGTCCGCAAACGTTCCCACTTCGCCGGGGAGCAGACTGCCAGCGCGGCCGCCAACCGTCAGGAGGCTCTTCGGCGGCGAGGCGTACCAGACTAGTTTGCCCGTCATATCCCTCTTGAGCAATCGGGCCGGCCCTGTTTCTCCCCAACCAGAAGGAGGGGCCGTTTCGCCATGGATACCGCAAATGTTCAATGCTTCGTAGAGATATCCGCCATCACAAAAGGCTGCGTCCTGTTTTCGATTAACAATATCTTCTGGATAGGTCCCAAACGTTACTACATCGACGGGATCCGCATAAACGGGCGCGCCATTTCTCCATTCCAAAAGGGGAATTTTCTTCATGACATCGCTAGTCTGTTGATACACGGTGGTGCTGAGGTACCAGGAAAAATCAGGACCGGTGAAGAAACTCTTGGCGTTCCCGTCCTGATACTTGGACCCGTCGTATCGCTTGTACTCAGTCTCCTGAGCCAGGCCGTCGCTATTCGCATCAGTCCATTGCAGGGATGGCTGGATGACCGATACGGGCATCAGTTTCCAATTGGTCTCATCAAGCCGCAGCACCCATCCGGTGTTCTCCATCTTGGTGGTGAAATACCTTGTGCCATTACGCTTTTTCATTTCCAGGATATAGGGATAATGCTTATTCGGCGAGTAACGCACTTCGATCAATCCGCTTGCCAGGCCGTTGATCTTATATGTGGAATGCACGCGCCAGGTTCTATTCTTGAAGTCCACGATCGCCCGTACCATTTCGGGATTATTCATGTCGCCGGTGTCATACCAGACCACGTTGGGATCGTCGGAATCCACGTTGAACCAGGACGCTATTCCGGTCGTCGAGGCATACCACTCCTTGATCAGGCTGCCGTCCGCGTCGAAGCGCGCGATGCGCCTCGGAGCGGACTCTTCCGTCACAATGAATCCGCCGTGACCATCGGACGCAATGTCGGTGACGCCCTGAAAATGCTTCGGATCGTAGAGGCCGTTGTCGCGGCCGCCCGCTTTGCCGTAGGTTGCCTTGAGTTGGCCGGCGGAAGAAAAACGCTTGATCTGCTGGCTTGTCCCCAGGTCGGCCACCAGAATATCGCCATTGGTTCTGTCCACAGTCATCCGTCGAGGAGCCGCCAGCCCGGTGGATATAACGTCAACGGCGGTCTTGTTACTTTTAGAAAAGCGAACAACCTTATTGGCACTGATAGCCAGAACACTGCCGTTGTTTTCTATCGCCAGGCCGAGCGGAGAGGCGATCGTTGCCTCAGCCGATACGGAACCATCGGTCGTGCTTATCCATCGAACCACATTGTGCTTCTCATAGCTCAACAACAATTGCGGGTGATTGCCGCTGTTGTAAGCGCAAAGATCCATATGCCTGCCGCAATGCCCCGAAGGGTCGCCGGGCCAGAGTATATTCCAGCCCGGAATGTTGCTGCCGCCGCCGTACCCGGCGTTCGCCGATAGTTTCGCTAATGCTCCATCATCGTCACCTGGCTCCCCCGAAATCAGGTAATAACAGAGGCCATCGAGATAAGCGACATCGCTCCAGCCAGCCCATCCACGAGCATTATCGCTTCCCCAGAACAACTTACCATTGAGGTTCATTTTAAGCGCGCCTCGAACATTCTCGTGCCCGCCGGAGATCACATAGATATGATCGTTCTCCACGGCTAATGCGCTCGCAGGGCCCTGGTTGCCGAGACCGAAATTCCTTCTCTCATTGCGCTCGTTACCATCGGGCAACGAGGTCCCGACATTCATCAAATATTTGGCGCAGAGTCCTTGCGTTTTGAGAAGTTTCCAAGTGCATTGGGCGGCATCTTTTGCAACAGCACCGTTGCCGTCCTTCCCATCCCAGGTAACGGTATGGGCGCCCGCTGTTTGTTGTTCCGCCCATTTCAACTGACGCACACTATGACCCAGCGGGTCGTAGATGTTGAGTGACACCCGACCCGAATTGGCCAAGGTGTAGTTGATCGGCAGGTCTGCCGTAACAGGATTCTGTCCCGATGGTTCTTTGGTTTGCGCGCTGACGCTGGTGGCAACGAGCAGCGCGAAAGCGACTTTCAGCAGTGCGTGGAATTGGTGTTTCATGGTAAGTTAACCTCGGAGTGGTAGTCAGTGGTTAGTGGTGACGGTCATTACTTATTGAACACATCACTCGTTGCCTCATGGCTTTTCGCCGGGAATACGACGCCATATCTCACTCGCCTGCAGTTCGCTGACGCGATCCAGAATGCCGCCGTCACCCTGTCCGTTCAGCTCCTGATCCAGTTCAGCCCGGAGCATGCACATCTCGAAGAGGCATTCCGACTTGTTCGTGGCATGAAATGCTCCCACCTCAACCCGAATGGGCATACGGGTGGTATTACCCTCACTGGTAAGGATCAGCCTGCCTTTCACGTGGGGTGGGAGCTGGCCGTTGGTGTCCTCCCACATGCCCGCATACTCAACGCGCACATCCACCTTTGCGCCCACGCGCTGAAATGTTTCGGTCAAGAGGGATCGTGTCTTTTTGGTCTCCACCTCCAGCAAGCGAGCGGCTACTTTGTCGATCTGTTTGCCGAATTCCCGGTGCTTCTTCTGGAGTTCACTGTGGCGTGCTTGGTTTTGCGTGGGTTCATTATCCGAGGCAGTTGACGAATCATATTTCAAGTATTTCTTGACCCCATCGAACGGGCCGGCCCAGAACACGATCCGGCCGCCGCCGTTCTTTTCCACGAGCCGTTTCGGGCCGCCCAGATGCGTGCAAGGCACCCAGCCGTTGCCGCCAGCCACGACCCCGGGCACACCTACGAAGATCAAGTACGCCGGCCCTTGATAGGCTTTGAATATCGCCGCCCCCGGGTCCAATGCCTTGCCGGAAGTGAATTGGCTCGCGCCCGGCTCGTCGCCCGCGCCCAGCGTCCAACCAAAGGACGCCGGCCACTGCGTGCTCACCGGCAAATCACGCGAGCGCACCAGCGTGTCCCCATCCAGCCGGTTCTGCGTCAGCCGCTCCTGGCTACTGAAAAATGGGCTGAACGTCTTGAAGCAGAAGCTGGAGAGGTCCAGCGGTTCCATGTTCTCCCCTGACATCCGGTACTCAACTGCCGCACCCTCCACCCAGGCTTCAAAGTTCAGCTTCTTGCCATCTTTCTCTCTCGCATAGCTGATCCGCCGTCCGCCGTCTTCGACTTTCCAGTCGATTTTCCATTCGCTCTCCTTTTCAAAAGGCCATTGGTTGGCGCCCCCAAACGGGCCGAGTCGCCCCTCGGGACAATCCACGGCCCACACGCTCTCGGGAAACCAGGGCACGTGAATCTTGAACGTGGCCCACCCCAAAGGCTCGAGCCGAATCGGCTCTTTGAGAAACAGGTCGGCCCGCAGCTCCACCGGCTTGGGTGCCACCACGGGCGGCGCGACATATTTCGGATTGGACACCAGTGTTTCTGGTTTGGCGTCGGAAACACAGCGGAAGCCGCCATCGTAGATGCGCATGGTTTCGTGCCACGACAGCCGGTGGCTGATCATGTGATTGTAAGGCTGCTGATGCAGCGGGCTGGACCCGGCGAGGAAATAGTTGTTGGCATCCTGCCGGCCCGACCCGGCGGCCACCGGCGGCGCGATAACCACCTCGACCCATTGCAACACCGAACCCGCCATGTCCATCACGCCATAAGGGCTGGCGCCCTCCGGGAAGGAACCCACCGGAAAGCCCGCGCCCAGCGGGAGGTTGCCGGGATTCCGGAAGCAGGCCGAGTCCTTCCAGGTGTTTCCCCACGCGTACAACCGGCCATCGGTGCCGCGCGCCGCCTTTTCCCATTCGATCTCCGTGGGCAGGCGTTTGCCGGCCCACTTGGCGTAGGCGGCGGCGTCTTCGGAGTTCACACCGGTCATCGGCCAGCTCAGCTTGGCCGGATCGGCAAAGGGATCGCCCAGCAATTCCCGCCACGCCACCAGCCAGCCGTTGTAGGGGATCTGGTAGCCAGTCGCCTTCAGGAAACGCAGGAATTGGCCGCGCGTGACCGGATACTTGTCGATCCAGAATTCCTTGGTGGTCAGCAACTGTCGATGGGAATGGTGGTGGAGCATCTCTGGATGCACCCCGGCTTCCCTGGCCACCGCCTGCTTCTCCTGATCGGTCATGCCGAATAGGAACGGCCCCGCCGGGATGCGCGTCAGGGTGTTGTCCAGCTCTTCGGGCGAATAGTTGGCCGCGAAAAGACACATCATCGCGAGATAAGCTTTTCGATTTGTCTGCATGGTATGTTGTTCTTTCTTAATCTTTGTATGCCACAGCCCGCGCCTTGCGGGCTGCGGCAGAGACCAGCCGAGTTCTCATTATTCGACGGTTGCCGTTCCCCATTCGGCCGGTTCCAGCCGCGTCTCACTGGGCACGTCGTAGATGATGGCGGCGGTCGCACCTTGGTTGGACCAGTAGGCTCTCTGGGCACAGGTTGAACCGGTTTGATTGCCGAAGCGGTAACCGAGATCGAGCCGGACTTCGCTGCCAGTCTTGAGTTGCAGGCCGAGCGCCTTGAGCGGGATCTTGACCGTGGCGCTGAAACCGCCGCTGGGATGTTTCTCGTAGGCCAGTTCCACCGGGATTTGCTCGATCTTGTCGAAGAGTTCCTTGCCGGTAGGGGATTGCAGGGTGACCGGCTCTCCGGCGAAGTCCTTGATTCTCTTGAAGTAGCCGATGCATACCGGCTTGCCCTCCCGCCGGGTGACGATCAGCCGCACATCACCGAGACCGGCCTCTTTACGCTTGGAGTCAACGGCGGGATCGGTTTGCAGTTCGATGTCGATGCAGTTGCCGCCCCGGAAGATGAGCTGTGGTTCGGAGATGAGGCTGGTCAGCTCGGAAGGACTGTCCACTTCGTAGTGCGCCACGAGGCTCGCGGCATCATAGGCCAGAGAAGCATTGAATCCACGCTTCTCATCGAGTTTCCGGCCCACCTTCGTCGCGTTTTCCCAGTTGAGGTTTGCCAGCGGATGGATGACCAATTTTGCCGCTTTGGCCGTCGTTGCCTTATATTCGCCAACGGCTTTGGCCGCTCGTGCAACGTCGTCGTCGGTCAGGGTGTACACGCCTTCCAATCGCCTGATGGAATCCAGCCCGATGATCTCGTTGACCCGCCCATCGCTATCGCCCGCCAGCACCATATAGCGTCCATCCTTGAGTCTGACGAACTGACCGCAGAACCATTCGGCGTTGATGACATCGTTGCCGCTCTCGCCCAGTCGCTGGTCCTTAAAGATCTTATCCACGTAGAGGCCGTCGGAAGTCCAGATGTCGGCCGAGCCAAAATAGCTTTGCGTGGCGACGAAGTCACCCGCCTTGCCCATGGCCGAGCAGATGCCCCAGGCCTCACCCTTCTCCGGCACCGGAAAGTGCAGGATGCTCTTCCAGCCGGAAACGACCTTGCGATAGCCCCAGAGGTGCTTGCCATCGAAGGAGTACTTATTGAGTCCGGGGAATTTGCTGCCCTGTCCTGGCTTGGGCTGTCGTTCGCCATTCGCCAGGTAGATCGCTTGCTCCTGGCCATCACTGACCAAGCCGGCAAATTCCGCGTTGTGAACTTGGCCCGGCATGATCCTCTTGACCTGACTGACGTCATAGGTGGGAACGCCGTTGGGCAGAATCTCTTTGGGTTGGAGCATGAATACCTCCGCGCTCTCATAGCCGGGCGCCCAGAAAATCCGAAAGTCGCGATCTATATGCCGGGCGCGAGCATCATGGGCGGTGAACGCCAGGTTGACTGTTTCGTCCGGTTGCTGCTGGAAGTCGCCATTGCGATCCGTCCAAAGCTTGTTTGTGGCCCGGACCATGGGCTTGAATACGTCCCCATCGCGCACCAGTAGAAACACGCCATCGACATTCTCCTCGGTCATTGTGGCGTATTGTTTGCCTCGGACGGTGAAGGGCGTGATGAAGCCACGGCGCGGAAAGACGATCGCCTCTGGCTCCGACGTTCCCTTGTCCAGGTCCACCTTCCATTGAACGGCATGGCAGTAGATGCGCGTCGGATCGTCTGCATCCATGGCGACAAAAGTCGAATAATGCGACGCGCCGAAGTAGTCTTTCACCAACTGACCCGATCCGGTGTCCCAGACACTGAAGCGTTTCGGAGTGTTGGTTTCTTCAGCCACCCAGAGCTGGTCCTGGGCATCCAGTGCAAGGGCCACCGCGTTGAAGACGCCTGCCCCGTTCCATTTCCCAAGCGTCGGACGCCCGCCGGGGGTGCCAATGGAGCGCAGGTAGCGTCCGCTGCCGTCGAACACGGTCATACTCTGCAAGGCCCCACGATTGGCGACATAGACCTTTCCGTCCTTGCCGACGGCAAGTCCCGTCGGATGGTCCATGTGCTCATTGGCGAACGAGCGGGCTTGGCCTGATTCCAGATTAACAACGACCACTTTGCCGTCGAGCACCACCAGGACCTCTTGTTCTCCTTTCGCCGCAATCGCGCCGATTTCACCGCCGGCCAATTCAATGGAACGAACCAGGAGGCCCGTCTTCTTGTCCAACAGCGCCAATTGATTTTTCGCTCCCCGGCACGAGGCCAGGAGCAGTTTGCCCGAAACCGCTAGACCGGCGACCTTCTTCGTTCCGGCCGGCAGGCCAGCCCAGGGCTTGCTTCCGTCGAAAGGCTCGTGCCCGCCGTTGGCCAATCCAACGCGGATCAGGCCGGTCTGCCCATGAACACCGCCATAGAGATAACCATATTCATTATCGGCAGCCAGAGCGACGATCTCGTAGCGTTGCCCCCACTGCTTGCGCCCCGCCGTGTCGGTCGCGATGAGCGACCAGCCGCATTCGCTGCCGGACCAGCCCAGCAGCATCCATTGGCCCGCGCGGGCGACGGCGCTGGGCAGACCGTGATCGGCGCCCCAGCTTCCACGGCCGTCTTCGGTGGGATACCCTGGATTGCCGGAGTTATGCACCGAGAGCTTGTACTTCAGTTTGATCGGGTCACGATAAATTGCCTTCCACTTGTGGGTTCCAGCCGGAAGCGGGTCACCCTTGTCGTCCAGACCGTCCCAGGCTTCGGTCACCTTGCCCGCGCTGCGTTCGGCGGCAGTCACAAGGTGGCGCACCGGCCACCCGCGCTCGTCCATCAAGGCAAGGGTCACGGTGGCGTCGCGCGGCAGTTCGTAGTCAAAGCGCAAGGGCGCGGGCGGCGCGGGCGCGACGCCCAATTGCGTGAGTTCCGGCGGCAGGTTGCCTTTCTCGGAGAAAATGAGTTTTCCCCAGCAAGTGGACTCCTGGTAGGCGAACCCGCCCCGGCGCTGCAAATCATACGCCCAGGCGCCCGAGGCGCAGCGTGAGCCATCGGCTGTGCCCCACTGGGCTTGCAGCGTTGCCGCCGTGACATCCCCGGCCTTCAGCTTGTACTCGCCACTCAAGGTTTTCCATGGAATGCGGTATTCGAACGAATAGCCCGTGCCGTCCGCATACGCCTTGTATCCTGCGGCAAACTGGTCCTGGCCCACCAAGCCGTCAGGCAAACCTGGTTTGGGGATGTAGGCGAGACTGTAATCGAGCTTCAGGCAGGAAAGCTTCTGGGCCGTGTAGTACCAGGCCAAAAGATGCACGATGTCGGGATCCTTGCGGACGTTGCTGGTGAAGGTGGTATCAATGCCCGGATACGTGGGCTTGAGATACAAGCGCATCTGGAAGGCGTCCGAATCCCACGCTTTGCCCGCGCCGCCGATTGGGTTCCAGGCGTTGACCATGGGAGTGGTGTCCTTGACATCTGCGCCCACGTAAAGCGCGTCGTCGTCATACATCACATACGGGCGAATGCTTCGGATGGCCCGGGTCTCGTGCGCCACGAACACTTCGATTCCACCCGATTTGTCCCAGTCGGAAAGGTCGCCGTCGATTTTGACATGTTCTGGGGCCGGGACAGCGTACATCTGCTTGTTCCGTCCCCACGCGCCTTCCCGTTCAGCGGCGTCCACAAATTGCCCGTTAGTCGCAAGGACCGTTACGAGCGCCAGCATGGCCAGCACTCTGGCCAGCACTCTCTGACAAAGAGCCATGTGAATGCATACTTGCTTGCTGTTGGACAAGTCTCTTTGGTAACTCATAACACTCTCCCGTTCAGAAGTTCAAGTTACTTGTGCCCGATGCAGTAGAGGAAATCGCAATCACGGACAAAGATTCTCCCGCTCAATCGCGAATGGGATTCTTTCCCCAAGGTGCCACTACACCCGCAGTCCCGTTCGTCCGCACGTAGGCGTGGAGTTCCGTCACCTTCACTTCGCTCAGCTCGCGTCCATAAACGCGCACGTCGTCCATTGCGATCTGGCTCTTCCCCCGCTTCGGGCCGAGGTCGATGCTCATGCGCTCCGACGGCACGTGCCACCAGCTAACGCGCAGTCCCGTCTGGGTCCCCTGGAGCTATAGTTTGCCGTCGACGTAAAGCCGGTTCCCTCCGACCTCCCCGCCCACCACGTGCGCCACGTGATGCCATTGCCCGTCGTTGTAACTCTCTTTGGTTTCCACACTGCTTCCGCCATCGCCGCGGAAATACGCTCTGATCTTCCCGCCTTGAAGTTCAATCCCCTCTGCCAGCGGATTGTTATGCGAGGTGTCGCGATGCACGGTCAGCAGAGCGCTGTCGGGGCTGGTGGTCTTGAACCAGAATGCCTGGGTCAAGTCTGAATCCGGGTGCCGCAGATAGTGATCGATGCTTATGTAGGTCGGTTGGCAAGGGGCTCCGCTGGTGAACTCCACCGCATTGCCAAACTTGCCCGGGATGAACTTCACGTCGCCATGGCTGTGCCCATCGCTGCCGACGATCGCACCCTTGGTCAAATAGCCGCCGGATTCATCCAGCGGCCAATAGCCGATCAGACGGCTGCGGCGATTGTTCCCCGACGTGTCCGCTGCGATTGCTCGCACATCCAAGAAGTTGCTGGCATCATAGACGCCATCCGCACGCCCGCCCGGCGCTCCAAACGTCTTCTGAAGTTGATAGCCGCTGTTGAATCGCTTGACCGCGTGGTGCTGCGCAGCGCCGCCAACGGCCTTGCTGTTTTCCACGACGAACACATCGCCGGACGTTCGATTCACGCTGAGGCGGAACGGGTTCGTGAGTTCAGAAATGCGGGCGACGGGCGTCTTGTTGGCGCGGGTGAAAGAGACGACTTTGTCCCCGCTGATCGCCAACACCGTGCCATCCGCCGTGACCGCGACCCCGAGCGGGGCGGCGATGCCTTTCACCTCGTCCACTACCTCCGGCTTCTCCGCACTATACCAGCGGATCGCGTTATGCTCCCGGTAACTGACCACCAGCAGATTGTTGGCGGGGTCCACGGCCAGCGCGTAGCGGGCAGGATCGCTGCTCTTCCCATCTTCACGATCACCTGAATAGCGGAGATCCCATTTGGCGATTCCTTTCCCGGTGGTGGCGTCCACGACCACGGCGTTGGCGTGGTCAAAGAGAATCTGCGTCAACGTATAGACCTTCCCGTTCATTAGGCCAATGCGCTTATCGACATAACCGACTGGCAGTCCGCCGCTGGACCAGCTACCCCAGATGTAGCGGTTATTGAAATCCACCTTGCTGAAGTTGTAGCCGCCCTCGGATTCCGCGATGAGGTAGATCCCGGTGCTGTCGGACTCCATTGCTTGGATGCCGGTATGATTGCCTGTGCCCACGTCCCAGATGGGATCGATGGTGGAGCCGACCTGCCCCACCAGCTCCGTCTTCAGCCGCTGGGTCTGCACCAGCTTCCAGGTGTAATCGCCGGTGGGCGCCGGGTTGCCGTAGCGGTCCAGACCATCCCACACTTCCGTGTAGGAGCCCGCCGGGCGCGGCGCCGATGACAGGAAGGTGCGCCAGACCTTGCCCTTGCTGTCCGCGACGATCAGCGACACGAAGCCGTCGGACGTAAGGCTGTAGGTAATCGGCACTCCCGCGAAATCCGCGGCAGCAACGGGCATTGCCGAGCAACTCAAGAGAACCGCCAGACAAAATGAACAAGCGCTGCGCAAGAAGGTCTTGGTGTGCATTCAGTTTCTCCAAATAGGTGTGTCAGAATGGCATGCTAATCGTAGAGGTCTACTCGATTGCTGCCGTGCCCCATTCGGCCGGTTCCAGCCGGCTCTCATTGGGGATGTCGTCGGTGACATTGGCGCTGAAGCCGTGATTGTGGAGGTAGAGACGCTTGCAGGATCATCAGCCCGGGTGCGGTGCACCGCCTCCAGTCTTAGCGGCGAAGCCATGTGGAACGTGGCCGCCAGGTTCTCCGTCCCCGGATACAGCACTTTGGCCACGTCCGTGTCCGGGGCAACCGTCAGGCCCATACGCAGGCGGAACGCCGCGAGATACCGGGCGTCCGTCTTCACCGGCGCCCAGCCGCCGGAGACGATGTGGCTGGCCCGCCCCCGACGGACCGTTGCCGACACCGCCTTGCCCCCGGCGGCGTCCGGGTCGTCAACGACCCTGGCCCACTGGCCGGCCGTCATCTTCTCAGCTTGGAACGTGGTTGCGGCCTCAGGCCACTTCATGTCATCCGCCTTGGCGACGAGTTGCGTCCAAACCGACGGGGCCGCGCCTGCCGCTGTTGTCCTACAACAGCGAGCCCGGAGTTATTTTTCGAGCGACGGTTAAAGATTGTATTGTCACAAGATTCTCTATCATGCGGTTCATCCGGAATCAAGAAAAAATGAGCACTGGCTTGACATCTGGCATTTCTTAAGTAGATTCAAACCTTGTGGAGTGCCGGGCGGAACACAAAGATTCCTCGTTAAGGAATGATACAAGAACTCCAGGCGAGCCACGGCGTCGGACGATTGGCCCCGCGTCCCGCTCGGGCGGTGCCAGAAAGGAGGGTTCCGGTGACGAGATGCCTGGTCGCGGCCATCGTCATGTTGGCGTGTCATGGGGCGACGTTGCCCACGTGGTTGGCGGCCGTGGCCGACGCCCTCGACGACCTGCGACGGCTCGGCGCCCTAGTGCTCGGTCAGCCGTCAACTGATGGGTGGCATGGTCACCCGACGTTGGGTGACCATGAGACAGTTCGCATCACATGGCTACGCAAAGGCGCGTGGCCATGCCACCCGGCTAT
>Ga0315273_10007744_pt1 | contig 13476 bp, 13 predicted proteins | sample YL17G02_0_MG_FD_205753 | JGI IMG/M metagenome (GOLD analysis project Ga0315273, IMG submission 205753) | Sediment microbial communities from Yellowstone Lake, YNP, Wyoming, USA - YL17G02_0 | ecosystem: Environmental > Aquatic > Freshwater > Lake > Sediment | place: USA: Wyoming | collected... | reverse complement strand
GCTTCCAGAGTAGTGGTAGTAGATCCAAATGGGAATAATCTTATTCGGAAAACTTTAGAGTGTTTTCCTTCTTATCGTCGTGCTGGTGAAGATAGTTTCCGCTTAAATCAATTAAAGAGTATTTTTAGTTCAGCAGGGTATGAGTTGGTGAGTTGGAATATTGTTTCATTTGTGCCGCCATTTACTCCACGTCCTCTTTTAAACTTAATGATTCGGTTAGAGAAAATCGTTGATTCTATACAGTTACTAAAAAAAATTAATTCTACATATATATTAGGATTTGAACTATTATAATCTACAAAGGTACAGATAGCGTAAAATGAGTTTTTCCATCTTATTATATGGTATTTTATTTTTTTTTATTTGTTTATGCTTGCATATACTTATCTGGCGGTGGTGGTGTCCCAGAAGAAGGGTAGTTGTATTGCTCTTACTTTTTACCATCTTGCCGCTTGTCTTTATAATCGGATATATTGTGCTGGAATGGCTTGAATTTTTACCGTCTATTATACCTTTTACCCTGGCGGAGTGGTTAGCGATTTATTTGCTTCACTTTGCCCTCTCTCTTGCATATATTTTAAGCTACCCTGCAATAGAGGCAGTATCTCCGTCGCTTGCGATATCATTGATGGTCGGTGATTCCAATCCGCAGGGTATGCTGCATGAGGATTTACTACATGTCTTTGGTGACGAAATTGTTTTAGAGCCTCGTATTCAGGATTTGATTGAGGCAGGATTGATTATAGAAACAAATGGTTATTTTACAGTGACATCTCGCGGCATTACCTTTGTGAAGTGCTTTATATTGCTGCGACGTTTGCTGGGTTTGCCAATAGGGAAAGGTTAGGATATTTTTTAGTGGGTCTGATGTTAAAATATTTGATACTGCTTGCCTGCAGCCCATTATCGATATTTATCTTGCATATGGCGGCTACACGAGTTTTTATGCGATATAAATTTGATATGCCAAATCAGGTTATTCTAATAATTTGTTCTTTTGTCGGCCATATTCCGATGGCTGCAGCAATTTGGATGGTTTATCTTCGCTATTTAACAACACCGGTTGAATTAGTATGGACTGTAATTTATAGTCTCATTGTTTATAATATTCTAGCATATTGTTATTTCCATATATTTAACATGAGTGATACTGCCAGACGCATTCGTATTCTTTATGAGATTTATAATTCAAAACGATTGAAGGAATCAGACTTAGCGTCTTTGTACAGTGCAAACAATATGTTGGATAGCCGGCTTGAAAGGTTTTTGTCAATGAAGCAGATTAAATTTTCCGATGGCCGATATTTGCTAAATCGCAAATTTCTTTACTATGTGGCAAAGATAGTTGCAGGTTGGGGACGTATTCTTGGTTTACCATCTCCTCAAACGGTGTATAACAAGACAAAGCAGTGAAAATATTGAATAATCTCAAGCAAGGATTTGTGTGATATAAGGAGATAAACATTTTTGGAAAAAATAAGCCAACTTTATTAATCATTGGCGGGAGCGGTTATGTGGGATGGCACCTTTGTTGGTTGGCTAAAACGGAGTTTGAAGTTTGTTACACTTACCTTAAAAATCCTATTCATATAGAAGGGTGTCAAGGATTTTCACTGGATATAACCGATCGAGAAAGGGCGATCAATTTAGTGAATTCGGTATTACCGGATATCATTTATCACACGGCATACGACAGAGCAAACCTATGGGAGAGCATTGTGGAAGGAACGTCGAATTTAATTTACGCTTTTAAAACGGCTCGAGAGAGATTTAAAGAAGAAAAGAAGCATATATTATCTAAATTCTTTTTTCTGTCAACGGATGCGGTTTTTGATGGCGGAAAAAGAAACTACAGTGAACAGGACATCCCCTTGCCCATTTGGGATTATGGGAAGGCAAAAGCAGAGGCCGAGAGGATAGTCCTTTCCAATGGTGGTATGGTAATCAGGACTTCTTTGGTTTATGGATTCGATCCCTTTGATCCAAGGACCAGGGATTTATTTTTAGGACTTCGAGGTCAGAAACCGGTAATGGTCTATTTTGAGGATGAATACAGGTGTCCGATATATGTTTTGGATTTATGCCAAGTGCTTTTAGATCTTCTTGAAATAGATAGTCCATCTGTTCTGCACGTGGCGGGTCCTAAACGACTCAGCCGATATGAGTTTACTGTTCAACTTGCAGAGGCAATGGGTTTTGATAAAGAGAAAGTTAAGAAAGGGTATCAAAAAGATAGTGGATTAATTCGGCCAAAGGATGTATCCATGAGTATCTCTCTGGCTCAAAAAATTTTAAAAACAAAGATTAGAAGCCCCGAAGAGGCACTATCTGGAGGGATCCCTTTATGAGAGCTTTAGTGACAGGTGGGGCAGGGTTTATCGGCAGTCATCTTGTGGATCGCCTTTTAAATGACGGACATGAGGTGGTGATCTTAGATAATTTTTCCACTGGCCGATTAGAGAATCTTTCCCACCATAAGGGGAAAATAAATTTATCAATTAATAGTGTAGATGTCTCCAAATTTAAAGAGATTAATGATTACTTTAATCAAGTGGACTGGGTTTTCCATCTTGCCGCTTTAGCCGATATTGTTCCTTCAATAAGATACCCCTATGAATACCACCGATCTAATGTGGATGGTACGGTAAGTGTCCTTGAGGCCGCACGGCAGGCACAAGTAAAACGGTTTGTCTATGCTGCCTCGTCATCCTGTTATGGCATTCCAGATTGCTATCCGACCCCTGAAGGGGCTGAAATTCGTCCCCAATACCCTTATGCCTTGACTAAATACATAGGGGAGCAATATGTATTGCATTGGGGCAAGGTATATAAACTTCCGGTCGTCTCCTTAAGGCTATTTAATGTTTATGGCCCTCAGTCCAGAACCTCAGGGACTTATGGGGCGGTCTTCGGAGTATTCTTGGCTCAGAAATTGAAAAATAAACCTTTTACAGTTGTTGGAGATGGAACCCAGACAAGAGATTTTACCTTTGTGGCGGATGTAGTAAATGCTTTTATAAAAGTTGCAGAATCAGATATTCAGAATGAGGTTTTTAATGTAGCAAGTGGAAATACTTACAGTGTGAACAGGTTGGTCAAATTATTGGGAGGAGATGCAGTATATATTCCCAAACGTCCTGGAGAACCTGATTGTACTCTTGCGGATATATCAAAGATTCGTCAATTTCTAAATTGGGAACCAAAGGTCTCTTTTGAAAATGGAGTGAAGATCTTATTAGAGAACATCGATTATTGGAAAGTGGCCCCGGTCTGGACACCTGAAAGCATTTCTGAAGCAACGAAGGAGTGGTTTGAGTACCTTCTTAGATAGTGAATTTTATTTGAAAGGGAGGGGGGAATATGCAAGGTGGTGACATTTATCAAAAGATCCTGCCATTAGAAGAGTTGAGCAAGCTCACCCAATCCTTTAAGGAGAAAGGTGATATCATTGTCCATTGTCACGGAGTATTTGACCTCCTTCATCCAGGCCATATTAGACACTTTGACGCGGCTAAACGGAAAGGAAATGTTCTGGTTGTTACAATCACTAAAGATAAGTATGTAAGGAAGGGAGTGGGGAGGCCGGTTTTTAATGAACAACTTCGCGCTGAATCGATTGCGGCCCTCCAATCGGTTGATTATGTTGCTATTAACGAGTGGCCCACGGCTGTTGAAACGATAAAAATGATTAAACCTGATGTATATGTCAAAGGAAGCGATTACACTAACAGAGAGAGCGATTTGACTGGAAAGATTTACGAAGAAGAAGAAGCAATAAAATCGGTTGGGGGACGAATCCATTTCACGGATGAGATTTCTTTCAGCTCAACAAAATTATTAAACGAGCATTTCAACATTTATCCGAAAGAGACCAAAGAATTCTTAAGAGATTTATGTTCCCGATATGCCGCTGAAAATGTTATAAAAAAATTAAAAGAGTTAGAAAAGATAAAAGTGATGCTTGTAGGCGACACCATTATTGACGAATATCATTATTGTAAGGCTATAGGAAAATCCAATAAGGATACCAATATCGTAGCCAGGTATATGAATGAGGAATTGTTTGCAGGAGGTATTCTTGCTGCTGCAAATCATCTTGCAGGGTTTTGTAAAGATGTTCAACTTGTCACCTGCTTGGGTAGAGAAAAAAATATTGAAGAATTTATTCGGACGCATCTCAAATCAAATATTCATGTGAAATTCTTCTATAGAGAAGATAGTCCTACAGTGGTCAAACGCCGATTCGTAGAACCTGATTTTTTGACCAAGATGTTTGAAATTAATTTTTTAAATGACAGTGATTTACCAAAAGAAACGAGCCAAGAGGTCTGCGCTTATTTAGAAGAACTGGTCCCTAAATATGATTTGATTATTGTGGGGGATTATGGACATGGATTTATTGACGAAAACATTAGGAATGTCCTATGCGAAGAAGCAGAATTTTTGGCGGTCAACACCCAGACCAATAGTGCCAATATTGGATTCAATCTGATTACAAAATACCCGAAAGCAGACTATATTTGTATTGATGAACCGGAAATCCGGTTTGCCACTCATGATAAATTAAGTTCTATCGAAACATTGATCGAGAAAATTTCAAACGTTCTTCAATGTAGTTTTATAACAGTAACGCTTGGGCATAGAGGAAGCATTTTTTATCATAAGGGAAATGGTTATTTTAAAACTCCGGTTTTTTCGCATGAAGTCGTTGATCGGGTTGGAGCCGGCGATGCATTTCTTTCTGTCACCTCTCCTTGTGTTAGAATGGGCTTTCCACCAGAATTGGTAGGATTTATCGGAAATGCAGTGGGTGCTTTAGCAGTTCAAATTGTTTGCAATCGATCGTCTATTGATCCACCTCAGCTATATAAGTTCGTTAAAACTCTTCTCACTTAATAGGAAGGGCTATTGGATAGACGGAGGGAGAAATATCTATAAGTTTAAGGCGGAGGGGGTGTCGTAAAATGCTAAAAGTATTTACAGACGGTTATTTTGAAGAGTTGAAGGAGACTTTGGAAGAAATCTCTCTCAAAAAAGTAGAAAAAGTTTTAGAGATTATTTACGAGGCTTATCGGGAAGGGAAACAAGTCTTTATTATGGGAAATGGAGGAAGCGCTGCAACAGCATCCCATTTCGCATGTGACCTCAGCAAGGGGACGATCGTTGAAGGAAAGAGCCGTTTTAAAGTGATCAGCCTTAATGATAACATGCCTCTGATCACTGCCCTGTCTAATGACTTTGGCTATGAAAGGGTATTTATTGAACAGCTCATGAATCTCATTTCAGAAAAGGATGTCGTCATCGGAATCACTGCCTCTGGAAATTCAGAAAATATTTTACAGGCAGTGGATTATGCGAGAGGAAAAAGGGCCATAACGGTTGGATTTATTGGGTTCGGGGGAGGAAAGTTAAAGGAAATGGTGGATGAGCATATCACGGTATCGTCTATGAGTTATGAGCAGGTGGAGAATATTCACCTCATTTTATCTCATGCCATTGCTAAATATTTTAGAGAAAGGTTCGAGAGGGAATTGTCAGAGGGATATTAAAGATCTTTTGAACGAAGACGGATAAGAAGAGGGAAATGATGGAGAAATACAAGAAAATATTAGTGACAGGTGGAGCAGGTTATGTTGGATCTGTGTTAGTCCCAAAATTGCTGAATAAAGGTCATCAGGTTAAAATTATCGATTTATATATTTATGGAGAGAATGTTTTAGATTGTGTGAAAGAACACCCAAACCTGAGACAAGTGAAGGGGGATATACGGGATAAAAAACTTCTCGAAAGGGAATTACCAGGCTATGATACGATTATTCACTTAGCATGTATATCGAATGACCCAAGTTATGAGTTGAATCCCCAACTTGGCAAATCGATTAATTATGATGCCTTCCTCGATTTAGTTAATGTATCTAAGAAATCCGCTGTAGAGAATTTTATCTACGCATCCAGCTCCAGCGTTTACGGGATGAAAGATGAACCTGAAGTCACAGAAGATCTCCCCCTGGAGCCACTCACGGACTATTCGAAATATAAGGCCGAGTGCGAAAAAGTTCTCCTGAAGGAAGGGGACGATAATTTCATTTGGACCATTATTAGGCCTGCAACTGTTTGCGGATATTCGCCACGTCTGCGGCTCGATCTAACGGTCAACATCTTGACCAATCATGCATTCAACAAAGGCAAGATCACGGTCTTTGGTGGTGAACAAAAACGACCCAATCTGCATATCCAGGACATGTGTGAAGTCTATCTTTTTTTACTGAAGCAGCCAGGCGAAAGAATTCACAGGAAAATCTATAATGTCGGCTATCATAATTACAAAGTAAAAGAAATCGCCGAGATTGTAAGGAAAACCATCAACCCAAAGATCCCTATTGAAATCACGCAGACCGATGATATTCGTTCCTACCATGTATCCTCCCGGAAGATTAAAGAAGAATTGGGCTTTGAGGCCAAACATTCTATAGAAGAAGCCGTCTTAGACTTGAAAGAGGCTTTTAACACCGGAAGAATCCCAAATTCTATGACCGATATTCGGTACTACAATATAAAAACCATGCAAGCCATCAATTTGAAATAGGTTCTTTAGGAGAGATTCCATCCATGAGAGTGAGATATTCATACCTTGAAGAGCAGTTCAAAGATTTCGAGAACATTTTTAAAAAGATCGCTGAGGTCGTGAAAAGTGGGGATTATACCTTGGGTAAAGCAGTCCGCGAGTTTGAAGAAAATTTTGCGGCGCTTATTGGCACCAGATTCGCTATCGGTGTCAACTCCGGCACAGATGCCCTTTTCCTATCGTTAAAAGCGATCGGCATCGGTTCGGGCGACGAAGTAATCACCACACCCAATACCTTTATCGCTACCGTGGGCGCCATTGTCGCTTCTGGGGCCAGGCCTGTCTTTGTGGACATTACGGATGAATTTGTGATTAACTCAGATTTAATCGAAGGGGCCATTACACCTCGGACAAGAGCAATCATGCCGGTCCATTACGCAGGAGTTCCTGCAGATATGGACAAAATCATGGCTATAGCTCACCGGCACGGGCTTCCGGTGGTCGAGGATTCGTGCCAAGCGATAAGCGCTGCGGTCAACGGCAAGAATGCCGGCACTTTTGGCGTTGCTGGCGCCTTCAGCTTGCATCCTTTAAAGAATCTTAATGTCTGGGGTGATTCCGGCGTCATCGTGACTGATTCCGAGGCGATCCGGGACCGGATGATCCTCCTCCGTAATCACGGACTCAAGATCAGGGACGAGGTTGAAATATTTGGATATAATAGCCGGCTCGATTCAATCCAGGCTGTTGTCGGAAACCATCTGATCAAAGATATCGATTGGATCACCGAGACCCGCATAAAGTGGGCCCACAAGTTCGATAAGGTATTGTCGGAGCTGTCCGAATTTATCACCATACCTAAGCGGCGGCCTAACAAGCGCTATGTCCATCATCTTTATATGTTCATGGCCAAAGACAGGAACCACCTCTTAGATTTCCTGATTGAGAAAGGTATTGAAGCCAAAGTGCACTACCCGATTCCGCTGCATCTGCAGCGTTGTTCGGCCCACCTTGGATACAAGGAAGGAGATTTTCCCGTCGTGGAGGCACAAGCGAAGTCGATTATCACATTGCCCGTCCACCAACACCTGAAAGAGGAAGAAGTAAATTATATGATTGAAAAAATCAAAGAATTTTATAATGTTTAGGCACAATATGAAAGTCAGTTACTTGGAGCTCCCCAGACAGTTTAAGGACGAGGCCCTTTGGCAGGAAATAAAGAAAGTTTTTGAATCTTGCCAATTTATCCTGGGCCCCGAGGTAAAAGAGTTCGAGACAGCATTTGCAAAACTCTGTGGAACTCGTTTCGCCTTGGGTTTGAACTCGGGTACGGACGCCATTTTCCTCGCTTTAAAGGCACTCGGCGTTGGTCCCGGGGATGAAGTCATCACCGTGCCTAACAGCTTTGTGGCAACCACAGGCGCAATTGTCGCCGTAGGCACACGGCCCGTATTTGTGGACGTCGGGCCAGATTACAATATTGATGTGACTCTAATTGAGGCGGCCATCACGCCCAAGACCAAAGCCATAGTCCCTGTACATCTCACGGGTAACCCGGCGGATATGTTTGAGATTATGACCATTGCAAAAAAACACAGCCTATATGTAGTGGAAGATGCCGCCCAATCTGTAATGGCGACAATTAATGGCCGGCAGGTTGGCTCCTTCGGGGATGCCGGCTGTTTCAGCCTCCACCCGCTAAAGAATCTCAACGTGGGGGGAGATGGGGGGGCTTTGACGACGGATTCGGAGGATTTGTACCGGAAGGTTAAACTTCTCCGCAATCATGGCCTCAAAAACAGGGATGAGATAGAGTTTTTCGGCTATAATAGCCGGCTCGATACCATCCAGGCTATCATCGCCCTCCATGGGCTGAAGAGGCTTCGGGAGGTTACGGAAAAAAGGATCGCTAATGCAATGCTTTATGATAGGGAACTTAAGGGAATGGAAGATTTCGTTATTCTTCCCCCGCGCAAAACCGACCGCCGACAAGTGTTTCATACCTATGTCATCCAGGTGCAGGACCGAGAAAAGCTTATTTCTTTCTTGAAGAAACATGGTGTAGAGACGAAAGTTCATTACCCCATTCCAATTCACTTGCAAAGACCTTGTCAAAAATTAGGGTATAAAAGAGGAGACTTCCCAGTATGTGAAAAGCAGGCAGAGGAAATCCTAAGTTTACCCATGCATCAGTATTTGGAAAAAGAACAACTCGATTATGTAATCGATCGAATCAAGAAATTTTATAATCGACGTTAGGATCGAAACAATTTCATTCGATTGTTCGATATTGTTATGAAAAGACTTCGAAAATTAACCAATCAGCAACTCGTTCAAAAGGCAAATCAAATTCGCAAGGATTTGGTAGAAATTGCGGTAAAAAACGGAGCGGGCCATATTGCGCCTTCCCTTTCCAGTGTCGATATTTTAACTTCCCTGTACTACCGCATCATGAACCTATCTCCTGATCCCCAATGGGAAGGAAGGGATCGTCTGATTTTCTCCAAAGCGCATGGCTGTTATGCGCTCTATGTGATCCTCAGTGATTTAGGGTTTATCCCGCGAGAAGACTGGGAGAATTTCTATAATGGAAGTTGTTTATCCGGATGCATGGAACGGCAGACGAATCAGGGTTTAGAAGCAGGTTGTGGTTCTCTGGGACATGGCCTTCCCATTGCCGTAGGCACAGCTTTTGGAGCAAAATTGCAAAATAAAAAATATCGAACTTACTGTATTGTCGGGGATGGGGAAATGCAGGAAGGTTCGAATTGGGAAGCGATTCAATTTGCAGTGAAACATCAGCTATCTAATTTGACTGTGATCATTGATCACAATAGGCTTCAGGCGATGGATTTTCTGAAAAATATTTTAACTCCAGACCGTAAGAACGATTTGCAAAAAAAGATGAGAGCCTTTGGATTTCTGGTTAAAACATGTAATGGACATCATATGGAAGATATCCTTGCCGTGATGGGAGAGTGGTTGAACAACCCACAAAGCCTTTCGGCGCCCCAGGTGATCATCGCAAATACGATCAAAGGATATGGGGTGCTCTGCATGGAAAATGTTCCCAAATTTCATTTTCGTATTCCCACCGAAGAAGAATTAAAAATGGGCAAGCGATATGAATAATCAAGAGGTTGGGTTTTTTCGAAAAGTCATTATTGATAAAATTCTTCCCTATGCCCGAAAGGACAAACGGATCATCCTCCTTGTTTGTGATATGGGATTTGGGGTTACGGATAAGTTTAAAGAAGAGTTTCCCGATCGACACATTAATATGGGTGTTATGGAGCAAGGAACGGTTGGGATTGCTGCTGGAATGGCCATGACGGGTTTAATTCCCATTGTGTATTCCATCGTGAATTTTCTTGCCTTTCGGGCTCTTGAACAAGTGCGCAATGATGTGGTGATGCAGAATTTGAATGTGAAATTTATTGCCACCGGGGTGAATAACTATTTTCGATTTTTAGGATATTCCCACTGTTGTGACGAGGATGATAAAAAAATTATGGAGTTAATTGGTTTAAAAATATATGATCCCTACGCTGTCCAAAATCTCGATTTTGATAAAATGGTTGAAGAGTGGATCACAGGTACAAAGGCAGGGTATATAAGGGTATGAATATGATTAGCATCGTTATGCCTGCCCTTAATGAGGAGAAAAATATCATTGCGGCTATTGATAATACATTAGTTGCATTTGACGATGTTAGTATAGAGGGTGAGATTATTGTTGTTAATGATGGAAGCACAGATAGCACCCCTGAAGTGGTTATGCAGAAGATGGGAAAAAATAATCGAATCCGGATGCTCAATCATGACAGGCCGAAGGGGATTGGGGCAAGCTTCTGGGATGGAGTTGATAATGCTCGTGGCGATATGGTCACTATGCTGCCAGGTGATAATGAAAACGAACCAGGGGAAATATTAAGATATAAGGAGTTGCTTGAACATGTGGATATAGTAATCCCGTTCGTATTCAACAAGGAAGTGCGCTCGTTGTTCAGAAATGCACTTTCCTTTATATATCGATTTATTATCAATACTACTTTTCTGGTGAATTTCAACTATACAAACGGTACCGTTCTTTATCGCAAGTCTATTTTAAAAGAGCTCGATTGCCGGAATACTGGCTTTTTCTTTCAAACCGATATACTGATAAGAGCTGTAAAAAAAGGTTATCTTTTTGCGGAGGTTCCTTATAGGCTTGCTGCAAGGGATTCAGGGAGATCAAAGGTTGCTTCTTTCCCTTCCCTTATGAATGTTATAAAGGGCTACATTAGACTGGTAAATGACATTTATTTTAACAAAGAGGGGGCTATTAAGAAGAAAAATTTTGTGAAAGGTTCTCTGACGGCAAAACGACGTAATGACCTTAAATAGGCTGACATCTCTTTGCATTAAGGAAAGAGGAGGATTTTCAATTTAGAAAATGGAAAAATTGATACTTGACGGTCACAAGCTGGCCTGGCATAAAGACCGAGTGGAAGCCTGGTTGAAGGGAGAAAGGATTGCTCCTATTACTATTGATTGTGCCCTGACCAGACGATGCACCTATAAATGTATCTATTGCTATGGTCAGCTTCAGGCCAATGATGAAAAAAAGATGACTCGGGATGTGATTTTGAGATTTCTTGACGATGCCGCTGAAATAGGGGTTAAAGCTATCAGTTTTGTTAGTGACGGGGAAAGCACATGTAGTCCCCATTTATATGATGCTATTTTGAGAGGAAAGTCGAATGGCCTCGACATGGCCCTCGGGACGAATGGCTATTTACTTAAAGATGGCCGTTTGGAGGAGATATTACCTGCACTTACATATCTGAGATTTAATATCTCTGCTGGGAAAGCGGATAGATATGCTGAGATCATGGGTTGCAAGGAGGACTGCTTTTCTAAAGTCATTAATACGGTAAAAAAATGTGTAGAAATAAAGAAGAAAAATAATCTTAGTGTTACTATTGGCCTCCAAATGGTGTTATTACCCGAGTTTCAGGATCAGATCATTCCTCTGGCCAAGATAGGAAAAACCCTGGGCGTCGATTACCTGGTCATCAAGCACTGCAGCGATGACGAAAACGGAACCCTGAAGGTCAACTACTCTAAATACAATGAACTGGTCGGCATTCTTAAGGAGGCCGAGGGGTATTCCGAGGGGCCTTATCTTGTAAAGGCCAAATGGTCCAAGATTTTGAGTGACGGGAAGCGGAAGTACAACCGGTGCTACGGCCCCCCGTTCATTACCCAGTTTTCCGGGTCTGGTTTAGTGGCCCCCTGCGGAATGCTCTTTAACAGCCGGTACAAAGATTTCCATATTGGCAACATCGTGGACTCCTCTTACAAGGAGATCTGGCAGAGCGAACGTTATTGGAAGGTCCTCAAATTGATTGCTTCGGATAAGTTTAATGCCAAGACAATGTGTGGGACTCTGTGCTTACAGCATAAGGTTAATGAATTTTTATGGGACTTAAAACATAGTAAAGCTGTTATTCATGAGCCTGTTGGGGATCTACCAATGCATATTAATTTTATTTGAACGATTATTGATGGTCTCGTAAAAAGTCAGCATCACCCTTCGACCGTTCGACAGGCTCACGGCTCAGGGTGAATCCCGCGAAGCGCGGGATAACCTATTGATATTCCGTTCGTGCTGTCCCCTTCGGCTCACCGTTCGCCCTGAGGCTCTCGAAGGGACGAACGGTTCACTCAGGACAGGCCTTGTCGAAGCATGAACGACATACGGAATATGACTTTTTACGAGTTCATCATTATTGTGGAACTTAACAACCTAAGTATATCCAGATCTCAAGAGATAATAATAGGGGTAAAATGTGCGCCAGAAGAAGAAAGTTTTATGAATATTGAAAGGGGAAGGGTCTTAGCGCAGTTGAATTATATACAAATGTTAATTACTTATATAAAGCAAACAAGATAAAACAGGTCTGCAAGAAGTTTCCTTTCCGCTATGCGTTCCATGCCCCTAATGATGGCTATGAGCCGGATTTATTAGCCGAGCTGGTTGATGATATAAAGGTAGAAATATTAATTTTTCATGATATTTTTTTAATTTATGGGACCAATTTCTAAAAAGCATCAGACTTGAGAAATTTAAACATTCGGATGAGACAGTTAGAGTTGGTTAAATCGAGTTTTTTCAAATAATTTAGAATTAAAATGGTCCTCAAAGAACACATCAATTATTCTTTCATCGCATTTTTAATCCTTGCTTGGTTTCTTAAAATGAAAGCAATTTACTTTTTCTTTGCAAGCGTTCTGATCGATATGGATCACTACTTTGATTACGCCCTAAGAAACCACGATTTGAGCCTGCATCGCATGTTTAAATACCATGAAGAACTTTTTGAATATACAAAGACAAATCCATATCTGGGGATAAGTGTATTTCATACCGTTGAGTTTATCGCCCCCTGTTGTTTAGGAGCAAGGGGGGACAGGCTACTTTTTAAGGTAAGGTTCATAAAATGCTGAGAATTCTAGGAAGTTTAATTGAGGCTCTTCTGGGTTTGGAGTGGGTAGAGAGGGTTGCTCTGAAATAACTAAATTCCGTTCGCCCTGAGCATGTCGAAGGGCACGTGATTAAACCGTTCATGCTTCGACAAAGCCTGTGCTGAGCGAACCGTCTACCCTTCGACCGTTCGACAGGCCCACGGCTCACGGCTCAGGGTGAACGGTGGGTCGAAGCGCCTGTCCTGAGTGAACCGTTCGTCCCTTCGAGGGCCTCCGTTCGAGAGCCTCACGGCGAACGGTTTTTCCGAATGTCCTGAGCGAAGTCGAAGGAAGGGCTCAGCATGAACGGGAAGATCTCCAGTGTCTATACAATTATGGACCGATTAATAACATAGATTCCTATATCAATATCCCTGAAAGTACTCTGTAACGAAAGAGCC
>Ga0315273_10007743_pt1 | contig 13482 bp, 19 predicted proteins | sample YL17G02_0_MG_FD_205753 | JGI IMG/M metagenome (GOLD analysis project Ga0315273, IMG submission 205753) | Sediment microbial communities from Yellowstone Lake, YNP, Wyoming, USA - YL17G02_0 | ecosystem: Environmental > Aquatic > Freshwater > Lake > Sediment | place: USA: Wyoming | collected... | reverse complement strand
CCGCCGTGTTCCCGGACGGGTCGTGGAGCTGCGCGTCGATCGCGGCCGGAGCTGACGCCTGGCTCGCGGATGTGAAGCTGCTGGCCGACCAGGCCGGGGCGCCGGCCAGCGTGAGCTCGCCCTCGCCGGCGAGCACGCCGTCGATCATCAACCCGGCCACCAACAAGCCGCAGCCGCAGCCGAAGTCCGATTCGGTGATGGACTTCTTCAAGAACATGAGCACCACGCAGATGCTCGTCGGTGCCGCCGCCGTCGTCGGTGGTGCGTTCTTCCTCGTCAAGCCGAAGCGGAGTCGCAAGTGAAGTTCGCCTACAAGAATCGCGGCGCGTCCCTCCTCGAGTGGAATGGCCGAACCGCGCCATCGCAGACGCGGGCCGGCGAGACGCGCGGGCTCGGCAGCCTGGGCGCGTCGGCGATCGAGTACGGCGTCAGGCGCTCCAGTGTCCTCCGCAAGGCTCTCGGGGACGCGACCGTGTGCTGCCCTCGGTGCCCGTGCTCGCAGGATCCGTGCTGCTCCGATCGGTCGGCCAGCTCGCCGGCGTTGGTCCGGTACAGGTACGCAGCTCAACGGCGTGCGGCGCGCCCAGCCATACGGAAGGCGCTCGGTGCATACCCGCTGAGGAAGGAGCTCGGCACGCTCGGCGGGTTCAACATGGACATCCCGCGCCCAGGTGCGCCCGAGGTCGTGAGCGGCTACATGCCGGAGGGCGCCGCGCGCGGGTACGGCGAGACGTCGATCGGCGAGGACCCGGCGCCCGCTCCGACGTTCGACACCGGGCTGATCCGCAAGGCGGCAGTGCTCGCGTCGGCGTACCACGGCGTGAAGCGCAACAACGGCTCCGTCTGGTGGGGCCTGGTCTGGGCGCTCGGCGCGTACGTCGCGCCGGTCAGCGGCGTGAGCGCGGTCGGCATCGCGGTCGCGCAGGGGTTCGGCAAGCCCAAGTGAAGTACAGCGTCTGGAATAACGGGACCCGGTCCTACGACTACTACGCCACGTCCGGCGTCCCGGAGATCCACGCCGGCGCGCCGCCGCGCGTTCGCACGGGCGCGCTCGGCGCGACTCCGGACCAGGCTGCGTGGCCGCTGCCCGCCGGCGCTCGCCGGGTGGGATCGGGCGACGTTCCGCAGGGGCGCATCGCGTCGCTCGGTGGCGACTCGGCGGTCGGCATTCCGAGCGTGGTCATCTACGCGGCGATCGGCTACTTCGCCTGGAGGGCACTGCGATGAGCTACGAATCAACCAGGCCGGCGCTTCGTCGCTACGGCGCGCGGCGCCCGCAGGCTGCCATGGGTGGAACCTGGTACGAGGATGCCGCCTTCGCGATCCTCGGCGTTCCAGGCGCGGCGTACGTCGCCGGGAAGATCGGCGAGATCCAGAACGCCGGATGTCTCCAGACGGCGGACGCCCAGGCGAACATCAGGGCGATCGACGCTCGCATCACCGCGCTCTCGAAGGACTGGCAGCCGAGCGGGTACTACACGCCGGACGACATGGGGCTGATCATCGCGACGACGATCCTCCCGGCATCGATCGTCATGAACCAGCTCGCGTTGGCTCCGCACACGACCTCGGATTCCGCCGACACCATTGCGCAGTTCTCCTCGAACATCCGCCTACGCCTGGATCAGTCGCAAGCGTTCAATCAGGCGGTCATCGCCGCGCGAGCTGCGGGAGCCGACGTCATCGATGCCCCAGGTCTCAGGCGGTGGGTGATCGGTACGATGATGGACATGGCAGCGGCGATGGCGGCGACCTACGTCCTCTACTGCAACCTGACGATGCTCGACACCCTGGCCAACTGGCTCAGGAAGCTCGAGGATCTCCTCCGCTCGCTCAAGGACGCCGCCGTCGACGCACTCAAGACGATCTACCACCTGCCGGACACGATCGGCACGATGATCACCTTCGCGAAATGGGGCCTGGTCGTGACGGCGGCGTACCTCGTCTACAACGAGATCGAGAAGCGCAGGAAGTAGCCGTGGCGCGCAACCCCGAGAAGTCGGCGAGCAACCTCTACGAGTCGTTCCATCGCTACGCCCCGAAGAAGATCGGCGAGTTCAACCCGAGCTTCGCGATCCCCTCTCACGTCCACAAGCAGGGCAAATCGATCAACGTCCTGTACCGCTCAACGAAGGTCGACCCAGAGACGCTGAAGAAGCCGCGCAAGCCGGTCGACTACATCCACGACCACGAGCCCGGCGTCCACACGTACCTCACCAAGGGCGCGGGCGAGCGCGTCGCAGTGCCGGCGTGGATTCGCGAGCTCGCCGCGATCACCCTGCTCGGCCAGTGCCTGGGGTTCGAGTTCGAGAACCCCGACGGCAAGGTCGTCAACGCCGAAGGCCGCGCTCCGCTGCCCGAGCTCTACGCGACCCCGAACGGCAAGGCGCTCCTCGTGATCGATGGGAAGCGCACGTTGATCGCCCTCATGTGGGGCGGCAAGCTGGACGTCGAGCCGCGCGGAATCGTCGGATGACCGCGACGAAGGACCCATCATGATGACACCCCAAATCGCTGTGCATCCCGCGTTCGATCTCGACGACGAGATGGTGGTTGACACGTTCGATCGACGAGAGGATCTGTCCGTGCAGGTGAAGTTGACCCCACACGGCGAGTGGCACCGCAAGGCCGTGGGCGGCGCGCGCACCGCGTGCGGTCGCGCGCTCGGTGGATACGCGACGCGCATCGAGCAGTACATGGGCAAGCTGTGCGAGGACGGGTGCTTCTCGAAGTGGGAGATCAGCCAGATCCCAACGCCGGCGCCAGATGACGCGCCCGACAGGGGGTAACGATGGCCAGCCCACCATACAGGCGCCCGCTTCCGACCGCCGTGCAACGCGCGATGCAGGAGGGTTTCGGCAAGAAGCCCGAGCCGTCCGAGCCCACCGGACGCGCGCCGACCGAGAACGGCGCGATCCCGCGCGCGGTCGATGTCGACGACGAGGACTCGTCGGCCGTCCTCGTCGGGATGAGCCACCACGACGGCCTCATCTACCGGCTGGACCAGCTCAAGGCGAACGACATCGAGCTCGCGCGCGGCCTGGGTGCCGTGCAGCGCGACGTCACCGTGACCTCGGCGCGGCTCGGTGAGCTCGTCGGGTTCGCGTCGAAGGCGGACGATCGCGAGGAACGTCGCGAGTTCGCGAAGGCCGCGCTGGCGACGCAGCTCGAGGCCGCGAAGATGACGGCGAGGGCTGAAGAGTCCAAGGCCGGCACCGCGCGGATGACGTCACGCGAGAAGATCCTCGTCACGGTGCTGGTGACGATCGGCTCGGTGCTTACCGGATACTTCGCGACGCGCCCGACGACGCAGATCGTCCAGCAGACCGCGCCGGCGCCGACCACTCAGCCGGCGCCGGCGCCGACACCGCGCTGAAAATCGCACATGGGGGGTTGACAGGAGTTCCCCTGACGGCAGAGTGAAATTCGATCGTTTGGTGCGTTCTCCGGCGCGCTCTCTCGTGACCATAGGAGAACTGCGTGCCGATCATGTTCGTCAACCCCGCTGGTCATGGGAAGCGTCGCGTGCGCGCGCGCAAGCTGAAGATCTCCAAACCCAATAAGAGGAGTCCCCGAATGGCCCGTCGTCGTCGCAAGCGCGCAACCATCAGCGTCCGCTACCGCAAGCACAAGAAGCTCCAGGGCGCGGCTCGGCGTCGGAAGCGGAACCGGAAGGGTCACTTCGTCGGCGCCAAGCGCCGCCGCAAGGCTCGCCGTAATCCGGCGGCCAACCCGCCGAAGCGCCGCCGTCGCAAGGCACGGCGCGCTCGTCGTGCCGCGCCGAAGCGCCGTCGGGCGCGGCGTAGCCGTCGTCGGGCCGCGAAGCTCGGCGTGCGGCGTCGGCGTCGGCGCGCGAAGCGCGGCGGTCGCCTGACCGCGTACCGTGGCAAGACCATGTACGGCCCGGTCGCGCCGGCTCGCCGCGCGAGCGCCCAGACCCTGATGCTCAACCCGGCCAAGCGCCGGCGTCGGCGCAAGGCGCGGCGTGGCCATCGTCGTGGTCGCCGCGCCGCTGCGCGTCTCGGGCATCGCCGTCGGCGTCGGCACCACCGCGCCAAGGGTCGCACGTCGCGTCGGTACTACCGCCGCTACCGGAGCAACCCCGGCATCGGTGGTCTCCTGACGCTCGTCAAGAAGGCGCTCCCGGTGCTCGCGGCGATGATCGGCGGCAAGCTGCTCGTCAAGCAGGTCGCCGCGCGGATCCCCGGCGTCGACAAGCTCGGGAACTTCCAGGGCACGGTCATGTCCGTCGGCATGCTGTTCCTCGGCGGCTTCGCGACCAAGAAGGTCAAGGCGCTCGGCAAGTACCAGGACCAGATCATGCTCGGTCTCGGCCTCAACCTGCTGACCGAGGTCATCGGCGCGTTCGCCCCGGCGAGCGTGAAGGCGATGATCGGCATGGGTGACCTCTACTCCGCCATGGGCGAGTACGTCACGACCGGCGAGTTCCTCACGACCGGCGAGTACGCTCCGATCGACGACGATATCGCGCTGAGCGACTACATCACGACCGGCGCGATCGAGTCCGAGCTCGGCATCGAGTCCGAGCTCGGCATCGAGTCCGACCTCGGCATGGTCGACGCTCACACCGTCGGCGGCGGCGTCTCGGCCAACGCGATGCTCAAGCCGGTCCGCCACCAGTCGTTCATCAAGAACGTCCCCGGCCGGTCCTTCACGAAGGAAGTTCCCTCGTGGAACGACGACACGAACAGCCCGGACGCGATCTACACCGGCATCTTTCGCGGCGGCTACTAGCACTGGCGGCGTGATGCCGTCCTGAAGCTGCTGCGACCCCTGGACGTTGAATTGGAAGCGGCGGGAGACACCCGCCAGGCGTGACCTCGACACTTCCGTCGAGATCGCCAAACCAAACGTACAGAGGATTCTCAGATGCCCCGTATTGCCAACGTCCGCGAGCGCCGCCACCAGCCCTTCTGGGACACGCTCATCCACACCACCGGCAACCCGACCGTCCCGCTGCAGAACAGCTCGAACCTGTTCGGCAACTCGAACGTCGGCAACCTCGCGCTGACGAACCTCCAGGTCGCCGGCCAGCTCGCGTCGGATCAGACGTACGTGATCCTCGCGCTGCGCGCGTGGCTGTACTTCAACGGCACCAACCGCCGTGCGAACTACCTCCACGTGTCGTCGCAGCTCTACTGGACGCTGATCGTCGGCGAGAAGCCGATGTTCCAGGCGCCCTGCTGGTACTTCCCGTCGGGCGGCGGCGTGGCGGGCTTCGATGCCACCCCCGCCACGGGCTCGATCTTCAACAACGGCGAGGCGACTCAGGAAGCGATCCTGAAGCTCGCGCGTCCGATCATCGTCCCCGTTCGCCAGAACTTCGCCGTCCAGGGGTCGTTCTTCCCGATGGGTTCGGTCTCGGCGCTCGACGGCCTCAACAGCGGGGCCACCGACGACGAGAAGGAGATCAAGTTCGTCCTCGATGGGTTGCAGACCCGCGACGTCCAGTAGCGAACTTCGCTGCGTGACAACCTGACCCGGCAGGGCCCGACGAGAACTTGTAATCCTCGTCGAGCATCCGGACCATCTTCCACGTCTCGCAACCTGTCCCGCGCACCCGCGCGAGAACTTCCGCCCGCAAGGCGCACCCCCATCTGAGGGAGACCTCCATGTCCGCGATCGACGACAACCTCGCCAAGATCTCCGCCGCCCTCCGCATCCTCGACAAGCGGAGCGGTCAGCTCCAGTCCGTCGTCCAGCAGCAGGCGTCGCTCATCGCCGAGCTGCAGAGCCGCCCGCGCACGATCACCGAGGAGATCGACCAGATCCCCGGCCGTCGCATCGAGACCGTGCTCTCGGGCGAGGTGATCTTCGACGTCACCGACGAGGGCAAGCGCGGCAATCCGATCCTCATCCAGGTGAGTCAGGATGGCCCGTTCATCATGACCCACTACCCGATGGCGCTCTGGCGTCCGACGCTGCCGACGACGGCGACGAACTACGAGCGGTGGCGCCCGGTGTCGACGTACCCGCTGCCGACCCAGGTCGTCGGCACGGACATCATCGACCTCATGTACGAGCTCCAGGACGGCGGCTCGCAGCGCAACTTCCAGAACGCGCCGCGTGGTCCGCTGTTCTCGAGGCCGGACAACATCGTGCCGTGCGCGGTGCCGACGCTCTGGTCGCCGAACTCGGCCATCGCGTTCTTCCCGACGTACAACAGCATCACCTGGGACTCGCAGACGCCTCCGACGCAGGGCACGCTGCACGTCGACCTGATCGGCTATAGAATCGTCAACCTATAAGGGGACGATTATGGGCTACCTCGCCACACCGTCAGCGTCGAAGAAGTCCTGCTGCAGCGGGTGCGCCGCAGGCGCGTCCAAGTGCGGTGGCGGGCTCGGCGACGACGCCGGCGTGGCGACCGACCCGAAGATCCTCGCGCTGCGCGCCCAGGTCAATCGGTTCCGTGGCGCGGACGCGCCGGCGGCGTTCCGCTACGGCGAGAAGATCCCGGCGTCCGGTCCGCTCGACATCGAGCTCGCGACGGCGGCGGTCGTGCTCAACGAGCGGCGCGCCTTCGACTCGAAGGACTCGAACCTCATCGACCAGGCAGCCAAGGGCTTCGCGAATCCCCTCGGCTTCGTCGCGGCGAACATCGACGCGATCACGAAGACGATCTCCATCTACGGCGACCTCAACGGCGTCCCGAAGGCGCCCGGCGGCGGCATCTTCGGGTCCACGACGTTGCTCATCGTCGGCGCCTTTGCCATCGGTGTGTTCCTCCTCAAGAGCATGCCTCGAAAGGGGAGCTAGCCATGGCCGCATCCGCCGTCGTCAGCACGAGCGACGTGTCGCGCGCGAAGCTCGAGCTCGATCGCATGAAGCGGTCGCTTCAGGGCTGGCTCAAGTTCCGCACGCTCAACGACGCCGTCGCCGCTGGCACGGCGCCGACGAAGAAGCCGCGCGCGTACGCCCGCGAGGTCGTGACGCAGAACCGCGACTGGGCGACCGAGCAGCGGCTCGCGCGCCAGCTCTACGCGCTCCTCTCGGACTCGTTCCCCGATGCGAAGCTGCCGGCGCCGGACATCACCGCGAACCCCGAGGCGGCGGTACAGCTCGCGATGATCGCCATCGACGGCCCCAGCTCGAGCGCGAGCTCGCCGACCGCGCAGGGCTTCGTGTGGCTGTGGCCGGTGCTGATCGTCGGCGGGCTCCTCCTGGCGGTCACCACCGCGATCAAGACCTCGGCGGACGTCGCCAAGGACAAGGAGGAGAAGGCCTGCATCGAAGCGGGCGCCTGCACCGACTACGGGTTCTGGATGAAGGCCGGCGGGATCGCCGCGCTCGCCTGGGTCGCGTGGCAGATGGGCGTCGGCGAGCACGTCAAGCACGCGCTCAAGGGGAAGGGGTAGCCGGCCGGGACCCCCTCAGACCGCTCATCGGGTGAGTCGTTCGGTGACGCCGGAGAAGCGCCTGATCGATAGAGCGCGATGAGCGATCCGAGGGGGAGCCAGACCAGCAACGTCGCCATGAGCTACACCACCCGCAAGAGCGAACGCGCCGCCGCCCTCGGCGACACGTGGGACACCGTCAAGTCGATGTCCGGCGCGGTCGACCCGTACCTGCCGGAGGCGCTCTGCCGCATCGACCAGATCCGCGCGCTCCGCAAGGGGCGCACGGCGCTGCAGACGTTCTTCGGCAAGTCGCCGACGGTCCCGGTGCCGGACTGCTACTCGCTCGCGCCGGGGCAGGGAGGGATCGGCGTCGAGGCGGCGATCAAGCCGCTCCGCGCCGCCGTCTACGTGTACCAGCATCCGATCATCGTGTGGCTTGGCCTCACGGCGGTGCTCGCGGTACCGTTCATCGCCGGCTACGTCGTCGGCAGGAGCAAGAAGTGATGCCGATGTCCCCCACCGTCAAGAAGATCCTCATCGGCGGCGGCGTCGTCGTCGGCGCGTACGTCGTCTACTCGATGATCAAGAAGTCGGCTCCGGCGAAGGTGTACCCGACGATGAGCCCGGCGGCGGCTTCGGCAGCTCCGAAGATCGGCCGCGTCTCCGGCATCGAGGAGGAGCTCGAGATGTCCAACGACCTCGGCAGCCTCGGTGGAGCGTACCGATGAGCTTCGTCAAGGACGACCACTCGTTCACGCGCGGCGTTGGCGCCATCGCTGCGATGGACGCCTCGTCGCCTCGCCGCCGGCTCGCCGCAGCTCGAGCTTCACGGATGCTCGCGCGCCGTGATGCGATCTTGGCGCGCTCCACGCTCGGCGCCGCGCCGATGCAGGGTCGCCCAGGTGCGCCGGTGCTCGGTATGCCCGGTGCGGAGGTCGGCTACAACGACCGACCCAACACGCCCGGCGGGACTCCGCTCCCCGGCTACAGCGGAGGGCGCGGCGGCGGTCGCCTCCCGCCGAGGCCGCTGCCGCCGCCGCCGAGGTCGTTCGGGCAGAGGGCGGGCGCGGCACAGGTGCGCCAGAAGCTGCCGGGTAGCGTCATCGCCCCGACGACGACCGACGCGACATCGCAGGCCGGTGGTGGTGGTGGCGGCGGCTCGAGCGGCGGCGGCGGAGGCGGCGGAGGTTCGGGTGGCGGCGGTGGCGGTGACGTCCCCGGCGCGGACCTGGGTCCGACCGACGAGCTCGACCTCCCGGCCGACGACCAGCCTCCGACGGCGGCAGCGCCCTCGAGTAAGCTGATGCTGTACGCGGCGATCGGCATCGGCGCCTGGCTTCTACTGCGAGGGGAATAACATGTCCTACACGAAGACGAAGATCATCGCCCGTCGCATTCCGTCGGGGCTCGGCAACTTCCCACGGTCGACCACCGTCGAGGCGCACACCGTTCGTGGAGGCATGGGCGATTGGGCCGGCGTCTCGAGCTCGGGCGCAGCCGACTACTGCTCAAGCTACCTCGGACCCAACGGGACCACCGCGCAGATGGTCGCGTGCGTCAACGGTATCAAATCCGGATCCGGTCCGGGTCCGAAGCCTAGCACGGGTTCCGCACCCAGCGACTCCGGCAGCGGCGCAGAGGGCGCGATCCTCGGCGTCCTCACGTCGTTCTTCACGCCGCCGAAGCCGACGATGCCGACCGGACCCATGATGGCTCCGCAGCAGGGCATGTCCCAGAGCACGATGATCGCGCTCGGCGTCGGCGCCGTCGGTCTGCTCGCGATCGTCATGCTGGCGAGCAAGTAAGGAAACGATCATGGCGTACACGAAGACCAGCCTCATCGCGCGACCCGGCAACCAGGATCTCGGCGTCGACTGGGGCGCCGCCGGATCCAGCGTGCTCAACTTCTTCGGCTCCGGGCTCAAGGCCCAGGGCGCACAGGAGGCGCTCGCCGCGCAGCTCGCCGCGCAGAACGCCGCCAAGCAGGGCAGCGACATGACCGTCCCGCTCGTCATCGGCGGCGTCGTGCTCGTCGGCGTGCTGGTCATGGTGATGCGCAAGAAGAAGTCCGCGTAGCTCGGTGGTACGTTCCGTCGGATGCCAAATTTCGACCCTGAACGTGAAGAACTCGAGCACGTCTCCGGAGACGCGCCCGACGACGGAAGCCAAGGCCGGCTCGGCCTGTTCGACCTGACGAAGAACGCCTACCGCGTCCGCGTGCGGTACAAGGACATGGCGATCTTCTGCGAGGTCTACCAGATCCCCGGCGAGCCGATTCAGATCCACTGGGCGTGCCCGCGCTGTGGGCCGCTGAACGTGAAGCGCATGTCGACGATCTGGGGCAACCAGAAGAAGATCGACTTCGACCCGCGCGCGCAGATCGAGGACGGCGGTCGCCTCAACGTCGAGCAGTTCGAGTGCTCCTGGGAGCTGGAGAGCTCGGGACGCCGCATGGACTTCGGCCTCGGCATGTGCGGCCTGAAGCTCGTGATCGACAACAGCCGCGCTCGCGAGGTCTGACGCTGTAGCGCCTGGCCCTCACGTCGGGGTACCGTAGCCGCAGCGCCCATGCCCCAGCCCACCAAGCTCGACGTTCCCGCCGGCAACGGCGTCGGAGAAGCGACGAACATCAGCGACGAGCTTGCGATCAAGCAGATCGCCGTGTCCGGGAAGTTTCGCGGATCGCTGACGATCGAGATCAGCCACGACGACTACTACTGGAACCACATCATGTCGTTCTCGTCGTCGGGCATCAACCGGACCGCCATCTCGGCTCCGATGATGCGCGTGCGGCGCGACGGCGTCCCGATGATCGACGCCGGTCACCCGGACGTCTTCCTCGAGTCCATGAGCGCGGCCGAGCAGGGGCCGACCGGACCACAGGGTGCCATAGGCCCGCAGGGCGCGACCGGCGCGACCGGACCCCAGGGCTCCACCGGGCCGCGCGGCGAGCAGGGCATCAGGGGTGAGCGCGGCGCGACCGGCGAGACCGGCGAGCGCGGCGCCATCGGCGTGGCCGGTCCGGCAGGCGCCAAGGGCGATGTCGGCGCGCGCGGCCCCCAGGGCGATATCGGGCCCCAGGGCGGCATCGGTCCCCAGGGCGACGTCGGCGCGCGCGGCGAGTTCGGCCCGACCGGAGCAGCGGGTCCGGTAGGTCCGTCGGGGTCGTTCTCGGCGGCGCCGATGCTGTCTCCGCCGCCGCTGCGCGGCACCGTGCGCGGCTGGGATCCCGACGGACTGACGCCGTCGATCCGAACGATCCGCGTGACCACGCAGGGCCCGGCGATACTGGCGAGCCTGGTCGAGCTCGAGGCCGGCACGCTGCTCGCGATCTCCGTCCGGCGCGGCAGCCGGCTGACCCTCATCAACGACGACCAGAGCAGCGATCCTGGCCAGCGTCTCCACCTCCCCGACGAGCTCAACTGGGACCTCGTCGGAGGATCGAGCGTGCTGCTGTTCCGCGATCCGGACGACGGCTGGTGCGTGTGGTCGATCGCCACCGACGCCTTCCCCGACGTCGTCACACGCGGCGGTGTCGTCGCGAACGCTGCGCAGATCAACGGCAACGTCGGCATCACCGGCGAGCTCTACGCCGGCGGGCTGAACGCGAGCCTGGGGTGGTTCGGCGCCGGCGTTCACGGTCCGATCATGATCGACACCAAGCTCGTGCTCGATGGCCCGCTGTTCGCGACGGACATCACGATCACCGAGTCCGGCGTCCTCGTCCCCGGCAAGCATCCGGTGTGCGCGTCCGGGACACTCGATCTCGCGGGCGTCATCGACGTGTCGGGCAGCGATGCGCACAGCTCGGACGGCGGCGTCGCCGGTCCGTTCGGCATCGATGGCGCGGGCGCGGGACCCACTCCGGGATCGCCCGGCGAGGACGCGATCGGCGCCGATCATCAGCCGTCGGCAGCGTACTCGCCGGGCGGCGACGGCGGAAGCGTGAACGAGTTCCCGGGCGGGCTCGGCAGCAAGCCGGTGCGGTCGGATCGCCACCCGTACACGATCGACCGGATGCTCGCCCCCGATGTCGATGGCGGCGGCGGCGGCGGGTCGGGCGCGTCCAGCGGCGGCAGCCACGTCGGCGGCGGTGGTGGCGGCGGTGGCGGCGTTGCCGTGATCGCAGCTCGTCGCATCGTCGCTCGAGCGACTGGCGTTATCCGGTGCGGCGGCGGCGCGGGCGCCGATGGATCCGGCAGCGGTCCGGGCGGCGCGTGCGGCGGCGGCGCGGGTGCGGGCGGCTTCGCGTTCATCCTGACCAACAGCCAGGATCTGCCGAAGATCGACGTCGCAGGCGGTGCGGGCGGCAAGGGGCGCGACGCTGGCACCGACGGGTCGGACGGCGCGCGCGGCGCGGTGATCGCGCTATCGCCCATCCACGGTCCGCTCACGGAGCGATAGGTCGATGGGCAACATCTTCATCAACCTGCCGGCCATCGCCGGGAATGGTCCGGGTGTTGCCGTCGACGTTTCGGCGTTCGGCTTCATCAAGACGATCGTCAGCGCAGGCAACGGCAGCATCTTCGAGCCGCTCGTCACGATCGAGTTCTCCAACGAGCTCGTCCCGGTGAACTGGGCGCCGATCTGGACGTTCGCGATCCCCGACGATCTGACGTTCCAGGTCTCGTGCCGTTGGATGCGCACGAACGTGTCGAACTACAAGGGCGGCGGCGCGCCGGCGGTCGACCTCGGCGCCCCCGATGATGCGGCGGCGTTCGTGACACTTCCGGTTCCCGTCGGAGATGGGGCTGGCGCAGCCGTCGACGTTTCGATGCTCCCGCTGTTCAAGACCGTCCAGGTCGGCGGCTCCATGCGCGGCGTGCTGCTGATCGAGATCAGCGAGGATGGAACCCTCGAGTGGTCGCAGATCATGGCGTTCCTCGGGCCCGGATCGCAGAACACCGTCGTCAGCGCCAAGTACATGCGCGTGGTGCGGGTGAACGTCCCGCTCGTGAACCCCGGCGTGCCGGTCGTCTACATCGCGGCATCGAACATCTCGGGAGGAGCCGGCGCAACGGGACCAACCGGACCAACGGGACCGACCGGGGCTACCGGACCGACCGGGGCTACCGGGCCGACCGGGCCGACCGGGGCTACTGGCGCGACCGGAGCTACTGGCGCGACCGGCGCGACCGGCGCGACCGGGCCGACAGGAGCAAGCATCACCGGAGCCACAGGCGCGACCGGAGCGACCGGCGCGACGGGCGCCACCGGCGGGACCGGAGCGACCGGAGCTACGGGTGCCACTGGATCCACCGGAGCTTCGGACGCGGTCCTGACGTGGGGAAATGATCAGGTCGGCGCAGCAGCCGACACGCGATACCTGAGCCCAGGGAGAAGCACGTCTGCGGCGAGCACGGCCGACAACGCGCAGATCCCCGCACCTCGAGCGGGGACGCTGAACAACTTCTTTGTCCGCCACAACTCAGCAAACGGAAATGGCAACAACGTCGTCTACACCGTGATGAAGAACGGTGCCGCGACCGCAATCACCGTGACCCTTGCAACCGGCGCCGTCGGTCAGGCGTCCGACCTGGTAAACTCGGTAGCCATCGCGCAGGGTGACCGACTGTCGATCCGGCTGACCAAGGCAGCCGGAATCGGCAACAGCGGTGTCGACGTCCAGGCGAGCTTGGAGATCTAGCACGTGGCCACAGTCATTCGCACATACGCTCAGGTTGGGCCGACGGCGGCATCGCTGGCCGACTACGTCGATTCGACCGCAGCAGTCTCGGAGCAACTTCCTACGGCGATGGTCGATATCTCGGTCGATAACTCCGTCGACGGCATCATCACCACGCTCGACGAGTTCATGGCGTCGATCGGGTACCTGTACGTCACTGCGCCGGTAAAATTCCCCATCCTAGCCAGCGCGACGCCGACAGCGGTAGCCGGCCGCGTCTGGCTCTACGCGCAGAACGTGCTCGGCGTCGTCCGACTGTTCGTTATGTCCGACGACGGATCGACGATGCAGCTCGCCCCGGCGGCGACCGGTGCGACGGGCGGAACAGGACCGACCGGTGCGACGGGCGGAACAGGAGCGACGGGCGGAACAGGACCGACCGGCGCGACGGGCGGAACAGGACCGACCGGCGCAACGGGCGGAACAGGAGCGACG
>Ga0315273_10007742_pt1 | contig 13482 bp, 15 predicted proteins | sample YL17G02_0_MG_FD_205753 | JGI IMG/M metagenome (GOLD analysis project Ga0315273, IMG submission 205753) | Sediment microbial communities from Yellowstone Lake, YNP, Wyoming, USA - YL17G02_0 | ecosystem: Environmental > Aquatic > Freshwater > Lake > Sediment | place: USA: Wyoming | collected... | reverse complement strand
TAGGGACGGTCATCGCTGACCCCCCCCCCCGCACAGAGGTTCTGTCACAAATTTATGACAACGTAATAAGCCAGGTTGATGGCACAAGACCTATGCGGCTAGTATGGCAAATGGTACTGTCAAGTTACTGCGAGTGTCTGGCGAAGAACCTCTTGACGAGCGAATTTCGACGTCACGGAAGGAGGTGGGCGTGCTCAGGCAACACTATGGGCGCACGTTGTCTCCTTCCAAGTTTCAAAAGCCTGGTAACGAGCGGCTAGATAGCCAGCAGCTGTCGAGTGACGATGGCGAATACGAAACAGGTTGCCGATGTGCGCGTGGGTTGCCAAGAACTTTTGGGTTTGCCTCGGTGACTTGAACCTTCGCATCTGCCGTTCTTGTTGTCGAGTCGGTTCGTGCGACAATTCAGCCTGGTTGTTGAGTCCCTTGTGTTACCGCTGTTCGACCCCTGGCATGATGTCGCGCGTGGCCGCCCCATCGCTTTCGAGCTTGTCGGTGATGATGACACGTGGGAAGAAGCGCGTGGCGGCCTTTCGGTTGCGCCGGGACTGCACCAGGATATCGAGCGTATACCCAATCCTGATCTACCGCCCGCCAGAGATTGTGGAGCGTCCCGTTCATGGTGAGCACGACCTCGTCCAGGCGCCACTTGTCCCCGCGTCTCGGTTGTCGGCGCCGGAGGGTATTGGCATAGGCTTACCCGAATTTGAGCGTCCATCGCCGGATGGTTTCGTAGATGACGATCACCCCACGATAGGCCAGGATTTCCTCTACGTCCGGAAACTCAATGTGAAAAGGAAGTACAGCCACACCGCGTGGCGGATGTTCTCGATCGGGTAGCAGTGGCTAACATAGGGATTTGTTTTCTTTTCCATCGACGAACCCGAGCGGATGTCAGCCTCCACGGCAAGATGACAGTACCTTCGCATGCCAACCCCGTCATGCCGGACAACACCCGCCACCCTCGTATTCTGGTCACAGTGCTGAATCTCACGACATCATGCGCCCCTACGAGTTCGAGGGGGGACACACTGCGACTTCTGCTGTGTCGAACGGTTGCAGGGATCTGATGCAAACACAATCCTGCAGCGGGATGCCCACCCGTATTTCAATGGATACCAGGTTCTATCGTTCTCGATCCAGATGTACGTTGCCTCCGTGAATGGGTAGTTTCGATGGCGGAGCTACAACTATCGGATAAGCCTGGTTCCTGCTCCACTATCGGCACAGTGACGGTCGCGGCGGCATCCCTGGTCTGTGATTTGCTCGCCTTCCGTGGGTACACGATGTGGAGAAGCAGGAAACGGGAAGGGGTGGGCCGTCTGTCGAGCAGGCAGCGGAACCACCATTGCGTGACCGCAGCACGACGACGACACGCGCACTGCCTGCTTGTCCGATGCGTACAATGGCCGCCAACTTCATCTGGGCCACCGCATCAAGGATGAACCAGGCCAGATCGCCCTCCGGCAGCCAGTCCTGCAACGCCGGCGGCATCAGATAGAGTTGCCCACGATCACACGGCAGGTAGTGATAGCCCATCGCGCCATTCCCTCGGTCATTACTAGGCAAGGATACTCATGTATACTAACCTAGATGTAAATAGTTTATCGCAACAGGCTCAGTGGCTATCGGTATTGATTTGCAGGCATCGTCCTATAGACTTTAATGCGGAGGAAGCGTAGCGTGTGTTTAGGTTACGTATGATTTGATTGAGGTTCATTTGAACTTCCAATATTTTTCAACGAGAGAAAAAAGCAGAGCTGAAATGATCCGAAATCTCTGGATGCCGGCAACGCTGATCCTTCTCGCCGGTCTGTTTTTCCAAGCTGCTCCAATCAGACATAATCCGTGAAGGAGGTCGTGATGCATGTGATGGGACGTATCGGGTTCATGGGCTTAGGGATCGCGTTAGCGGGCTGTCTCAGCGTGGCACCAGTCTTCGCATGGGATGAACCAACTAACCCTCCAGTCGAGGACGAGGCGAAACGCGCGGGCCTCGACGTGACGTCGTTCCAGCACGCGGCGGAACCTTACTTCCGCGACATGGATGGCGGGGTGACACTCACGGATGAGGAGGAGAAGGGCCGTAATATGTGGAATGTCTGGAGCGGCGGCAACGATCGCCTCTGGAACAGCATGACCGGGTTCACCTTTGGTGCATTCGATCTGCTGAAAATTATCAGCTCGCATCCCAGCCTCGGCTACTCCCGGACCAGTCGCTGGGATTACCTTGGGCTTGTCAATGAACCCTGCTTCGAACCTGCAAAGGGTCCGGACAAGAATCGCCGCGGCCTGTGGCTTGATGTGCGCGGCAAGGATTGCGCGCCCGATCCGTTTGAAAACGAAAGCAAGTACCCCGGCGTAGCAATTGGCGCTCGTGGCAAGCCCTTGGGCGACGGCACCAACCAGCCGGTTGGGTCGTTCTATGGCTATGCCACGGGGATCATGGGGCTGCGTCTGTTTCCGAACCCGGACTTCGACGAAAAAGCCGCGAAGGCGTGGGACCCGGAGCGCTACTACACCGATCCAACTTACTACAATCGTAAGGATTTGGTGCGGCCCTATCGCATTGGCATGTCATGCGGCTTTTGCCATATTGGTCCGAGTCCGATTAATCCGCCGGCTGACCCGGCGAACCCCAAGTTTGCCAACTTAAGCTCCTCGGTGGGTGCGCAGTATATGTGGGTGGACCGGGTATTCATCTTTAATTCAAACAAGCCGGAGGGTCGCACGAATTTCATGTACCAGCTCGTGCATACGTTTCGCCCGGGCGCGATGGACACCTCACTCATTTCGACCGACGGTATTAACAACCCGCGTACCATGAACGCGGTTTATGCCTTCATCGCGCGCATGGGCATGGCGAAAAAAATCGGCCAGGAAAAGCTTGCCGGCGGAGAACTCAATAACAAGCAGTTCAACGACTTCCTCACGAGTGGCCCGCTGCTCGATTTCTATTCCAAGCAAGACGGCATGGTTCATACGCCGCGTGTGTTGAAGGACGGCGCTGATTCGGTGGGCCTGCTCGGCGCGCTGAATCGCGTCTACATGAACATCGGCGTATACAGCGAAGAATGGCTGCGGCATTTCAACGCAGTGGTTGGGGGAAAAGACATTACACCGATTAAAATTGCCATTGCCCAGGAGAAGTCAGCCTATTGGCAAGCGACCGAAGCGGGAACGCCGAACACGGCGTTGTTCTTCCTCAAGGCGGCGCAGCCAGACCGGCTGAAGGACGCACCCGGTGGAGACAAATACCTCGCGGATGATGCAGCAACCCTGGAGCATGGTAAGAACGTGTTCGCGGATACCTGTGCCCGCTGCCATTCGAGCAAAGCGCCTGAGCCGCCGGCCGATCTCAAGCTCACCCAGCAGTGCCAGGGCGCTGGCTACCTCGCGTGCTTTAAGCGCTACTGGACGTGGACCCAGACCGATGAATACAAGGGCGAAATGCGGAAGATCGTGCAGACGCCGGACTTCCTGCAGGGCAATTATCTTTCCACCGATGCGCGAATTCCGGTCACCCTGCTGCGCACCAACGCGTGCAGCCCGCTTGCGACGAACGCCCTTGCAGACAACATCTGGGATAATTTCTCCTCCCAGTCGTACAAACAGTTGTCGTCTGTAGGAACAGTGACCTTTAGCGACCCGTACACCGGTGCACCGGTGCCGTATGTGATGCCCGCGGACGGGCGCGGCTACACACGTGTGCCATCGCTGATTAGCATTTGGTCCACGGCGCCGTTTCTTCTGAATAATACCGTCGGCCCGTTCGATCCTAGTCCGTCTGTGGAAGCCCGCATGAAGGTTTTCGAGGCTTCAATTGAGCAAATGCTGTGGCCCGAGAAGCGCGAGGGCGATTCGGTGCTGGGCAACAAGGTTCCCGGCACCATCGATCGGACCACTGAACGCAGCAATGTAACCATTCCACTCGGTTATGTTCCCAAAGCCTTGCAGCCCTTGCAGGGCAAGTTGCATCGCTGGTTTCCGTGGCTCGTCGATGCGGGTGGCGACATCGTGCTCGGACCGATTCCCAAGGGCGTGCCGGTCAACCTGCTTGCAAACCTCCAGTTGCCTTCAGAGAGTGACGAGCTTACTGGCAAGGTGGCCCATTTGAAGGACGTTGGCGAGTTACTCCTCAAGCTCAAAGCGGATCTGGCGACGGCACCGGCCGGAGCCAGCGACGACGAGCTACGCGCCAAATTTGCTAACCTGCGCGAACCGATGATCAAGCTGAGCAAATGTCCGGACTTCGTCGTCAATCGCGGTCATTATTTCGGCACCGCCGAGTTCAATAAGCAGGATAGTTTAAGTGGCGACGAAAAAGCGTTCGGGCGCGAGCCTGAGTTAAGCGACGAGGATAAGCGTGCCCTGATCGCCTTCATCAAGACGTTATGAGCCAACCCTTCCGTCCGATGGCCGGCGAATCGAGACTCGAATGGGACTACGTCATCGTCGGCTCGGGCGGGGGGGGGGGGTACCTTGGCGGCGCGACTGGTGGAAGCCGCCATGCGGGTGGTCAACGCTTCCGTGTTTCCGCGCATTCCGGGCTTCTTTATTGTGAGCTCGATTTATATGATTGGTGAAAAGGCGGCCGATGTGATTTTGCGCGACGCCGCACAAGCGTAATGATGAACCTGCTTGAATGAGGATTGTTACGGGTTTGCTTCTTTAACAGCGGGATACCACCACAGGAGATGATCATGGAATACGATGTGGCAAAACTGATATCCATGTCACAGGTCCAACTCGATGACTTGTTTAAGGCCAGCCCAGCGGGCGACATTCCGAATGGCCAGGCCAAGGGCACGGCAATCATCGCGCCGGGCACGGCGTATACGGTGAACATCGCCGAGATCATCAATCACTTCGGATGGCAGGGCAAAGTGTTCGATGCGCAGAAAGGCGTGCTGAAGAACAAGATCCTGTCGTTCGGGCTCGAGGCGATAGTAGCCAAGGTATACAAAGGCAAGAGCTGGTTGGACGACAAGGAATGCATCGTTCTGGATTATTCCGACACTTCGCTGCTGGCACACTGGGTACGCGATGAGATGCGCCTCATCGGGCCGGGCTTCTATCTCGGCAAGGTGTACTGGGCAAAGGCTAGGCTGATCGACTTCTGCCTGGAGTTCTGAGCTCGTGACCCCCCAGTCGCCCTTCATGGTGGTGGCGGCTATCGCGGCCAGACGCGAGCCCAGCTTGCGTCTATTGCTGAGTACCATGAATGCGGAGCCCGGCATCGCCGATCCGCGCAACGTGCTACTGCCGTTTGGCGAATTTGACCGCCTACACTATGCGCGCTTGGTGATACTGGAGGATACAACGCTGGGCGACATTGCTGCTCATGGTTTGCCGACACCTAGTTTTCAAAAATACCTTGTTTTCATGGGGGATTGCGACGGGCCGGCTAGCGAAATGCTTGCCGATCTGTCGCAGCGGGCGGACGTGGGTTTGCGGAAAATCTTTGGCCATTGTGACGACTTCGGCGCACAAAGTGACGTTCTGACATGGATGATGGCGCGTGATATGCCAGTGGCCGTCAACTATGTAAACTGGCTCGGTCGCACGGTGCGTAAGATTAAGCAGGAGAGTGCGCTACAGCGTGTGCTGTCCGCTAAAGTGCCGCGAGAAGCGATCCAACAAACGGCGCCAGGGGTAACCGCACAGCAGGTTCGGCGTGACCTTATTGCCTTCGTGGATGTGGAGAGGCGTGCCGGACGGCTGACATTAACGCCGCCCGAGCCCACGCCCTTCGCGTGGCTGATGGCGAAACTCTTTCACCTGATCGCGATTCCCTTGGTGGGGTTGATTGCGCTACCCTTGATCATTGTGCTGCTACCATTCGTTGTCATCCTGCTGCGTAAACGCGAGAAGAGCGACCCGGAGATTTACCCGCGTCCCGATCCCCAAGCGCTGCAAGAGCTGCGGGAACTGGAAGACCGCGATGTAACCAACCAGTTCTCCTCGGTCGGTTCGGTGAAGCCGGGGCTGTTTCGCCGTTGGCTGTTGACGGTGGTGCTGGTGCTAATCAGCTATGCGTGCCGCCATATATTTAATCGCGGCCATCTGGGGCGGGTGCAGACCATACACTTTGCGCGTTGGGTGTTCATCGACAACAAGGCGCGGATGGTGTTCGCCAGCAATTACGATGGTGGCCACGAGGCGTATATGGACGATTTCGTTAATAAAGTGGCGTGGGGCCTGAACCTGGTGTTCAGCAACGGCATCGGCTGGCCGCGCACGGATTGGTTGATCAAGCGCGGCGCGCGCTTTGAGCAGCGCTTCAAGTATTTCCAACGGCGGCACCATATACCGAGTCAGGTTTGGTATAAAGCGTACCCCGGCCTTACCTTGACCGATCTCAAGCGTAACCAGCACATTCGCGAGGGTCTTGAATGTGCCGCGATGACCGATACGCAGGCGCTAACCTGGTTGAGGCTGCTATGAGCGCACCGACAGCGGGAAACGTCACGCCCCTGGAATGGGAAGACATGCAGGCGCTGCTGAGATTCGGGTTCAAACACCTAACACAGGCAAGCTTTCTGCTGTTGCGGGTCAAGGATCGCGATGCAGCGCGCGCCTGGCTGGCGGCAGCGCCCGTAACCAGTGCGGTCACTTCGAAGCCGCGTCCATCAACGGCGCTGCAGGTGGCCTTGACCAGCGACGGGTTGCGCGCCCTGGGTGTTGTGCCTGACATCATTGAAGGTTTTTCGAACGAGTTCATCGCCGGCATGAGCAGTGATCCCGGCCGCGCACGCCGCCTGGGCGATGTGGCTGCAAGCGATCCCAGTCATTGGACCTGGGGCACGACCAATCATGTGCCTCACGTACTGCTCATGCTTTATGCCACGCCCGAAACGCTCGATGGCTTTCAGCAGTCCATACAAGCACAGTTCGGCGTAGGCTTTGAAGAACTGGCTTGTCTGGAAACATCTGCAGTGGGCAGCAAAGAGCCCTTCGGTTTCGAAGACGGTATTTCTCAACCCAAGCCCGATTGGGATCGCGAGCGCCCAGTTTGCGACCAAGAACAGTACGCGTATACGAACCTGTCCTGCCTCGGCGAGTTCCTGCTCGGCTATCCAAACGAATATGGCGGCTATACGGATCGTCCCTTGCTCGACCCGCAGCGTAACGGTGCCGCCATACTACCGCGAGCGGAGGATGCTCCGGAAAATGCCGATCTGGGGCGCAACGGTAGCTATCTCGTCATGCGACAGTTAAGTCAGGATGTACACGGTTTTTGGCGGTACCTGGACCAGCAAGCCGGTGGCGACGCAGCGCTGCGAGAACGCCTGGCCGCGTCCATGGTGGGCAGGACTCACGACGGCGAACCGCTTGTGGGACGCACGAATGAAGTCATCGCCGGTAATGCGGCGAAGCCCGAAGGCGACCTTAACGCATTTACCTATCAATCCGATCCGCAAGGCCTGCGTTGCCCACTGGGCGCACATATACGCAGGAGCAATCCGCGCAACGCTGATCTTCCGCCCGGCGATCCCGGACTGATCTCGCGTCTGATCAGGACACTGGGCTTCGACGCCGAGGCGCTCGATAACGACCACGTTGCCTCGACGCGATTCCACCGGCTGCTGCGCCGCGGCCGCAAGTACGGCGCGCAGGTGACGCCGGAACAAGTGCTGGGTGGCGCGCCCGCGGACGGAGAGTCGGGTCTGCACTTCATATGTCTGGGCGCAAACATCGCCCGGCAGTTCGAGTTCGTACAGGGCGCATGGATTGCAGGAACCAAGTTCGACGGCTTGGCCGGTGAAGGCGACCCCTTGCTGGGACATCGCCAGCCGAGCCCCGATGGAACCCGCACCGATGTGTACTCGATACCCGACCCCAACGGACCCGACAGGCGACTGACAGCGCTACCGTCATTTGTCACCGTGCGAGGCGGGGCGTATTTTTTTCTACCCGGCATACGCGCTCTACGCTATCTCGCAACAGCGCACTGAAAGAGGCAAATATGGATTCAAACACGAGTCACCCGGTGCCGCGCGCCAATACCGGCTCGGCATTGCTGGACTGGATCAGCAATACGTCGATGTTCCTGTTGCAAATGGAGCGGCGCATCGATCCCTTCATATATCCCGCATTCGATGCCGTGTTACGCGAGCCGCTTGCGCGCCTGACGACTGCTCTCATCAACTTGCAACGCAAGGACGAAGGCCTGAAGATCTCCGAAGAAAGGACGCTGCCCAACGAGGAGGTCAATCTCGAAGCGATCATTACAACTTTTAAGCAGCAGATGAGCGGACTGTGGAAGCCCGGCGGCTTCGAGCGCGGGGGCAACACCAAAACCCACGGCATCGTGCGCGCCGAATTTATCGTTCACGACGATCTGCCCCCGGCGTTTCGCAAAGGTATCTTTGCTGTGCGCCGATCGTATCCAGCCTGGGTGCGTTTCTCCGGCCCCGGACCGTACGTCACGCCGGACATAGACGACGTGGGCTTCATGAGCATCAGTGTCAAGCTGATGGATGTGCCCGGCGCCAAGCTCATGGAAGAAGAAAAATTCACGCAAGACATGTTCGGCGTGTCGACGCCGACGTTTGTCACGTCAGACATCTACGCAAACGTGCATTTGCAAGAGTGGAGCTTGAAGAATGCCACGCTTTTCCATTTCATTAATTTCGCACGCCCGCACGTGCTGAACTTCATCATGCAGGGCTTGTATATCAAGACGCAAAGCAGCTCATTCGAGGCGCCATACTTCAGTTGCGTGCCCTATCTGATGGGCGAAGGGCAGGCCATGCAGTACTCGTTCTGGCCCATGTCGAACAAAAAGACGCCGATCCCGCGCCTGCCGTTTCGTCCGCCCGACGATTATCTGCGCAACGCCATGGTTGCTGCACTCGACCAAGGCGATGTGGAACTGGATGTACGCGTGCAGTTGCAGACCGACCCGCATCTCATGCCGATCGAGAATGCGGGTGTCCTGTGGCCGGAGAGACTTTCACCTCGCGTGTCGGTGGCCACGCTGCGCATTCCCAAACAGAAATTCAACTCGTGCGAACAAATGGCTTTCGCCAAACGCCTGTCGTACAACCCGTGGCATTGCATAGCCGAGCATCGCCCGCTGGGTAATCAAAGCCGCGCACGGCGGCGCATGTATTACGAGTTATCGAAGTTTAGGCACGACATGAACAAGGTGCCGCACTACGAGCCGGACGGCTCTGAAACATTTCCGTTATCGTGATTGCTGCTCATGTCCTTGAGGAAAGGACGCGTGGCCAAGGCAGCGGAGTATCCGTAGACCTACCTCAATAATGACTGAGCGAAATCCTATCGTTTGCCGGCGTAGTTCCAGGTCGCCCGTCCGTTAAGCACTGTGAACGCCATGACGACCAGCGTGCGGCCTTCCAGGCCCACAGCACTAGCAGTTTGCGGAAAAACTTGGTTTTGTGCGACACGGTGCTGTGATAATACATAGGGTGATAGTGCCTGAATGGTCAGCAGGATGCTCAAAAAGGCCGTCCAGCAAGGCCGCAGTGAGCAAAGATGCGAGGCGTACGCTTCGGTACGTTGAGCCTCTGGGCGAAGCGAGAACAAAGCTGGCGGACTTTTTCAGCATCCTGCTAGAAGCTATGGGATCAGTGGTGGGATATAAATACTCGTGATATGTATAGTGCCCTGGTCACGGATCTTTAGTTAGGTCGTTTATATCGATGGTGGCCCAATGTTGCGGACCTGATTTTGGCTCCTTTTCGGATTGGTTCACGGGGAGCTCCGCATGATAAGCCAAAACCATGTGGCGCTCAGTGAGCGCCGCTCCGTCAATAATTAACGGCTCTCCTTCTTCGTAGTGCTTTCCAAGTTCCCATAGCAATGGGGTAGCGCATCCCGCATTCAAACAAAGAATCACGATGAGAGCCACGGCACTTGAAGCAATTCGCACTAGTCTTCTAAGAGCTTCCTCAAACATTTGTTTGTTGAACAGGCTGAAGGATACGTCAAAGCCTTAGAAAAATTGACTTCTCCGCTCTCGACAATGAGAGAGGTTTTTGAACACGGTGCCCCGACTGACTAGGAGCCTGTCCGACATTGACCCAAGAAACCTCTTGCACTGGGCCTCCAGATTGTATGTAGGTAATACATCTTAATTGTCTACCTGGAGGCCCTGCGATGACCACTCGAACCTTTCGCCCCTATGAGCCTGACGACCTGTGGCTATTGCCTCCCTCGCCGCAGGAGTGGCTGCCCGCCGACCACCTGGTCTACTTCGTGTCGGATCTGGTCGAGGAGCTGGACCTGCGGCCCATCCTGCAGACCTATGGTGGCGTGACCCGCGCACCGCGCCTTATCATCCGCGCCTGTTGGTGAAGGTGCTGCTGTATGCGTACGCGGTGGGGGTGGCCGCGTCGCGCCAGATGGCCCGGGAACTGGAAGAGGATGTGGCGTTTCGCGTGCTGGCCGCGAACCAGCGACCGGATATTCGAACCATCAGTGACTTCCGCACCCAGCACCTGGCGGCGCTGACGACCTTGTTTGTCCAGGTGTTACGACTGTGCCAGCGGGCCGGCTTGGTGAAGCTGGGCCACATCGCGCTGGATGGCACCAAGCTGCAGGCCAACGCCTCCAAGCCCAAGGCCATGAGCTATGACCGCATGGTCACGGTAAGTTTCAGGAAAGATGTCGCGTACGCCTTAGCTCGTGAGGCGATGGTTCGCCATGCTCACTGCCCCTACTCCTTCGTTCAACCCATTCACGGGTCCGGTTTCTCTCGCAGAGGAGCTGTCCGGTTCTTCCTTCCGAATATTTCCGCCGTGCGCTAACATTTCGTCGCGCCCCGTGGCCCTAGGATCGACGATCGGCGTGACGTCCGACCCAGGGGTCGGGTCGAAATGGGCTCGTCCGGTCTCGATCAGCTGGCCCTCCGCCTGAGGGAACTGTTCACGATCACCGTCACGTGAGCGGCCACTCGCCGTGCGCACAGACCGTGTGTCTTCTTTCACCCCATTCAATGTGACGCGGGCGATTTTCGTCCAATTGCGTGTGGCGCCTGACCATCGCGAGGGATGGGTGCGTTGGGCGGCGTGATACACACGATCTCGGTGGTGTAAGATCGCGGTGTCCGTGCCGGTATGGCGTGAGGCCGGGGTGGTGAACCGGATACCACTGTGCACATGCTCGTCGTTGTACCACGACACAAAGATGGCCACCCACGCACGGGCCGCGTCCAGATTGGCAAACGGCTTCGTTGGATACAAGGGACAGTATTGCACGGTCCGAAATAACGACTCAGAAAACGGATTGTCGTTGCTGACCGACGGGCGACTGAACGAGGGCATCACGCCCAGCCGTTGCATGGTGGCCAGCATGGTCGAGCCTTTCATCGCTCCTCCGTTGTCCGCATGCACGGAGACCTGATGCGGCTCGATGCCTTCTTCACGGCAAATCGTCTCGAGTAACTGTGAGGAGTGTGCCATGGATTCCTCGGCATGGACTTCCGCGCCCACGGCCTTGCGGGAGAACACATCCATAAATAAATACAACTAATAGTATTGCCCCCGAATGGAACTTGGCACATACGTGATGTCCCAACTGAACAGGGTCCGCGGTGCCGTGACCACGTAGGCACGCGGCCTGGCCCGGTGCGCGGGTGTCGCCCGACCGCGATGCGCCAGCAACTGCTCCGTCTTCAGCACGCGGTAAAACGACGACTCTGACGCCAGGTATTCGCCTCGGTCCGCCAGGCGTGGGACGATCTGATGCGGACTCGCATTGCAAAACTCCGGACGTGCCGCCATCGCCACCAGCTGTGCCCGCTCAACACATGACAGCGTATGTCGTGGCGCGGTGCGCGGCCCCCGGCGGCCATCTTCGGCCGTCTCTGGGCGCTGCCACCGTTGCAGTGTGCGTTCGGCCACCCCGACCATCTCGCACGCCGTATGCTGACGCGACCCCTGCGCGACGGCCTCAGTCACCAGCGTCAGCACCTGTCCACGATCCTCCACGGTCACGTTGCGGCCTCGTCTCGGTTCCCCCAGATCAAGTCGACTTTTTTTGGAGAATGAGCAGCGCGGACGCCTCCGCCAACGCTTTGTCTTTTCGCAAAATCTCGCGCTCCAGCTGGCGGATGGTCTCATCTCGTGCATCTTTTTTCGGCGTCGGCCTGGTCGCAAAATGCTCGAGGACCTCTGCCCGCCAGGCCGTGATCTGGTGGGAATACAAACCCTCACGCCGCAGATACAGGCCTAACTCGTTCTCGGCTAAGGATCTGTAAATATATAAAGGTATCAACTTGTCTTCACGTTTGGCTTGAGAAGGTAGTTCCACTCGCCATGAAACTTGTTGGGTTCCAGGTTCACGCGCTGCATCTCTTCATCGCTGACTTCGCGCCCGGTTGGGTATTTGCGCCGATCCAGCCGACAGGTGACTGTCAATCCCTTCGCCGTGGTGGTCCCGGCGATGAGATTGACGATGGTTTCGTAATCCCGCAAGGGCTCCCCGCGCCAATTTGACGAGATAAAGGAAAACAGCCGGTGCTCGATCTTGTTCCATTTGCTCGTACCGGGAGGAAAGTGACACACCGCCAGGCCCAGCGCGGTCTGATCGGCGAATTTTTGCAATTCCAACTTCCACAGCCGCAATCGCCACCCGTTGCTGCCACCGCCGTCGGCAGTAATCAGGATCTTTTTTGCATCCGGATACAGGCGTCGGCCCTCCGTGCGCCACCAGCCCCGAATGGAGGCCACCGCAAAGGCACCGGTGTCATGGTCGGTTCCCACGTTGACAAACCCGGCGTTGCGTCCAATGTCGTAAATGCCATAGGGATAGGCGCGAGGCACCTGCGGACTGGGAAAATCATGACCGTGAACCGGCGTGGGCTGCTTGGCCGCACGCCATTGCTGGCCGGCATTGTGGTAATTCCCAATGAGTTCCTTCTTTTTCGTATCGACCGAAATGACCGGGATGCCTTGCCTCAGGCATCGTTTGACCGCGACGTTGATGTGCCGAAACTGTGCATCGCGATCCGGGTGATCCGCCCCCTCCTCAGTTTTGCGATTGCGCTGCAGGCTATAGTCCAGGTCATGAAGAATCTGTGCGACCTTCATGTGGCTGACGGGATGGTGCTGTCGGCCCAGCTCTCCGGCAATGGCCCGTGTACTTTTGCAAATCCATCGCAGCGCAGACTCAGGGTCTCCGCGCGTTTGCTCATCAATCAACTCTTCGAGCGTCTGCACCAAGCGGGGATCGGATTGAGTGATGGATTTACGGCCCGCGCCCGGCCGACGGATACGGCCGACCAACGGCGTGCCCCGTCCTTGGAGTTCGCGAATCCCTTTGCTGATCGCCTTGCGCGACAAGCCACACGCGCGCCGCACCACAGAGATCCCTCCATAGCCCACACTCACCGCTTCCGTAGCAGCCATGATGCGACGTGTCCGCTCGTCCAAATGTGGCCAGGCGGCACGAAACTTCTGCTTCAAGACGGTCAGCCTGTTCATGCGCGCCAAGCATACGGCAATGACCCTG
>Ga0315273_10007741_pt1 | contig 13483 bp, 10 predicted proteins | sample YL17G02_0_MG_FD_205753 | JGI IMG/M metagenome (GOLD analysis project Ga0315273, IMG submission 205753) | Sediment microbial communities from Yellowstone Lake, YNP, Wyoming, USA - YL17G02_0 | ecosystem: Environmental > Aquatic > Freshwater > Lake > Sediment | place: USA: Wyoming | collected... | reverse complement strand
CGCGATCGCCGCCGTGATGGAGCCGTCGCCGGCGCCGATGTCGAGGTAGCGCAGCGGCCCGGCCTCAGGGGCGCGGCGGCGCGGCGGCAGGAGGTCGGCGATCTCCGCGAGCCGCCCCCGGGCCCGCGACGGAGGGGCCGAGGCCGAGGCCGACTTCCAGGGGTGGCGCTTCCACGCCTCGCGGAGCGCGGCCAGCGTCGCCTCGTCGCCGGGCGGGCCGCCCATGGCGACGCGGAACCCCTCCGAGAATTTGCGGCCCACGAGGCGGAAGAACTCCTGCAGGCGCGCGGCGGCCTCGCCGTCGGGCGCGGCGCGCAGCTGGGCGAACAGGCCGCTGTCTTTTCGGGCGGCGAGGCGCCCCCGCCGGGCGCGCCCCCCGCGGACGGCGGCCGGGGCCCCCGCCCGGCCGGCCACCAGGACGAGCCCGACCGCGAGCGCGCAGCCGCCCGCCAGGGCGAGGACCGCCGGGCGCGGCCCGACCAGGGCGACGAGGATCACCAGGAGGACAATTATGCATGCGGCGGTGACTGCCAACGCCATCGTGCCGCTATTCGTGCGCACATTCGCCGGCCGAAAATGGAGCCTGCGCGAACTCCGCGCAGGCGAACGGCGAGCGCCCGCTCACTTGGCGGGGGCTGCCTCGGCGGCGGCGGCGGCCGCGGCGGCCTTCTCGGCGGCGACCTTCTCGGCGGCGACCTTGTCGGCGGCGACGATCGGCTCGAGCGCGGCCGTCTCGCTGTTGAGGTCCTTGGCCTTCTGGGCGGCCTCGATGGCGCGCTTCTTGGCGAGCTCGGCCTGCTTCTTCTTGCGGTTGAGGTCGAACTCGCGCTTCTTGCGCTCGTTCTCGGCCTTCTTCGCCTCGTCGAGCGCGGCCGCCTTCTTGGCCTTCTCCTCCGTGAGGTGGTCGTGGTACAGGGTGAGCTTCTCGTCGATCTGGCCGGTCACCAGGTTGATCTGCTCGGGGGTGCGGCCCTCGTCGGCCATCAGCACGTGGACGACGGCCTTCACGTGGTCGGCGTTCATCGTGCGGACGCCCATGACGCGCTGGACGATGATGCGGGCGAGGAGCGCCTGGCGGGCGATGCCCTGGGCGACGAGCTCGGAGAGGTACTCGCGCACGCGGTTGCTGACGCGCATGCTCTTGTAGGGCTCGTCCTTCTTCACCGTCTTGAGGGCGTTCTCCACGTAGGTGTAGAACGTCGTCTTCGCGGCGGGCTCGTTGTCGTCCTCGGCGTCCTCCTCGGCGGGGGCCTTGGCGGCGGGGGCCTTGGCGCCCTTGGCGCCCTTGGGCCCCTTCTCCTCGGCGGCGGCCTTCTTGGCCTCACGGGCCTCCTTGGCCGCCTTGTTCGAGGCGGCGCGCTCCTTCTTCAGCTCCTCCTCGTGGTCCTGGTCGTACAGGTCCCAGATCTCGCACTTGCTGAAGAGCGGGTAGTAGACGAGCGCGGTGGGCGAGCCGTCGTGGAGGTGGGACGTGTCGACGATCTTGCGGTCGCTGGCGATCGCCTGGTCCATGCCGTGGCGGAGGATCTCCTTCACGGCGCCGTCCCAGATGACGGCGGCGGCGATGGGGGTCTCGCCGCTGATGCGGACGAGGGCCTTCGACTTCTCGGCGATCTGGGCCTTGATGGGGTCCAGGTCGCCGCCGTCCTCCTTGGCCTTCTTCAGCGCGGCGCGGAGGTCCTTGATCTCGCCCTCGACGGTCTCGTCGCCCAGGTTCTGCTTCAGGTGGGTGGCGCAGCGGGCCTGCGAGACGTCGACGCCGAGGATGTGCGCCAGCTGGACGCGGGTCCGCTTGACGGCAGCGTCGGCGTGCTCCGCGGGGGCGGCCTCGCCGATGTCGTTGGCGACGGGGACGCCGGGTTCATTGGCCGGAACAGCGGCGACGGGGGCCGTGGCCGCGACCTCGGGGGTCTTGGCCTCGACGGCGGGAGCCGCCTTAGTGGCGGCGGGGGCGGCCTTGGCCGCGGCGTTCTTGGGGGTTGCCTTTGCAGGAGCAGCGCGAGTTGACATGGTCTGATTGGTTGAGTTGCGGGGGTTACGTGAGTTCGCACCTGATAGACCCTGGTTACCTTCCTTTAATAGGCTGGCTGCTGGGGGGGATTGGTGCCCTCCCCGGGTTTCAAACCTGGTGCCAGCCACAAAAGACCAGGGGGCCGAAAATAAATCCCTGCGGATGGCGGCTTTCCGCTCCGGTCCCGCCGGGCGCGGCAAAACAGGGGGTCTGCCGTTCCGGGCGCCTGGGGGGTGGCCTTAGTCGCCACCGTCTGCATCGGCGGCGGCCGCCTCATCGGTCAGCGAGCTGATCAGCGCGTCCATGTCGGAGTCGGCGGGGCCCGCGCTCCCGTCCGGGGGGACGAGGCCGCCCGGCTTGGGGACTACCGAGCCGTCAGATGGGGGGCGCTGGGCTGCCCGCGGCGGCGCGAACTGTGGCCCCTGGTTCGGCGGCGCGAACTGCGGGGCGCCTACCGGCTGGGCGGGCGGGCTACGTTGCTGCGGGGGCGCGTGCTGGGGGGCATGCTGCTGCGGCGCGGGCACTACGCCGTGCTGCTGCTGGGGCGGGTGCTGGGCGGGCGCGTACTGCTGGGGAGGGGCGTACTGCTGGGGGGGCGCGTACTGCTGTGGGGGTGCGTACTGCTGCGGCTGCTGCTGCGGGGGCGCGGGCTGGCGGGCCGGCGGCGCGCCGCCAAGGGCAGGCGCGGCGTTCGCGCCGGCCGTGCGGGCCTGGCGTCTCATCGCGCGCAGGCGGTTCAGCTCCTCGAGGTTGACCTCTTCAGGCCCGCTGCCGGGCGGCGGGCCGCTGGGGTCCCCGCCGCCGTCGTCGGCCTTCTTCTTCTTTTTGTCGCCGCGGCGGGTGAGGTACATGAAGAGGACGACGACGACGATCAGAAGGATGATGACGGCCACGATGATGGCAAACTTGTGCTCCTGAAAGAAGCCGCCCTTCCGCGGCGCGGCGTCCGTCCCATCGTCCTGCTTCGCGTGGGCGGGGCCCGCCCGCGGGCCGCCCCTGCTAGCCGCGGGCGGCGGGGCCAGGTCGGGGTCCGTGATCTGCGGCAGCACGGGGTGCCATTGTGGGTCGTGTGCGCTCGCCATGTTGTCGTGTGCGCTGTTGCTCTGGGCTTTGCCTCGAATGGGAGAACTCAGAAGCCTCTATATACTTGGCCCACGGCGCTTCCGTTGAGACAAGCCTGTATGGACGAAGACCCGTTGCTCTCTAACACGGCGGGTAGGCGCCGCCTCGAGGCGGGGCCCGCCCCCGACGCCGCGCCGCATGCCGCGGCGCCATCCGCCGCCACCACCGCCACCACCCTTCCCGGCGCGCTGGCCGCCTGGAACACCAGCCTCGGGGTGTACTCGGCCGCCATCCGGGCCTACATGCGCGAGGCCGGCGACGCCGGGCCGCGCACCATCGGCCAGCGGTGGTCCGCCGCCGAGCGCCTGCTGGCAGCCGCTGAGGGAGGCTTGCGCACCCCCGTTGCCGGCGACGAGCCCCAGGGGCTCGCGGCCTTAATGGCGGCTGGCGACGCGGCGGAGGACGCGTCGCGCGCTCTCGACTCCGCCGCCGGCATCGCGCTGGACTCCAACGTGCAGGCCGCCGTCCTCGCCGGCATGAGCCGCACCTACTCCGAGAACCTGAAGGGCCTCGGGCGCGGCGTCCTTGAGGCCGGGCTCGCGGCGAGGGTCCGGTACAGGGAGGCCGCCGCCGCCGCCAGCGCCGCCGGTGCCGCGGCCGGCGCGCGCCTCGGGGTCGGGGCGATCACCGCCGCTTACGACGAGAAGCCCGGCCGAGGGGGGGTCGCGACCGAGCTCTACGTCAGCGCGCTCCTCTGCCGCGCGGCCGGCGGGCCCGGCGCGCTGGCCCCGCTGGAAACGGCGAAGGATGCCGCGTTAGGGCTCGCGCCGGACACGCCCGCCGCCGCCTCCGCCGATGCCGCGGTGCTTTCCGAGTACCACCCCCTCCAGGCGATGTCCTACGCGCCGGCGGCCTTCGGCCCCCCCCGCGAGCTCAAGGAGGGGGCCCCCCCCGCGACCGACCTCAGCCTCCCCCAGGCGCGGCTCGCCGTGGCGTACGACCTCGCCCCCCTCGTCGACCGCCGGCGGGCCCTCGCCCACGGCCCCCTCGCGAGCATGACGACGGGCCTCAACTTCCGGCTCATCGAGCGGCTGCGGACGATCCGCGCCGCGCCCTACAAGCAGGCCGCGCCTGCCTCTGGCCTGGGCCGCGTCGGCACGCTCGCCGGCCCGCTCAGCGCCACGACCGACGGCAAGACCGTGTGCGAAATTGCGGCTGGGCCAGGGGTCTGGGCGCCCTTCGCCGGCGGCCGCCCCCGCGTCGAAGCGCACTCCGCGGCCTCGGCCACCATCATCCTCGCCGCGATCCGCGAGGACCGCGCCGACGGGTGGGGCCTGGACCTGCGCGAGCGGTACGAGAACGCGGTCCGGGGCGAGCTCCTCCCGAGCGGCGAATGCGACGAAACCGCGCTCATTGCCGCGCTCCTCGCGGAGTTCGAGCGGGCCTACGACGCCGCGCCGCCCGATGACTCGCGCGCCTTCCGCGACCTCGTCGTGCCCGAAGGGCCCGGCCCGGGCGACTACCTCTGCACCGCCGCCGCCCGCCTCGGCTTCGCCGCGCTCGACGAGCGGCTCCGCGCGCTGCACGTGAAGCCCGCCGCTGTGCGGGTGCCCCACGCCGTGGTCGTGCGCGAGGCGCGGATCACCCAGGCGATCCAGACCGTCGACGTCGGCCGCAAACTGTGGAACCGCGTCAAAGACGCCTACCGCCCCGACCCCGAGGCGTTCACCCTCCCGGCCGGCCAGAAAAAGGCCGCCCTCATGGCCTCGTTCCGCCGCATCGCCACGGACGCGGCCCGCGCGGGCCCGGTCGACTGCTCGCCGCCGACCCTCAAGGGGTTCGCCGCCGCGGCGCCCCGGCTGGTCTAGGGGGGGCGGGTTATTTTCGCACGGTGACCGTGTTAGAGAAATAATGCCCGCGTCATACCTGCGCCCCCGCACCCCCCGCCCGCCGTAAATGTCAACCGCCAAGAAGCCCGCCGCGGCCGAAGCCAAGGTCGCCACCGTCGCCCCGAAACGCCGCGGGCCCGGGCGGCCTCCCAGCAAGCCCCCGGCCCCGCCCCTCGAGAAGAAGGGCATCGTCGACTCGCCGAAGGACAGCAACAACCGGCTCGAGTTCGTCTACGGCGACCCCACCGTCTTCAAGTCGCTCTTCACCTACTTCAAGAACATCAAGGCCCGCGACATCCACCTCCGGTGCTCGCCCAACGGCCTCACCTTCTTCGCGCGGGACCACTCGAAGACCTCGCGCGTCGTCGCCGTCGTCGCGGGCGAGCACGTGAACTGGCACTACTGCGAGGGCGAGTTCTGGCTCGGGATCAACCGCGACCACGTCGAGAAGATGTTCGCCTCGATCGACAAGACCTTCTTCAAGATCACGATCATCCAGACCCAGGACGACGTCAACAGCCTCACCTTCATCTTCAAGGACGCCGAGATCGACAAGGAGTGTAACTACAAGGTCACCCTTTCGGCCTACGCCCCCGACGAGGACCTCTACGAGGCCGAAAAGACGCTCACGGCGGAGGGGCTCATCGCGAACTTCCCGATCGAGTTCACCCTCACCGCCAAGCAGTTCAAGAAGTCGATCAGCGACGCGAGCAACTACAGCGACACCATCACCTTCGAGAAGCTCGGCGCCCACCCCCTCCAGCTCACCTACAACAAGTCGAACATGATGTACAACGAGGTCTACCGCACCGCCGACAAGATCCGCCTCCGCTCCGAGGTCGCCGACGGCTCGACCTTCCGCTGCACCGTCAAGATCGCCAACGTCAAGTCGCTCGCCAGCTCGATGGTCACCGACGACGTCCGCATCCTGTGCCGCGAGGAGGGCGACATCCTCTTCCGGTCCGCCATCGACGCCAAGGCCCTCGTCGTCAGCACGATGACGAAGCTCGCCTAAGCCCGAGGGCGCGGCGCGACCCGTTTTCGGCGCAAAACGGCGGCGGCCGGCACCATCAGCAGATCGTGCAGCAGGCCTTGCCGCAGCACTTGCCGTCGGCGGCGAGGCCGGGGATGTTGATGGTGATCTGGCCCTTCGAGGCCGCGACGATCGTGTCGATGATGCTCGGGCCGAGGAGCGCGACCGCGTTCTTGATCGCGGCCTTGTCCTCCTGGTCGGCGGGGATCTCGTCGATGAGGCGGGCGATGACGTGGAGGGCGAGCTCCTTTTTCTGCGGGCCGGTCGCGACTCCCAGCCTCTCGACCTCGACCATCACGATCGTGACGATGTTGAGCACAGAGGCCACGGTTATGCGTTTCGTGTCGATGGACCTCCGGACGATGTCGTACAGCTGGTCGGCGAGCTGCTGCTCGGCGGGTTGCGGGGCGGGTTCCATGTGGCGGGCGGGCGGGGGTATACTGGCCGCACTTCCTCGCCCGCGGCGATTTGAATCGGGGCGCCCAGAGGCATACCCGCAGCCATGGACCGACAACAGCAACCCGACATCGGCGCGCTCTTCGCGCTGCTCGCCGGGGCCGCCCGCCCGCTCCAGCCCTCCGAGGAAAACCCCGACGTCGACGACCTTGAGGACGAGGACGAGGACGGCAGCGTCGAGGACGGCGACGAAGACGAGGACGAAGACGAGGACGAGGACGACAGCGTCGACGACAGCTTCTCGGGCGTCGTCGCCCTCGCGGCCGCCGGCGACGCCACCGCCGCCGACGACGCCGCCGACGACGACATCCCGCCGCTCGAGGGCGCCCGCGCCGCCCGCCCCGCCTTCACGGAGCCGCCGCTCCTCGCCCCCGCCGAGCAGAAGCTCGTCCTGACCGACGACCCGCTCGCGGCTCTCGCCGAGAACGACCGCTACCGCCGCGCCGACGGCCCCGACGGCCCCGAGTCGGGCCTCTGGACCGTCGACCAGTGGGCCGCCGCCGTCCCCCGGCAGTACAAGTACGTCGTCCAGACGCTCGCCCCGCGCCACTGGCCGACGGCCACGCCCCTCGGGCAGGCCGAGTACACCCGCCGGTTCGCGGCCGAGTTCCCCGAGGTCGCCTCGATCCTGCCGATCGAGAACGTCTACGTCGCGGGCGGCGCCGCCGCCTGGCCCTTCGGCGAGTCCTCCGTGAAGGTCGGCGACGTCGACCTCTTCATCGCGGGCATCGAGCCCGCCGACCGCGTCGCCCTCTGGAAGAAGGTCGCCGAGGTCGTGCGCAAGCTCCGCCGCGCGTTCATGAAGCCCGGCAACGGCGACAACCGGCGGCACGTCGCCGCCATCACCGAGACCCTCTCGCCCGGCCTCGTCACCTTCACGGCGAGCTTCACCGATGATCAGTACGGCGGCTACAGCGACCAGAAGGACGCCCGCAAGGTCCAGATCATCCTGCGCGCCTTCCCGAGCGTCAGCGGCATCCTCCACGGCTTCGACGTCCCCGCCTGCTGCGTCGCCTACGACGGGCGCCGCGCCTACCTGACCTACCTCGCCGCCTGGGCCCACGCCTTCCGCGTCAACGTCGTCTGCCCCGCCTACCGCAGCACGACCTACGAGGCCCGGCTCGTCAAGTACTTCGGGCGCGGGTACGCCCTCGCGCTGCCCCACCTGCGCCGCGGCGCCCTCGCGAAGGACGCCCCGCTGCAGCTCCCCCACCTCGTCCTCCAGCCGACGATCGTGCGCGGCCTCTTCGCCGTCGGCACCGCCGCCCTGCCCGCCGGCTCGCCGGCGCCCGAGTCCGACTACGGCCCCGCCCGCATCCGCGTCTGGAGCATCGGCGAGATCGTCGATTGGGCCCCGGCCCACATCAACATCCGCCAGCTCGCCGCGGGCGAGAACCGCTTCGTTGCGATGGCCCTCGTCGAGCGCGAGCCTCATCGCCGCCGCCGCCGGCGCCGGCCGGCGGTCGACGAAAAGCGCAAGGGGCTCCCCTTCGCCAAGTACGCGACCGCCGAGCCGTCGTTCGCCGAGATCCTGCCTCGGGAGCTCTTCGAGAAGACGCTCGACGCCGCCGCGAAGGCCGCCGTCAACAGGCGCGGCCTCGTCAACAGCGTCACCCTCCGCCGCGTCTTCCGCCTCAGCGACGCCGAGCTCTCGCGCTTCACGACCGCCGTCAGCGAGGCGCTCGCCCGCAACCCCGGCCGCTGCCTCGACATGTCGCCGGCCCTCGCCCGCTTCCGCGCCGCCCTCGTCGCCGCCTACGACGCCGCCCCCGCCGACGTCGGCTGGTGGATCGTCACCGACCCCTCGCGCCAGTACACGGTCAGCCTCAACCCCCGGATCGAGACGCCGGCCCTCTGGTACGGCGCCGCCTACGCCGAGGAGGTCAAGGCCCCCTCGACCGACGACTTCGTCGAGGCCCTCCTCGCGACGCTCGAGGGGCGCCAGGGCTCCGCCGAGGACCGCCCCGTCTTCGACGGCATGTGCCCCCTCTGCCGCGACCCCCTCACCCGCGGCGTCGCCAACAGCGTGATCCTCCCCTGCGGCCACATCTTCCACTGGAGCGAGACCGAGGAGGGGTGCGCCGGCCTCTTCAGCTGGGCCGTCGACAACCACACCTGCCCGACCTGCCGCCGCGCCTTCGTCGACGTCGGCGACGAGGACGACGAGTACGGCTCCCGCCGGCGCCCGGCCGCCGTCCCCGTCGACATCGAGTGGTAACCGGTCCCTCCGCGGCGCCCGGCGCCCTTTTTGCCGCGCCGCGTGCGGAAAACGGGGCGCCGCATGCGGCGGCGCGGGCGCGCGCGCCTAGCTGCGGCCCGTGAAGCGGCGGTTGCAGCTCAGGCAGCGGCAGAGGTAGTCGGGGGCCTCGTCCAGCGAGCGCCGCTGGACCTCCTGGTACGTGCAGCGCCGCTCGTTACAGTGGGGGCAGCGGAAGAGGGTCGACTCCTTCATCTGCACCTTCTGGACGGCGCGCTTGTCGATCTCGGCGCGCTCGGCGGCCGTCGCCTGCGGGCAGAGCTCCTTCGACGTCATGTCGCCCAGCGTGGCCGGCGTGGCCGCGCCGTCGAAGAGCCGGGTCACCAGGGTCGCGCCGTACGCGCGACACGCGCTCGAGCTGGGGTCGAGCAGGCCGTTAATCGTCCCGCAGCGGGTCCCGTAGATGTCGACGAAGGCCGGCGAGTCCCACTGCCGCCGCGGCGGGTCCTCCGACTCCTTGCTCGTCCGCACCGCCGCGTTGTAGCACGACACCTCGATGTCGCGCGCCGTCTCGAGCGCGAGCTCGCGGTCGAGCGCGTAGCTCTCGAGCGCGCTCATCAGCGTCCGCACGAACATGCGGCGCACCGTCTCGCGCGGGTCGGGCGGCGGCGCCTCCTTCAGGCTGGCCGCCACCAGGGCGTCCGCCGCCAGGTCGCCCCGCAGGTACATGAGGCCCAGGACGTCGTCCGGGTACGGGCCCACCTGCGTTCCGAGCGCCAGGTTCACCGCCCGGACGGCCGCCGCGTAGTGATGCCGGTGCGGCATCTTCGGCTGCACCCGCGCGGTCCGCACCGAGCTGTTGTACGCCGCCCGCTCCAGGCGCGCCACCACCAGCTCGCGCGGGTCGCCGCCCGCCGCGGGCGGCGCCCACGCCTCCTCGACGACCCTCGTCAACGTCGTGGCCATGATCGTCTTCATCCCCTCCCGGAGGGGGGCAAGACTCGCCTCCGCTTTGGTTGTTGCCATGGCAGGTCTGTCGTATGGGTAGGGTCCGCGTCGCTTCAGATTGGCCGCCGCGCTGCAAAAAGCGCGGGGGTCGCGGGCGCGGGCAGCCGGGCATGCCCTGGCTTAGGCGGCGCCGTCCTTCTTGCCGTCGGCGTCCGCGTCCTTCTTGCCGCCGGTCGGAGTCGTGACACTGGGGGCAGGCGTCAGCTGACTCCTGGGACCTGCGGCGAGCGCCGAGTCTGCCGACAAGGGCGCCAGGAGACGGATGAGGGTTGCGAGGTGGCTGCGCATCGTCACGACCGCGAGGCGGAGCTCGCGGACCTCCTCCGTGAGCGCCGCGTTCTGGGCCTTGACCATCGAGAGGTTGTCGTCGACGCCCTCGACCTGGACCTGGAGCGTTTTCACCTCCTCCGTCAGGTCGGACACCTTGTCGCGCGTGGCGACGGTCGTGTCGTCGATGGTGGCGACCGTGTTCTCCAGGTCGCGCACGATCTGGAGGGTTTCCGACGGGTTGTCGGGGTATTCCCGGCCGGCCACGTTATCGTTGTACACGTCGTCCGCCGGCGCGTACACGTCGTCGGCCGTGTACGCCGGGCGGGCCGGCTTCGCGGGGGTCGTCGCCCACTTCGGCAGCCACGCGTACTGCGTCTTGGAGTCTTCGCCGAGTGAGCGGAGGAGAGTGTCCATGTCGCTCTCGTCCATCACGGCCGTGCTTCCGACCGCTGCGGGCTTCCGGCGGGCGGGCTGGTTTTCCTGGGCGGCGAAGAGCGCGTCGATCTCTGCCGGGGTCAGCTCTTCGGCCGCGACGTTTTCGGCGACGCGGTTGGACCGGCCGCCGCGGACCGGCGCGGGCGGGTCGGCGACCACAGGGCCTTCCCGACTGGCCAGGGCCAGGGCGTTGGCAATGGCGGCGGCGAGGGCGTTCGGGTCGGCTGGCGCGGCGACAGAGGCGGCGACGGCGGCTGGTGCGGGGTCGGCGGCTGGCGCGGGGTCGGCGACGGCGGCTGGTGCGGGGTCGGCGGCTGGCGCGGGGTCGGCGACGGCGGCTGGTGCGGGGTCGGCGGCTGGCGCGGGGTCGGCGACGGCGGCTGGTGCGGGGTCAGCGGCTGGCGCGGCGACGGGGTCGGCGGCGGCGATGACCGGGTCGAGCGGCCAAGCGACATAGTTAGGGGGGGTGGCGGCTTCCATGGCTTCGGCTGGGGTATAAACCGTGCGGGCCTCCTTCAAATATAGCCTCGCCGCGCCATGTCGCTGTATTTGAACCGCCGCCGCGCCTCTTATACGCGTTCCAGCCACCCATGGACTCCCCGTCCCTCCTTAGCCGTCGGGACGCCATCCTTAAAGGGGTCGACCCCGCGTGGCTCCCCCTGATCGACACCGCGCTGCTGGACGGCGCGCTGGGCGCCATCGACGCGATGGGCGACGCCGCCCGCACCGCGCCGCCGCCCCACCTCATCTTCGAGGCCCTCCGGTACGGCGCGCCGGCCGACACCGTCGCCTTCGTGAACGCCCAAGACCCGTACCCGACCCCCGGCGACGCGCAGGGGGTGTGCTTCTCCGTCCCGGCGGGCACCGCCCTGCCCGAGTCGCTGAAGCGGATCTTCGGCTGCCTCGACCGCGCCGGCCTCCGCCGCGAGCACGCCGCCGAGGACAAAAAGACCGTGCTCGTCTCCGGCGACCTCCGCCCCTGGGCCGTCCAGGGCGTCCTCATGTTCAACTCCGCCCTCACGACGCGCGTCGGCGAGCGCCGCGCCCACGCCGCCGCGTGGAAGCCCTTCGTCGACGACTTCCTCCGGCGCTTCTGCGCCGAGCGCGCCGCCGCCGGCGCCAGCGTCCACTTCCTCCTCTGGGGCGGCGACGCGCGCGCCTACGCCGGCCTCGCCCGCCGCCACAAGCACGCCGTCCACGAGTGGTCCCACCCGAGCCCCCTCGCCGACAACAAGCTCCCCGAGGAGGCCCGCTTCCGCGCCTGCCCCCACTTCGAGGAGGTCAACGCCGCGCTCGCCGCCGCGGGGCGGCGGCCCGTCGTGTGGGACAACCTGTCGCCCGTCGTCGCCTTCAGCGACGGCTCGTGCCCCCTCAACGGCAAGCCCGGCGCCCGCGCCTCGTTCGCCGCGCTGGTCACCGGCGCCCAGTTCGGCGCCGCCGTCATCCGCGGCGAGGTGTGCCCCACCGAGTACGCCTTCCTCGACGAGGACGACCCCGAGCGCGGGATCCGCGAGACGCAGACCCTCGTCGCCCCCAGCAACAACCGCGGCGAGCTCCTGGGCATCATCTACGCGTTCCTGGCCCTCCTGCGCGGCCGCGCCGTCGGCCGCGTCGAGCTCATCAGCGACAGCGAGATCTCCGTCAACACCCTCCTCGACTGGCTCCCCAAGCGCCTCAAGAAGAAGACCGAGCGCGACCTCAAGAACTACGACCTCGTCATGATCGCCTGGCGCCTCCTCGGGCTGCTCCGCGAGCAGGCCGCCTGCGTCGTGCTCACCCACACCCGCAGCCACCAGAAGCCCCCGCCGACGAGCGCGCCCAGCCGCGTACGGTTCGTCTGGAAGGGCAACGACATGGCCGACAAACACGCCGATGCGCCTCTCACCGCGCCCACCGCCGACTACGCCGTCGAGGTGCTCACCGCGCCGGCGGTGCTGCAGGTGTTCGCCCGCCCCGGAGCGTCGGCACCCCCCCTCTAGACCCGCAAAAAGCGCCTCGGCCCTCATTTTGTAGGCCCTGCCGCGGCGGGCGGCGCCGTGTTCGCCAGGTGCGCCGCCATCGGCGCGCGGCCGTCCTTGACGAACCGCTCCGGCTCGTCCTCGTACAGGTTCGGCACCCACGACGCCGCGCTCTGCACGTCGAACGGCAGCTGCGTCCGCTCCCGGTCCGTCACGATCAGGCGGTGGAGGTTGTCGGCGACCCCGTCGAAGAGGACGCGGATCACGTCGATCAGGCCCCGCACCTCCCAGCGCTGCTCCTCGCCGATGCAGACCATCACCTGGTCCGCCCGCCGCGGGTTCAGGTGGACGTTCCGGTAGAGCGGGTCGCGGTGGGCCCGCCGCACGAGATCGATGAGCGCCTCCAGCACGTACGGCGCGGCCTTATCCGCGTCGACGCGCTCGTCGTCGGTCATGCGACAGTACTCCATCAGCCGCGGGTTTTCGGTGAAGGCCGCCTTCACGAGCGAAACCGGAATGCAGATCCGCTCCTCACTGTCGAACGTCTTGATGTTGACGACCGTGTTGACCTGGGTGATGTGGTTTGTTACGTTGACGGTGCCGATGTGCGGGGCGATGTGCGGACTGGCTCTGGGATCCGCGCCGAGCGGGGGCGCCCGAACTGCGGGCATGAGCGAGATCTGCTCGACGAGCGCTGTGAGCTTGTCGATCTTCTCGTTCTGGGCGTCGACCTTTGCCGCGAGCGCGGCGTTCTGGCGCTGCAGCGTGTGCTCCATGAGCCTGTCCATCCCCTCCTCGCTGTTGGCGATCTTGCAGGACTGGCGCACGTGGCGCCGCATCGAGGTGTACGAGGCGAACGTCCGGCCGCAGTACTTGCATCGGTTCTCGTCCCCGCCCGTGGATGTTTCGAGTATCGGGTCGCACGGCTTCTTCCCCCGACGGTGCTCAGTGAGGCGACTCGGGTACTTGAAGACTTTTCCGCAACGGTCACAGGTTCTGTCAGCCATTGCCGGTTTGTGTCTACTTACTGCCGAAACGTGTATACCCTGCTGCCGGGAAATGTCTATATGGTGGACATTTTTCAGCAGCAAATGATCGTTGGAAGGATTCCCAGGACTGGCGCGGCCTCTCTGAGGGGTTTCCTGAGAATCCCGAAGGGAGGCG
>Ga0315273_10007740_pt1 | contig 13484 bp, 11 predicted proteins | sample YL17G02_0_MG_FD_205753 | JGI IMG/M metagenome (GOLD analysis project Ga0315273, IMG submission 205753) | Sediment microbial communities from Yellowstone Lake, YNP, Wyoming, USA - YL17G02_0 | ecosystem: Environmental > Aquatic > Freshwater > Lake > Sediment | place: USA: Wyoming | collected... | reverse complement strand
ACCCCACCAGATCTCATAAAAATTTCTTTTGGGAGAATTTCTGGTATTTCGGTTACAAATTTTACTTTTTCTAAACCCAAAGAGTAACCCATAATTCCGCTAATCATTAAGCCGAAAATAAAGAATATGATTATGAGTACTAAATAGATTTTTTTTGTTTCCATATTTTAATTATAACATGAATAAAGGCGTTTCTATATACCAATTATAGCACAAATAGACAATAAAATAATCCCTCCTGTCTTATACTAAAGGGATTATTTCTTTAAATACAACGCAAAATGCGCCTAACGCTTGCTTTCTTTGTGAACGGTGTGTTTTCTGCAGTGCTTGCAAAACTTTTTCAATTCTAATTTTTTCTCAGCTATATTCTTAGACTTGTGAGTAAAATAGTTTGTCTTTTTGCATTCCTTACACTGAAGTTTTATAAATGGTTTTTTTGTAGGCATGGTAATTTTATTTAATTAACCCGAACTGAGCCGATGCGCAGATTTGCACTGCGGACCTCATTCTTACCAAGAATGCGCTCTGCTAACTGAGCTACATCGGCATTATACGAAATTTATTTCATAAATTTCGTCGTGCCCGACCAGCGCGCTGGTATAGGGCAGAATTTAAATTTTCATAATGGGTGCGGCAGGACTTGTAAAGTTGCCCGAAGGCATTCCCTCGCCTCGCTTCGCTCGGCTCGGAATTCGGGGAGCAGGTGCTTCGCCACACCGCAACCTTAATAAATCTCCAAATACTAGAAGGTATTTAGAAATTCATGTGGGTGCGGCAGGACTTGCACCTGCGAAGGCCAGTGGCCGCGAGTTTTACAGACTCGTGCGTTTGCTGCTCCGCCACACACCCAATGCTAATACTTAGTTAGTCGCGGCACGCCTCACTCTCGTTCGGCTAACACCGCTCTTTAGACCCCACCCATAAATTATGGACGGGGCTCCCGACCCCTCTTCAAAATGGGATGATATTATTATAAATTAAAACGCTTTATTTTTCAATGATTTTACCGTATTTTTTGTGCCATTCTTCAATTTTTTTATGATGTCCCGACATCAATACTTTTGGCACCGACCACTTTTTTTCTTTTCCGGCTAAAAAAACTTCAGGCCTCGTATATTGAGGATACTCGATAAATCCTTTTCCTCTGGTGATTCTTTCTTTTAATAACTGGGGTTTTCCAAGCACTCCCGGAATTAATCTGGCTACGGTTTCCACAACTATCATCGCCGGCAACTCTCCGCCCATCAAAACGTAATCCCCTATTGAAACAACTTCGTCAGCCACGTATTTTGCCACTCTTTCATCTACTCCTTCATATCTTCCGGAAATCATGATTACATTATCCAGTTTGGAAAATTGATAAGCCATTTTCTGAGTAAACTTCTTCCCGCGTGGCGAAAATAGAATAACTTTTGAATTTTTTATACTTAATCGCTTAGTCCGCTTAATCTCTTCTACGGCTCTATATATCGGCTCTACTTTCATCACCATTCCCAATCCTCCGCCAAAAGGCCTATCATCAACAGTTTTGTGTTTATCTTTCGCCCACTTCCTTAGATTATGAATTTTAACCTTAATTAAACCCTTATCAAGGGCTCTTTTGATTAATGATTCAGAAAAATAAGAATCGAAAATTTCAGGAAAAATTGTAATTACATCAAATTTCATAAGTATTATAACGACCCCACACCAATTTTGCGATTTAGTACAATAGCAGTCCGCTTCGCTCTATCGCCTTTTGCGAGAATAATGTGCCTATTCGGCACACGCAGACTGCGAGAATTCTACAAACCTCTTCAAATTTTATTTTTAAACTTTATTTACTTGGCAAAATTGATACGGGGTTCGTTCCCATTTAAAAATGGGAACGAAAAACCGTGCCACCTTGAATGATAGCACGGCTTCCGTTTATCTGTACACCCAGTTAAATTGTTCGTCTTCGCGAACTCCTCGCTTTGCGAGGATTTAACAGAGTAAACTTTTTCCTTGCTTAGAGTTTCAACTCATCAAGCCCTCCAGCTTCTGAGTCGCTTTTTCCTCGAGCTGGAGTTCTTCCACCTTCTGGTTCCTCGATCTTTAAGTTGACTCTAGCGTGATTTTTTAATCCCACTATTCTAACTAAAGATCTGATTGACCTGGCAGTGGCTCCTTCTCTGCCTATAATTTGACCCATGTCTTCCGGGTTTACCTTCAAAGAAAGCAAAACCCCCATTTCATCAACCTTGCGGTCGATTTTGACATCGCTCGGATTGTCAACTAAGGCTTTGATAATGAACTCTAGAAAATCCTGATCAACAAATTCTTTTGCCATAATCTTTCTGATTTAATCGTTTTTTCTATTTTTTTCTATCAGTAGCTGACGACCTTCTTGCCCGCCACAATTTTGCTTTGCAAATTTGGGCGGGTGAATGATTCTCTCCAACAACACTTCGGGAGGAATCCAAAATAGCTACTTTTCCGATATTATAATTTTATACCTTCTGAATTTTTGTGTCAACCCCCGTGGTGAATTTTGGCAAGTATTTGAACTAAAATCTCCAGCCTTGACTGGAGATCAAAAAAAAACATTTAATGAAATTGGGCTTTCTTTTCTGGTTCTTGTGCCGGCTGAGGTTTGACTTCCGGCGCTTTTGATTTATCTTCTGGCGTCTTTGGGGCTTCTGCCACTTTTTGCGTTTTTGGTGTTTCCGACGCTTTTTCTGGTGCTTTCTCCTCTTTTTTCGCTGGCTCAGTTTTTACTTCTTTTTGTGGTTTAGCTTCTTTTACTGCAGAGACAACCAACGCAGCAACTGCAGCCGCTGCCGGGACTTCAGCTTTCTTTTCTTCCTTGCCCGTCGCGGTTTTAGCCTCGGAGGGTTTTTTCTTTGATTTTTTGTGTTTCGGTATTTTTTTTCCTTCTATAATCTTTTCTGAAATCAGTAAATTATAAACAGTTGATGAAGGCTTAGCTCCAACCGAAAGCCAATATTTTATTCTATCGGCTCTTAAGAATTTGTTCTTTTTCAAGGAATCAAAAAATCCGACTTCTTCCACGAAAGTGCCTTTTACCGATGATTTCCTTTTATCAGTCACCACAATTTTGAATGACGGCTGATTTTTTTTGCTGCTGCGAAAAAATCTTATTACAAGCATCGAATTGTTAATTGCTAATTGTTAATTGTTTTTTACCAACATTTTATTTCTAAAGCATTCCTAGCTGCATCCTCCTCAGCTTCCTGTTTTGAAGTGCCTTCGCCCTTAGCCACTAATTCATCTTTCAGGAAAACTCCAATTACGAAATTCTTCAAGTGATCAGGGCCCGACTCTTCCAGGACCCTATAAGTCGGAGTAACACCGACTCTCTCCTGAGATTCTTCCTGAAAGCGGGATTTCACGTCTTTAAAAAGACCGCCCTCGATAATTCTTGATAATTCTTTTAACAAATTCTTCTCTATAAACTTATCGCAGACTTTATATCCTTGGTCAAGATATATTGAACCTATCACTGCCTCAATTGTATTTGCTAAAATATACTGTCTGGCCTTTCCGATCTCTCTTTCCTCGCCTTTTGATAATAGCAAAAAATCATTAAAATCCAAAGATCTCGCAATTTCTGAAAGCATTTTGGCATTTACCAAAGCTGCCCGCCAGTTAGTCAACTCCCCTTCTGGTTTTTGAGGATATTCTTTATAAAGATATTCGGTGACAACTAGTTCCAAAACAGCATCTCCCAGAAACTCCAGTCTTTCATTATGATATAAATGGAACTTTGGATTTTCATTCAAATAGGAACGGTGGACGAATGCCTGAACAAAAAAATCTATATTTTTAAATTTAAGGTTCAATTTTTTCTCAAGAATAGAGAAATCTTTCATCAGAATATCAACGAATATCGAATCAGCCACGAATTTTCGAATGAAATAATTCGTAATAAATTCGTTATTCGCTGATTACTTATTTTCTTTTCTTTTAGTTTCCGCCTCGTTTATTTCCTTAAACACTGTGCCCAAGACGCCGTTTATAAATTTTCCTGAGCTTTCCCCTCCGAAGTTTTTAGCTAATTCTATTGCTTCATTAATTGCAACTTTTGGCGGAACTTCCTCTTTTTTGCTGTATAAAATTTCGTAGAGACCTATCCTTAGAACGTTCCTGTCAACAATGTTTATCTGATTAATCGGCCATTCAGGAGCTGCCTTTTCAATAATCTGATCAAGGTGAGAAATTTTACTAACTACGCCATCAACTAACTGTCTGACAAAACTATTATCTTCAAGTCCTGGTCCAAATTCTGTGATATTTTTATTTACTATCTTTTCCAATGCCTCTGGCTTTTTTCCATTGAAATCCCATTCGTAAAGGGATTGCATGGCGATTGAGCGTGATAAGTGGCGGGATGACATTGTTAGGTTTTTAGGTTTTAGCTTCTGGTTTCTGGTAAATTGTTACTGAATCCCTAGAAGCTAGAAACTAGAAGCTATTTTTTACTAAGTTCCTCCATGTTTAAAGGCTTTTCTTGTTTTTCTTCTTTTTCTTTCGCCTTAATTTCTTTCTCTCTTTTTTTTCTTTCCTTTTTTTCAAGTTTTTCCAAAACATTTATTACTTCCAGGCCTTTATAATAACCGCAATTTTGGCAGACCCTGTGTGACAAGACCGGTTTCCCGCATTTCTGGCACAAAGATAAAACGGGTGCTTTGACGAAGATATGCATCCTTCTTTGATTTCTTGTTGATTTTGTGCCTCTTTTATTAGGTACTCCCATGATTTTTATTTATAGTTAATAATAGCAGAAATAATTTAAACTAGCAAGTCCTAGAAAAAAAACTGGACGAACCAGTTTTTATTTTTGCGCTCTGGTTTTACATTCTGCCACTGGTCTAAATGACTTTCGATGTATCTCACATGGCCCATATTTCTTCAATGCTAGAAAATGAAATTTTGTTGGATAACCTTTATGTTTTTTAAATCCGTACTTTAGGTATTTTTTGTGATAGTTTTCCATTATTCTATCCCGCGTTACCTTAGCAATTATTGAAGCCGCGCTGCTAGAAAAAACTTTCTGATCAGCTTTTATTATCGGTTTTTGGGGGATCTGAGAATTGATTTTGAAATTACCATCTAAGATCAAAAAATCGGGCTTTAAATTATCAATCGCTTTTTTCATCGCCAACTTTGTTGCTTCTAAAATATTAATCTTGTCAATTACTTTTTCAGAAACTTTGCCTATCCCCCACTCAATATAAGGACAATGAGTCAAAATTTCGTAAAGATGTTCTCGCTTTTGGGGTGACAACTTTTTGGAATCTCGAACCTCGTTTAATAAAATCCGAAGTCCCAAATCCGAATTTTTAAATAAATTTGGATAATTAAAACGTTTTAAATTTTGGAAATTTGGATTTAGGAATTGTTTAAAAATTAAAAATTTTGACTTAGGAATTTTTATCATAACCGCTGCCGCCACTACTGGCCCAGCCAAAGGGCCACGGCCCGCCTCATCTAGGCCAGCTACTCTTTTAAATCCCTTTTTCCATAATTTTTTTTCTTCTTTTAGATTTGGGTGTTTCACCCCGTTAGAAGTCTGTTTTTATATAGCATATGGCTAATTTCAAACAGACACCATTTTTCAATTATACCCCGCTATCAGCGAATATAAAAAATTAATATTTTTTTCTATTCAAGACTTCTAACGGGGTTCATTTTTTTTATTCGCCGAGGATAACGAGTGAAGTAAATATGCTTACATATTTACTTCCGAGCGACGCAGGCGACAAAAGGTATTTATCTTTTAATTTTAACATTCATTCTTTAATTTTTAAATTACGTTGACCCCGTTAGAAATCTGTCAATTCATTGACTGGAAAAGGTTTTTTACCTTTTCCAACTAGTTTTTAACAAGTTTAAATTTGAAATATGCTTCAGTAAGCCAAAATTCTGTAGATTTCTAACGGGGTTGACAAATTCAGTTAATCTATTAATCTTAACCGAGAAGGAGATGGCGATCTCTTTTGGAGGGTCAGCTCCTTTAAAAATGAAGAAGGGAAAAAAATGTCTGAAAAACCTGTATATCTGATCGGAGAAGCTCTAGTTGGTGAAGGAAACGAAGTCGCGCACATCGATCTCTTGATTGGCGATAAACAAGGACCTGTCGGACAAGCATTTGCTAGTGGAATGACAAATCTCTCTGCCGGCCACACGCCGCTATTAGCGGTAATAAGACCTAATCTTCCACCAAAGCCACACACGCTGATCGTGCCTAAAGTCACTATCAAAACCATGGAAGACGTTGGCAAGATTTTCGGACCAGCCCAAGCTGCTGTTGCAAAGGCGATTGCGGATGCCGTAGAAGAAAATATGGTGCCTAAAGACAAGGTCGATGATTGGGTCATAGTATGCAGCGTATTTATACATCCCGAGGCCAGTGATTTCCGCAAGATATATCAATTCAACTATGGAGCAACAAAGCTTGCTCTAAAGCGCGCGCTTTCAAAATATCCATCGCTCGATAAAATAAACTTTGACAAAGACAGAGCCAAGCACCCGATTATGGGATTCAAAGTCCCGCGCTTATGGAGACCGCCTTACTTACAGATTGCGCTGGACAATCCAAATCTTGAAGCTGCAAAAAAAGTCATAACTGCATTACCTAGCAGCGACAGAATAATACTCGAAGCAGGAACGCCACTGATAAAATGCTACGGAACAAAGGTTATCAGCGAACTAAGACAGGTTGCAAAAGATCTTTTCATAATTGCAGACTTGAAAACTCTTGATGTCGGAAAGGTCGAAGTAGATCTAGCTTACGACGAAACCGCTGATGCTGTCGTGGCAGCTGGACTAGCGCCTATTGAGACTCTTAACTCCTTTATAGAGGAAGCAAAAAGGCTAAGCATATATGCCATTACTGACATGATGAACGTTGAAGATCCGGTTAAGAAACTCCAAGCGCTCAAAGAATTTCCAGATGTTGTCATCCTGCACAGAGGAATAGACCAAACAAGCAGAAGAACTCTCGGCCTTGAACGAATCGAGGAATTGCGAACAGCCTTCAAAGACAAGAAATTCTTGATCGCAGTCGCGGGCGGCGTAGTTCCCGAAACAGCTAAAGAAGCACTGGAAAAAGGCGCGGACATATTGATCGTAGGACGCTACGTAACACAATCAAGAGACATCGAAAGATCTGTCAGAGAATTTCTGCAACTAACTCCTCTAATGCGGGAAGACATTGACCGAGAAAGAGTACACGTGGAATAAATCCACAAAAATCCCCTCTTTTTATAATACGAGAGGATTTTTTTATTGACCCCGTTAGAAATCTGCGGAATTTTAGCTTACGGAAACCATAGTTTTAATTTAAATTGTTAAAGACTTGTTAGAAAAAGCAAAAAAACTTTTCCAGTTAATAAATATCTTGGCAGATTTCTAACGGGGTTGACTTCAACTTTCAAAAAAACTAAAATTAATAAAGTATTTTATGAAATTCACCCCGCCAAAAATTTTCTTTGAAAATATTTAGGCGGATAATTCACCTGCTATGCAAAAGTTTACTCATTTACATCTTCATTCACATTACTCTTTGCTTGATGGCCTACCAAAAATAGACGAGATTTTGGATTATACAAAAGAACTTGGCATGGATTCAGTTGCTTTAACCGACCACGGCGTTTTATATGGAGCAGTTGAGTTTTATAAAAAAGCGACTGAAAAAGGGATAAAGCCAATTATCGGCTGCGAGATATACATGGCTCAAGAAGCTATGTGTCAAAAAAGACCAAATATAGATGATAGAAGATATCACTTAATATTGCTTGTTAAAAATGAAGAGGGATATAAAAATCTGGTGAAAATATTAACCGCTGCCCACTTGGAAGGATTTTATTATAAACCCAGGATTGATGAAGAATTTCTTGAAAAACATTCCCAGGGTTTAGTCTGCCTTTCGGCCTGCCTTCAGGGAAGAATTCCAAAATCTATTTTAGCGAATAAAATTGATGAAGCAGAAAAATTAGCCCTAAGGTACAAAAAAATCTTTGGAAAAGAAAATTTTTATTTAGAAATCCAAAACCATCCTCACATAGAAGATCAGGAAAAAGTTAATAAAGTCTTGGCCTCAATTTCTAAAAAACTTGATATATCTTTAGTCGCCACTAATGATATCCACTACCTGAGGCCAGAGGATTCCGACGCCCAGGATGTCTTGATGCTTATTAATACCGGCGCTGATCTGAAGGACCCAGAAAGATTAACATTGACAGCCGACGACTTCTCGATGAAAAAACCGGAGCAGATGGCGAAAGATTTTAAAGATTTTCCGGAAGCTGTCGAAAATACCCAAAAAATTGCCGAGCTTTGCAATTTTAAATTTGAGCTAGGCAAAACTAAGCTGCCGAAGTTTGAAGTGCCAAAAGGAGAAACAGATAATGAATACTTAAAAGATCTGAGCACGGAAGGATTAAGGAAAAAATTTGGCGAAACCCCAAAAAAAGAAGTTACAGACAGGCTGGAAAGAGAGCTGGAAGTAATTAAAAAAACCGGTTTTGCTTCTTATTTTTTAATTGTCCAAGATTTCGTCAATTGGGCAAAACAAAACGGCATAGTTGTCGGGCCTGGGAGAGGAAGCGCTGCCGGTTCCTTGGTTTCTTATTTGCTAAATATAACCACTGTTGATCCTATAAAATACAATCTTATTTTTGAGAGATTTTTGACTCCGGACAGATACTCTCCTCCTGATATCGATCTTGATTTCACTGACGTCAGAAGGGACGAGGTAATAAATTATGTCGCCAAAAAATACGGCCAGGATAAAGTTGCCCAAATCATCACTTTTGGAACCATGGCTTCTAGAGCGGTTATTAGAGATGTGGGAAGAGCCTTAGGATATGCTTACAGTTATTGCGATCAAATTGCCAAAATGATTCCTTTTGGCTTCACCTTAAACCATACTTTAGAAAATGTTCAGGAATTCAAACAGATTTATGAAAGCGATGATCAGGCAAAAAAACTTATTGACTTTGCCAAAAAACTTGAGGGAGTCGCACGCCATGCTTCAACCCATGCCTGCGGAGTCGTGGTTTCTTCAGATCCTCTTTCGGACTTAATAGCCTTGCAGCATCCGACTCAAGACGACGAAGCTATTGTCACTCAATATGAAATGCATTCAATCGAGGATCTTGGGCTTTTAAAAATCGATCTTTTGGGATTGAAAAATTTAACAATAATAGAGAATACTTTAAATTTTATCAAAAAAAACCAGGGAATTAATATCGACATCGAAAATTTGCCCGACAATGATGAAAAAACCTATAAACTTTTACAAAAAGCGGAAACAACCGGAGTCTTCCAATTGGAATCGGACGGCATTAAAAGATATTTAAAACAATTAAAACCATCAGCTTTTGAGGATATAGTTGCCATGATTGCCCTTTACAGGCCAGGCCCAATGTCAATTATCCCTGATTACATTGACAGAAAATTCAAAAGGAAAGAAATCGACTATATCCATCCTAAATTAAAAGACGTGCTGGAAAATACGTTTGGCTTGCCTATTTACCAGGAGCAGCTGATGGCTATTGCCCAAAAAATGGCAGGTTTTACTTTAACCGAAGCTGATGTTCTTAGAAAGGCAGTTGGGAAGAAGATAAAAAGTTTATTAATGGATCAAAAAGAAAGATTGATTAAAGGAATGATTAAAAATGAAATAAAAAAATCAATTGCTGAAAAAATCTGGGAATGGGTCTTGCCTTTTGCCAGATATGGTTTTAACCGCAGTCACAGCGTGGCTTACGCCAAAATCGCCTATCAAACAGCTTTTTTAAAAGCTCATTATCGTTCAGAGTTTATGGCTGCGGTATTGAATTCGGAAAAAGCTGATATTGAAAGAATGGGATTTTTGATTGAAGAATGCAAAAAAATAGGCATTAAGGTCTTGCCCCCTGACATAAATGAAAGCAAAGAAAACTTCAGCGTCGTGGGAGAAAATTTAATCAGATTTGGATTAGCAGCGGTAAAAAATGTTGGCAGTAATTTCGTAGAAGAAGTGGTGAAAGAAAGAAAACAAAACGGCCAATTCTCTTCCTTGTCTGAATTTCTAGAAAGAACTAATGCTAAAGATCTGAATAAAAAATCTATGGAAAGCTTAATCAAAGCCGGGGCTTTCGATAAGTTTAATGAAAGAAATCGTCTTTTATCTAACGTGGAAAATATTCTGGAATATAACCGGGAAACTAAAAAGAATAAGGCCAATGGCCAAAAAGATCTTTTTTCGAATATGTTTGGTTTCAAAAAAGAGATTAGGTTAGCTGATGCAGAACCAGCAAAAAATATTGAAAAACTTACATGGGAAAAAGAACTTTTGGGCCTTTTTGTGACTAGCCATCCTTTGGAGGATTTTAAAGCAATTTTTGCAAATAAATCGTTCCCAATTGCTAAAGTTAATGGCGATATTATTGGCAGACGAGTAAAAATCGGCGGCATTATTTCAAATATAAAGAAAATAATCACCAAAACCGGAAGGCCAATGCTGTTTGTAAAAGTTGAAGATTTAACTGATAAAATTGAAGTGGTCGCTTTTCCTAATATTATCGAAAGAAATCCGACTCTATTTCAGGAAAATAAAATTGTTTTTGTCTCGGGAAGAGTTGACAACAGAGACGGCGTTCCAAAGATAATTTGCGATAATATTGAAGAAATAATAAATGGATAAAATTGTTATTGTAACAGAAAATTGTTATTTTCGTCATAAAAAAGAATGTCAATAATTATTAGAAAATTATTCTTAACTTCCACAACTTCTTTTTGAGTCTATTTTTGAGAACTGAAAAATTTCAAAATAGCCTCTTTGATAAAAAGAGGTTTTTTATTTACCCCCACACCATAACGGGGATTTCCGCCAAATCTAAAGATTTGGCGGCGGACGAACTTAATTTTAAGAAGTACGCGTATCCCTGTTTGATGTGGGGGTTAAAAAAAATAGATAACTATGCTAAAATAAATTAATTCTATGAAGAAAATTGTTATTCAAAAAGAAGAAATTATACGCCATTCCTTATCCCATATAATGGCTTCTTCGGTTCAGGAATTATTTCCCGGAACCAAATTTGGTATTGGGCCGGCAATCGAAAACGGATTTTATTATGATTTTGAATCGCCAATCACTATAACGCCGGAGGCTCTTCTAAAGATCGAAAAGAAAATGAGAGAAATTATTAAACAAAATATTATTTTTCAAAAGAGAAAAAATACAAAAAAAGAAGCAATGGAATTATTCAAAAACCAACCTTATAAACTTGAACTAATTAATGAATTGAAGGAAAGCGATATCACAATATACGAATGTGGAAAATTTATAGACCTATGCGCCGGACCACACGTTAAATCTGCGAAAGAAATTTCCATCGACGCATTTAAATTAACGAAAATCGCAGGTGCTTATTGGCGTGGGTCAGAAAAAAATAAAATGTTAACTAGAATTTACGGCATTGGTTTTGGAACAAAAAAAGAACTTGATGATTATATAAAATTACAGGAAGAAGCAGAAAAAAGAGATCACCGAGTTTTGGGGAAAAATTTGGATTTATTCGTTTTTTCAGATTTAGTCGGCAAGGGATTGCCTCTTTTTACGGAAAAAGGATCTATTATCAGAAGAATCCTGGAAAAATTTATTGTTGATGAAGAATCAAAACGTGGGTACAAACACGTTTATACGCCCGATATCGGCCGCGTTGAACTGTATAAAACTTCGGGGCACTATCCCTATTATAAAGAATCAATGTACCCTGTCATGAAAATAGATAATGAGGAACTGATCTTGCGACCAATGACCTGCCCACACCATTTTGAACTATACAATAGTAAAATGAGAACCTATAAAGAATTACCTCTGAGAATTGCGGAATTAGCCAAACAATTTCGTTACGAAAAATCGGGCGAATTGACCGGCTTAATCCGCGTTAGAGCTTTTTGTTTAGCGGATGCCCATATTTTTTGCATTAAAGAAAAAGCTGAAGAAGAAATAAATAATGTCTTGGATTTGATTGAATATGTGTCTTCCGTCCTAGGATTAAAAACTGGCGAAGATTACCGCTATCGCTTATCGTTAGGCAACCAAACTGATAATAAAAAATATTATAAAGACGACAAGTCCTGGGGTTTTGCTGAAAGCGTTTTGCGAAAAGTACTTAAAGAAAGAAAAGCTAACTTTTTTGAAGCGCAAAACGAAGCTGCCTTTTACGGACCAAAAATTGATATTCAGATGAAAAACTTCGCCGGGAAAGAAGAAACCGCCTTTACCGTTCAGTACGATTTTGTCATGCCAAAAAGATTTAAACTGTCTTATGTTGATAAAGATGGCTTAAAAAAAGAACCGATTGTCATTCATCGTTCTTCTATTGGAGCCATTGAAAGGGTGATGGCTTTTTTAATTGAAAAATATGCCGGAGCTTTGCCTTTGTGGCTATCTCCTGTCCAAGCCTGGATAATCCCGATCGGATCTCGGCACGAAGATTATGCAAAAGATATTGGCGAGAGATTTAAGATTTCAGATTTAAGATTTGAGATTAAAAACGAAAACGAAACTGTTTCCAAAAAAATAAGAGGGGGAGAAATGCAGAAAATCCCCTATTTATTAGTTGTAGGCGACAATGAGATAAAAGAAAATTCAGTTAATGTAAGATCAAAAAATAAAAACTTGGGGATGATGAAATTGGAAAACTTTTTAGAAAAAGTGGATTCGGAAATAAAAGAAAAAAAGTGAAAATCAAAATTAAAAAACGGCCTTGAAAAAGGCCGTTTTTTAGTGCAAAATAAATACTACATGAAATATTTTATTCAAACTTTCGGTTGCCAAATGAACTATTCAGACAGTGAAAGAATAGCTTCAGTTTTAGAAAAAATTGGCTACAAAAAATCTTCAAGTATAGAGAAGGCTGATTTGATTTTGGTTAATATGTGTTCTGTCAGGCAATCAGCCGTAGATAGAGTTTATGGAATAGCGGCGCGATTTAAAGAACTAAAAACCAAAAACTACAAACTAAAAACTATTTTGACTGGCTGCATTCTAAAAAACGATTGGAAAAAATTCAAAAATAGATTCGATTTCGTATTCAATATAAAAGACTTGCCCAAACTTCCGAAAATATTAAACAGCAAGCGCGCTGAGAAAAATAAAAGAAATTATTTAGAAATCAAACCTAGATATCAAAACCCTTTTTCCGCTTTTGTGCCGATAATGACAGGTTGCAATAATTTCTGCAGTTATTGCGCAGTTCCTTACACCAAAGGCAAAGAGATTTCCAGGCCGGCAAAAGAAATAATAGATGAAATTAAAGATTTAGTTGAAAAAGGGACAAACCCCATTAGAAATGAGATTTCTAACGGGGCAAGGGAAATCTGGCTTTTGGGTCAGAATGTAAACAGTTACAAAGACGGACAAATTACTTTTTCAAAACTTCTAAAAAAAGTTAATTCGATCAAAGGAAATTTTTGGATAAGATTTACTTCTCCACATCCTA
>Ga0315273_10007739_pt1 | contig 13486 bp, 15 predicted proteins | sample YL17G02_0_MG_FD_205753 | JGI IMG/M metagenome (GOLD analysis project Ga0315273, IMG submission 205753) | Sediment microbial communities from Yellowstone Lake, YNP, Wyoming, USA - YL17G02_0 | ecosystem: Environmental > Aquatic > Freshwater > Lake > Sediment | place: USA: Wyoming | collected... | reverse complement strand
GGCCTCTGGCGGCAGGTGCTGCAGGGCTTGATGCGGTCGGCGCTCATTGTAGTAGCGCACGTATTCCTCCAGCACCCAGCGTAGATGGCTCTCATTGAGGACGATGATTCGGTCCAGGCACTCCTGCCGCAAGCTGCGAATCCAGCGTTCCGCATAGCCGTTCAGATCGGGAGACCTTGCCGGCAGACGAATCACCTTCGTGCCCCCAACTTCCAACAACGAATCGGGGCGTCGCGTATACTTGCGGTCCCGGTCGTGGATCAGATATCGCGGTAGGTCGTCGTTTACCACGGGTAGATTCCGGAACTGTTGGGCCACCCGGGCCTCGTCAGGGGAGGTGGAGACGTTCCAGTGGATGATCCGCCTGGTGCCGATCTCCAGGAAGAAGACGAGGTAGTAGGTCCGCAGCGTGGCCGTGGTGACGGTGCAGAGGTCACTGGCCCAGATGAACTGCCCGTAGTGGCGCAGGAACTGAAGCCAGCTCAGGCCTCCACCGCGGCGTCGCTCGGGAGTGAGGCCGTGTTGCTTCAGGATCCGCGCCACCGTGCTTCTCCCGAAGTCGGCATAGCCGAGCTTGCGCATTTCCCCGGCCAGCTTGGTGTAGCCCATGCGAGGGTTGTCTCTTGCGATCCGGACCAGCAGCCTCCGCGCTTCTTCCGAGATCGGGGGCCGGCCGGGCCGCCGTCCGGCGCGGAAAGTAGTCCAGTGCCTGCGCACGATCTCCCGATGCCACCCCACCAGCGTGGCTGGCTTGACGAGCACCAGGCTGTCCAGGAGTTGTCTGGTCTTCATCCCCAGGGAGCCGAGCACGAGGGTCAGTTTCTCTCCTCGGCTCAGACAGAACCGTTTTCCCGCTCGGCGTTGGGCGATCAGAAGTTGCTGGTGAAGCAGGAGAATCTGTCGGTCGCGGTCATCCCGGAGCAGGCGACTCAGCAACAGATACCAGGGGGAGAACAGAAGAAGGAGCACGTTCCAGAGCATGCCCGAAGGATGAGGGCTTGGCTCGCCGAAGTCAATCCCCGGCAAGATCCCGTGAAGCTGGGAAACTGCTGCGCCGGACAGGCTCGGCGATTGCTTCTGGGACCCTACGGGCCTGGATCACTTGGGTGCACTCCTCGCGGAGTTCGAAGTGTACTACAACCAACACCGGTGCCATCAGCGGCTGAACGGCGCCACACCTTCCATGCTCTACCAGGGACATACCTGGCAGAAGCCGGATCGGTCGGCGAAGCGGGTGGCAGGCCCGATTCGGCTGCGGCACTTCCGCGAGCAGCGGATCACCGTCTACGAGCTTGCCGCCTGAGCCGGACCATCATGGTGCTCACTTGAGCAACGCCCGCTGTGGCGATATCATGGGGCCTCGACACACGCACCTGGGCGCTCCTAACGCTGTCCCATCGCCTGTTGACAATCGCATGCACACCCGGTGTAGCATTCATCACACGATGTGTCCGTGTGGCACGGCCGAAGGGGCACACCACCCCTTGCGGACCTCCGCCGCCAATCAACTCGAGCCGGCTTCGTCGTCGGGCTCGGCTTCCGCTCCCGCGGTCAGCGTGCGCCTGGGAGGCAGTGGAACGGCCGGCGTGGGAGCCGGTTCAGGACCTCCACTGCCTCCCCGGCCACGCGGGGGCCGATCGCCCGAGAGCGAGGAACCCCCGCCGCCGAGCATTGAGGGCAGCAGAATGGCTATCGCCAGCAGGGCTGCCGCAATCGGCCAGGCGAGCACATCCCTCGCCGACACGGTGCCAAGAACCCCCTGCGTAAGAAGCCAGCCGCCCTCGAACAGTGCGGCGGCAAGGAAAGCCCATCTCATCGCCTGTGCTGACAACCATGCGCTGACCACCAGCGCGGCAGCCATTGCTACCGACTCGATCCAGGTCCCCCGGTACCATCCGGCCGCCGCTATCAACAGGCATGCTCCGGCAGAGATCAGCAGCCGGCGACCACGTCCGAAGCTGCCGGACTCGGCGTGGTTCCAGTATCCCTCTCGACCGTCCGCTGCACGTCTCACGTCAGCCCCGCTTCTGTCGCCCGAACGCTGGCACGGCTCGGCAGGACGCCCCGTCGGCGCCAGCGACGCCCGGGCCGGTCACGGTGGCTACCGACGATCCTGGTACCGCTGCGCGCGATTGTCAGAATCCCGGAGAGGCCGGTCAGCGCCAGCCGGTTCATCTGGTGTGCTGCCCGTATCTCCGAGAATGTGATCGGGATTGCGCGCGCGGGACACGGCTTCGTCATAGCTGATCACACCGGCCTCGTACAGATCCTTGAGCGACTGATCCATCAGCTGCATGTTTTGCTCGCTGCTCATCTGGATGGTGTTGTAGAGCAGGTGGCTTTTCCGTTCCCGGATGATGTTACGCACCGCCATCGTCCCGACCAGCACCTCCGTAGCGAGGACGCGGCCCGCTTTGTCGAGTCGTGGGATGAGCTGCTGGGAGATAACTCCCTGGAGCGTGGCGGCCAGCTGTGCGATGATCTGGGGCTGCTGTGCGGAAGGAAAAACGTCCACGATGCGGTCGATGGTCCCGACACTGTCGGGAGTGTGAAGGGTGGCGACCACCAGATGTCCCGTCTCCGCCGCAGTGAGCGCGGTGGCAATGGTCTCCAGGTCGCGCATCTCGCCCACACCGATCACGTCCGGGTCCATGCGGAGGATGTGCGTCAAGGCCTCGCCGAATGACTTGACATCGCTGCCCACCTCCTGCTGAACGACGATACTCTTGCGGTGGATGTGGCGGTATTCGATGGGGTCCTCGACAGTCACGATCTTCGCTCTCCGCTCCCGGTTGATCTGGTCGATCAGAGACGCCATACTCGTCGTCTTGCCCACCCCCGTAGTGCCCGTGATGAGCACCAGGCCGGCGCTCCTGCGAGCGAACTCGAAGGCCACCTCGGGCAGTCCCAGATCCCCGATCCCGCGGATCACCGGCGGGCAGACGCGGATGGCACACTCCACGCAGGAGCGCGCATAGTACAGGGTGATACGGAAGTGACCGATATCCGGGAAGAACGATGAGATGCACAGCCGCCAGTTGTCCTCGAACGACCTGATCTGGACCTGCGACAGCACCGGATACACCAATGCCTTCGCGCCCTCGCGCTCGACTGGCTCATGGTCGGTAGCCACGATGGACCCATCAACGCGGAGCAGAGGAGGAAGCCCGGTCACGAGGTGGATGTCCGACGCTCGCCGCTCGACCGCCTCCCTCAACAGCTCGATCAAGGCTAAGCCCACTCTGCTCTCCTCGTCTGCACTCAGCCGCCCGGCGCTGGGTCGGCATGGTTGACTATCCGTCGGTGTTGGAACGGGCAGTACACAAGCCACGCCCGGCCAAGGATCTCGCTCTTCCTGATGCTGGCCGGCCCTATCCCGATCTGGCCGTTCTGAACGCCCATCTCACCTGGGTAGTGGATTCCCCACACCAGATACTCGCCCTCTCGCACGTTCCCCCTCCAGTCCGGGACGTGGACCTGGGCCCCCTGCACCTGGAACGCTTGGGCGGGCTGAATGGGATATGCGTCTGGCTCAAGGGGACTCTCGTTCAGATACAGGCGTTCCTCCTGGCACTGAAAAACGTCGCCAGGCACAGCGATCACGCGGTCGATGTAGAGCATCCCATCCCGCGAAGTCAGGATGACATCCCCCCTCATGGGGTCAGCATTCCGATAGGCTCTCCGCGAGAACAAGAGGCGGTCGCCCCGGTCGAGAACGGCAGGGTCCCTCCCCACATCGGCGCCGCTGCCGGAGGCAGCCACTCGCACGATGGGCATGGCCACGGTGACTCGCTCCCACCCGGCCGACAGCGCCAGGGTGGCAAGGGCATAGGCGCCACCGACTAGCCCCAGGCCCATGAGCGCGTAGTCGACGCGGAAGGGTCGACGCCGGCCGGTTGCCACATCGATCCTCATAGCATCGGTGGCAGAGCTGAGAAGCAGTGAGACGGCGACCATCGCCATCAGGGTGGCGACCGCAGTGCCCATCAACAGCGCCCACGCCAGAGTCGTGCCGGCGAATGCGAGCAGCATCACCCATCCGGCGCGACTCTCGCCGAGCAGCAGACGGGGAAGCCCGGGCAGGAGCGAAGCCGCTGACAGCAACAGCCGCCGCCCGAAACGAGCCGCTGCGATAGAGCTGGGCCGCGCTCGCTCTGCAGCGACAAAGAGGCCGCCGAACTCGCGAGCAATCCAGGACTCGGCTTTCCGGAACTGGCGCGCCGTGCGGCCCCGGGCGCGCGGTGGCTCGACGAGGGATGCTGATCCCGGCGCCAATTCGGCCGCGCATCCAGCACAGAAGGGCCTGTCGGTGTCGTTCTCACGTCCGCAGGCGGGACAGCGCATGGCTACTGACTGGGATCCTGCCCAGGCCCTCTCCGAGCCCGGGTTCGCTCGGCGTCGGCGAGGCCGGCCTTGCGCGGGGGCTCGTAGTACTCCGAGGTGAGCGTCTTGCTCTTCACCTGGCCGACGTTCTTCTCGAACAGCTCCACGTACTCCAGACAGGCCGGGCCCTTCGCTCCCTTCACCTCAACCTTCACCCTGCCCTGCTGGTCGATCACGATCTCGAGTTCATGTCGCTCCACGGTCAGCTCTAACCTTTCCCCCGCAGCCACCTGAGGACACGCCGAACCGGGCCCACGCGATCCAGCTCTGCAAGCTGCGCCTTAGCGTGCTTGCAGTGCGCGTCCGCCTCCAATGCCCGCTTGTACGCGAGCGTGGCCGCCCCCAGTTCGCCCATGCGCTGGTGACAGTCCCCGAGCGCGCACCAGGCCACGGCGTTGCTCCGCTCCAGATTGGTGGCGGAGGCGAGGCGTCTTCGCGCCTCTTCGCACAGGCCCTTTCGAAGCAGCACCATGCCGATGAGATAGTGGGTATGCCAGTCGCTGCCTCCCAGCTCGATCGCCTTGGCGAAGCAGCGGTCGGCTCCCTGGCGCGACCCCGCGCCATTCAGCAGCAGCTCGCCGCGGACTACCCAGGGGTAATGCCCAACGGCGCGCCCCTTCACCTGGAGGGCGGCATCCGAGTACTCCATGGCGCGGGCGAAGCCGCGGGTGCGGCTGAGCGCCAGCGCCTTGGCCGCGAGCAGGTCCGGTGAGTCCGGGAAGCGTTCCAGACCGCGCTCGGCCCAGATGTTCGCCTCGACGTTCTCGTCCAGTTCCAGCAGACACCGCACCTGCCCCACCCAGGCTTCCTCAAGACCGATGGCGAAGCGAAGCGCGCGTGAATACCACTGGAGCGCGCTCTCGTACCCCCCCTTCCGGAGGTACTGGTCGGCATTCGCCAGGCATTGCGACTCGTCCAGATTCCCGCCCTCTGGAGCGCGCGGCCTGGCTTGGCTGTTCCCCTCCGATTCGTCCATCTCGAGCCAACGAAACCGACTCATGGTCTAGCCGAACCGCCTCACCGAGATGCGAATGTTGTTGTTCTCGTCGACATGATCGTCCACGACTGTGAAGCCTTTGCTGGTGAGTTCGCTCTTCACCTTCTCATAGGCGAACTGTTGGCGGACGCGGTTCAGCAGTTGCTGGCCGATGGCCGCCAGCTCTTCTCTGCTCCGCTCTCCGTGCACATGCAAGCGGAGTGCACCGCGCGCGTCCTTGCTGAAGGTCGCGACCACGCCGTCCTTCTCAAACCGGAGGCTCTGCTCTCGCGCCAGGGCGTCCCCGATCACCTGGGAGTTTCCCATCTCGAGTTCGATCTCGCGGGAGACCGGCCGGGCGGCCGCGGCCTCCCGCTCAACCTGAATCATATCGCGTTCCTCGGCCGCCCTGTGCGCGGTGTAGCCGATGCTGGCGCAGGCAGCGCCAATGAGGCTGGCGATCACCGGCCACCCGGCCATGACTGCTGGCACCACCACAAAGACGACAGACATAGCGCCTCCCTAGAGTTCAATCTGCCGTCCCACCATGGTGGGCACGGCCTCCGCGGCCTCGCTCGATGCCTTCCTCGCCCTTCCCTCCGCCCACTCGCGCAGACCATCGATGTCTTCCTTCATGGTGGTGGAGAGAGGAACCGTCGCATGAATCGACCTGAGCACGGACTCGGTGGCCAGCTCGGTCTGGGCGTCGAACACATCATAGAGTGCCGATACCACGGCCTCCTCGATTTCCGCGCCGCTGAACCCCTCGCTTGCAGCGGCGAGCGCGTCAAGGTCGAACTGGGCCGGATCCCGGTTCCGCCGGCGCAGATGAATGCTGGCAATGCTGGCGCGCTCGGTTCGCGTCGGTAGGTCGACGAAGAAGATCTCGTCCAACCGGCCTTTCCGCAGCAGCTCGGCGGGCATGAGCTGAATGTTGTTCGCGGTGGCGATCACGAACACCGGCGCGATCTTCTCCTGCAGCCAGGTGAGGAATGTGCCGAACACTCGGGCGCTGGTGCCGGCGTCGCTGAACGTGGAGCTCTGGGTGCCGGCAAAGGCCTTCTCGATCTCGTCCACCCAGAGGATACAGGGCGCGACCGATTCGGCCACCTTGATCGCTTCCCGAATGTTGCGCTCCGACGAACCTACCAAGTCGCTGAAGACCTTACCCACATCCAGCCGCAGCAGAGGCAGGCGCCAGAGGCTGGAAACGGCCTTGGCGCACAGGCTCTTGCCGCAGCCCTGGACGCCGAGGAGCAGGACGCCCTTGGGAGCCGGAAGCCCGAACTCCTTGGCCTTGTCGCCGAAGGCGTGGTTGCGCTTGCGGAGCCAGTCCTTAAGCAGGTCGAGCCCACCGACATCATCGAACCGCTGCTGTGTTCGCTGGTACTCGAGCATGCCGCTCTTGCGGATCGCCTGCTCCTTCTCCGACAGGATCAGCGGGATCTCTTCTTCGGTCAGTTTGCGCGCCACGACTAAGGTCTTGGCGAAGACATTCTCCGCCTCGTTCAGGGTCAGGCCCTTCGCGGCGTAGAGGATGCGTTCCTTGGCCTGGCGATCAACCTTGATGTCGAGCTTGCTGCTCTCCCTCAGTTCCCTCACCCGCGTGTCCAGCAGCTTCTCCAGGTCGGCCACGTCCGGCAGCTCAAAGTCGATGACCGTGATATCCTTCTGCAGTTCAAACGGGAGCTTCAGCGTCGGCGAGACGAGCACGACCGTCTTGTAGCTGGCCTTGATCGCCGACGCCACGTCTCTAAGCTTGCGCGTCACTCCCGGGTCATTGAGGTAAGGGTGCAAATCGCGCAGGACGAAGATTGCCGGCTCAACATGATCTTGTATGGTGTTGAGTGCCACGAGCGGATCCCGGGTGCGCTCGTCAGTCTGCTTCCGGGCGGGGCGATTGGCTTCCGGCTGCGCCGGCTTCTCCTCGCTCGTGGCGGCGTGGCGCTGCACCATCCCCATGCTCGATGACCAGACGAACAGCTTCTTGTTGCGTTCCCGCGCAATGTCGCGCAGGACTTCCTCGACGCGTTCCTCCTCCCACGAGACGATGTAGAGGATGGGATAGCGGGCGCGTATGAGCACATCTATCTCGGTGATCTGCTCCTGTTTCATTGTCGCTTCTCTTCCCTCCGGCGACCCAGCCGCTTCGCCAGCGCCCTCACTCTCTGATCCTGTGGTGCAAGCGCTTCCGCCAGCTCCACGCTGTCCCGCGTGACGGTCCTGAATACCACGCGTCCATCCTCCCCGATCACGATCTCGAGGGGCAGCGGCACCTTCGGACCCGATGAGCCTTTCCTCACTCGACGAGCTCCAGGCCAAGATCGAGAGCCAGTCGCTGTGCCTCCAACGACTCGGACTCCGTCAGATACCGGCCAGTTCCATAGCTTTGACGCGATTCGGGGGGCAGATAGTTCGTCATCAGGTGGACCGGAGTCCCGGGCAGCTCCCGCGCCAGCCACTGTAGCGCCGGCGCGGTGCAGCAGCAGAGGTGCCCGGGCAGCACCAGATGGCGCACGACCAGACTGCCTGCCCGTGCAGCCCACTTGAGGTTGCGCCCAACAATACTCAGGTACCGGTCGGCCCCGGCAATCTCACGGGCGCAATCGTCGCACCCGAAGTGCAGGTCCGCGATGTAGACATCCATGATGCTCTCAAGCAGCCCCGCTGCGGCTTCAGTGAAGTAGAAGTTGGAGTTCCACACCAGGGGGAGGTCCGCTGGCAGGACACTGGCGAGGCGCAGCGCAGTGTGGAGGTGGACTGTGGGCTCGCCGCCGATGAAGCTGAAGGAGACCGGCGGGGAATCAGACCGGGTGACACGGGCTGCTATGGCATGGACGTCCAATGGGCTCTGCGCTTGGGGCAGAGCGTTGGCATCCGCCGCGTAGCAGAAGCTGCACTCGAGGTCGCAGCCGGCGAAGAACAGGGCGTACGTCGGGGTGATGAACTGCTCCTCCCCCCAAAGCAGTCCTTCGAGGTAGGTATGCGACTCACTGCCGCATTGGCATGCCCCCGTCTCGCCGCGGCTGCGGTCCACGCGGCACAGGCGCTCACAGAACGTGCACGAACACAGCATCTGCTCTGCTGCCGCGAGCTTGCTCGTCATCAGGCCGCTGTCGCGGCCGGCAGACCTGAGACGCAGTACCCGTACCGCTGCTTTGTCCAGTCTGGCCACTGTAGCCACCCGCTGTCATGTATGACGAGTTGCAGCAGGCCGATTCTACGCCTGGCCTGCCAGGGCGTCAATCAAGCACCGCGCGCGGTCCCGGGCGGCCAAGCCCGCCGGGGTAGCTTCGCAGTTGGGCGCGGCTGTGTTTGTCAGGTGCCTGCGAAACCGGCGCGTGGTTTGCCTCGAGGGCTCGACTAACCGCGCTGTTTCCCACACGAGCGGAGGGCCGCGTCAGCGGTCGACGGAATTCCCCTTCGCGCTGTTGCACGCCATACACGCGACCTGGCCATTGGCGACGGTGGTCTTGCCGCCCAGCGAGTGGGGCTTGATGTGATCGGCCGCCCAGTTGTCCCACTCGCACCTCGCCCCGTCACACCTGAGGCGGAGCTGGCAGAGGCCGCCATCGCGGCGGAAGATGGCGAGTCTCTGCTCTCGGGCGAAGTCGCGCTGGTCGTCCTTGAGCTCCATGTCCGGCACCGCCTCGAAGAGCTTGCGCATCAAGAAGTCGTGCCGCCACTGGATCGAGTCCAGCGCATCGGTGCTGTGGCTGGTCTTCTCGTGGTAGACGACCATCTCCGGATCGGCTTCGTCCTCCGAGAGCTGCGCCTGTGCGCGCCGATGGGTCTCGAAGTCCAGGAACCACCGGGCGATCTCGGCACCGCGATCCTGCACGACGTAGCGCTCCAATAGCTGGGAGACGATGGTGTAGAGCGAGATCACGTTGAAGCGCTCATACAGGGCGGCCGGGGTATGGGTATTGAGATTATCGAGCACCAGCGCAATCTTCTCCGCCTCCGGATACAGGCCATCGCTCAAGAGACGCAACTGGTCGGCGAAGTCGAGCAGGGCGCGCCGCTGGGTGACGCTCACCTGACGCTTTCCTACCAACGGCTCCACACAGAGAAACACGTTGCAGCTCCCGTAGCGTTCGTACTCATAGTCCTGGCGAGCCGGCCGGCCGGGGCGAGCTGGCCGGCTGCCCCGCGGGGTGTCTCGCAGGGTCTTGGGGCGCTCGTCGAGGCACACCACCGGCCGAAGCGGGTCGTGGGGGCGATGATAGACCTCCAGCACGCCCTCCATTTTGCACACGAAGCTCGCGGAAGGCTTGGGAATGCACCAGGACTTCACCTGCCAGGGCTTGGTTTCGTTTTTTCTAGCCGGTTGCCCACCGCGACATGGGAGATGGACTCCAGATACCCCAACTCCACCAGCCGGCCCGCCAACAGTCACAGCGTCCAATGGGAATGGCCTTCCGGTGGCTGGGAACAGGCCAGCACAGTGAGCTGGGCTTCGATCTCGCCGGTGATCTTGGGGGGACGCCCAGGCCGGGGCTTCTCTTCGAGGGCCGCCTCCAGGCCCTCCTGCAGGAAGCGCCATCGCGTCCGCTTCGCGGTCGAGACGCTGGTCAGCACCGCCTCGGCCACCTGCTCATCGGTGCGGCGTTCGCCCCGGCCCCGATCACTCAACAGCAACACACGAGCCCTGGTCTGCACCCGTGCCGGAGCAGCGCCACGGCGGAGCAGCCCCTTCAGATGGGCGCGCTCCTTGTCAGATAATTGGACGGCAGATCCAGTGGACATACCCCCAGATGTCACGTCCGCGTGGTTGGTTCACAACAAACTTTACTGAGCACTAGGAAACTGCTGCGCCGGATGGGCGCGGCGATGAGTCTTGGGACCCTACGGGCAGTTGGGCGACCGCTCGGGCTGCTCCTCGACGCTCCGCTGCGTGCCCGCCAGGTCGTAGGGCCTCTTGGCTCTCTCCGTCGCCATGATCACCCATCGCTTCGTCGCTTGGTCCTGCCTGATCTCCGACATGGTTCGCACTCCTTCGGTTCGTTCAGACCGAGGCCGCCTGCGCGCCCGCAATCCGCCGCGTGCTCTTCCTGCCGGCGAGACAGACGGCAAGCCCGAGGCCCAGCGCGGCCACTTGGGTTACAGCCCCAAGCCCCCAATGGGCCGGAGTGAGGTTGTGCTGGATGCGGTGATGGGGCCCTGTGAGCCATGCGGTGCCAGCCCAGTTCTGAAACCATGGGCCAAACGGCGGGACGTATTCTGCGAGGTCCGTCAGGATGCCGAAGAGAGCGCTGCCGATCATCACGCGGCGGCTGGGCTGGCGCGCGGCAACCAGACCCACGACCAGCGCCCCGATCAGGAAGTCCGTTACGCCCGCAGCGCCCTCCAGGCGTGTTGGCCCGCCGTGGTTTGCCCCGAACAAGGCGTGCGAGTCAATGTGGGGCACGAAGTCGAGCAGGAAATGGCTGGCGAACGCAGCCGGGTAAGCCAGCCAGGGGCGGCGGAGGGCGCGCCCCACGGCGGCCCCGACCACCATATGAGGTGTCGCCATCATGGCTCCTGCTCCTTCGGGCGGGACGCCACGGCCGCGTTTTCGGCTGCTGCCCCCAGTCGAGCGATGCGAGGTTTCCACTGGAGCTGGCGGAGCATCTCCAGGAAGTCGTCGGGTGCCATCTCCTCGGGTCGCTTGCCTGCCAACGCGATGAGCGCAGCCTCCATCACGTTGGTCCCGAACGAGCGGCCTTCGAATTCGGGCGTCGTGGTGACGAGGATACTCACGCCCCGCGCGCGCAGCAGGGCCACGTCCTCGGCGGTTGTCGTGGTGGTGATGACCACCTTGCCGTCCATTCTCTGCGGCATGTGACGCCGGATGTAATGGAAGTCGCCGGCAACGACGTCGGCCCACTCGAAGTACCGCGTACCCCTCGGCTTTGCGTTCTCCGGCTCATTCCCGGGCGGGTATATGGCGCTGATCGGCAAGCGGCGCACGATCGGGAGGCAGGCGGCCGCGACGGCGCGGAGGGTCCGGAGGGAACGGATCGGCACGGGAAGACCGAGAGCGAAGATGAGGTCGCCGAAGATCGTTCTGCATCCAATCTCGGAGAAGGCTTCGGCCATGCCAAAGCGATCCACCGCGCAAACCAGCAGGACTGCTCTGCTCCTCAGCTCCACCGCGCCGGTCCTCTGAAGCCAACGGATGGTCTCGCGCTCCAGGGTGTTTTTCAGCCCACTCCCGTCCACGACCGGCGTTGTCTTGGCGGACTCCGCAAGGCGCCGCGATTGTTCCAAGACGTACCGCCGCTTGCCTGCCACCAGATAGAGATCGGTTCCCCCCAAACCGATCGCCGCCACCTTGCCGTCGAGCTCAGCGATCAGCGCGCATGCCTTCTGGTAGTCGCCGTCCACGCCGATGCGCTCGATGAGCAGGCGGCGGCCCAGCATCTCCACTTCCACGGCGTGGTTTCGCTTCGATGAGCCGAGGCTGACGCTGACGATCCGGAGCTGGTCCCCCGGGCATACCGACTGATCTGCCATCGGATGTCACCTCCATCCAGAGTTAGGGCTGCTTCCGCGCAAGATTGTGCCTCGGTGGAAGCGCATCCAGAAGGGCCGTTGTTCCCAGACGGTGGTCACGTTTTCCTGGGTATTGTGCGCGGCGGCGAGAGGAGAACCGGTGAGGTAGGCGGAGTTGGCACCGTCGGCGCGGAAGGGCGCAAGGGGTCATGGAAGCGGCCAGGACTCGAGCTGCTGCCTTTTTCATCCAGTTGTCCCCCCGAAGAATGCTATCCAGGCTTTCCGTTGGGCTTCTTTTCGCCTCGGCGCCCTGGTATCCTGGTGGGCATGAGAGTGCTCTTGAGTTTCCTGTGGCACGTTGGCAGCTGTCTGGGTGTCCTCCTCCAACTCCTCCGGTATGCTCTCAGTTTCTGCTGGGCGCTGGTTCTGCCGCGAGCGGTGATGGCGGCGCAGCTGCTGGCGATCCAGAGCCAGTTGGCGGCCGAACTGAATCGCTCTTCAGGCCGGCGGAAGCGACACAGTCAATTCAGCTCCGCCTTTCGCCTCCTCTGGGTAGTGCTCTCGAAGTTCCTGGACGGCTGGCAGACGCTGGCTCAACTGATGAAGCCGGAGACCGTGAAACGCTGGCACACCCGGGCCTTCCGCGGCTGGTGGCGATGGAAGTCGAAGCCAGGCCGGAAGCCGGTGGCCCTGGAGATCCAGCAGTTGATCCGGCGCCTGAGCAAGGAGAATCCCTTGTGGGGCGCGGCGCGAATCCGGGACGTGCTTCTGCTGCTGGGCTACGATGCCCCCGGAGAGGACACGGTCCGCAAGTACATGGTGAAGCCCAGGAGGCCACGGTCTCCCTCGACCACCTGGCTGGCCTTTCTCAGGAACCATCTGGAGGTCTCCTGGGCGATGGACTTCTTCACCGTCACCACGCTGCGCTTCCAGGTGCTGTATGTGTTCCTGGTCTTCGATCATGTCAGACGAGAGGTCCTGCACTTCGCCGTCACCCCGAACCCGACCATGGAGTGGGTGCTCCAGCAGCTGCGAGAGGCGACCCCGTTTGGATGCCAGCCGCGTTACCTCTTCCGAGACGATGACGGCATCTACGGCTCCGGCGTGCGCGCCTTCCTGATCTCCTGCGGCATCCTGGAGGTGCGCACCGCTTACCGGAGTCCCTGGCAGAATCCTTACATCGAGCGGTTCATCGGGACGCTGCGGCGGGAGCTACTCGATCACGTGATCGCACTTAGCCAAGGTCATCTGGAGCGGCTCTTGCGAGAGTTCGTCCAGGACTACTACCACCCGGCCCGCCCTCATCAGGGGCTTTCCGGCGATACGCCGCTGCCCCAAGCGCCGCATGGCGAAGGCGAGCTTGTCTCCGTGCCGGTGGTGGGCGGCATTCATCATCGCTACCTGCGTCTGGCGGCATGAAGAGGGGGTGAGATGAGACAACCGCACTCGGAGGCCAGTGCCCTCGCGAAGGCTGCGTTCTGGCTACGGGTAGAATGTTCTCGACTGGAGCTGGCTTTCGCCTTCCGCCAACTGGAAGATGCCTTCGTCGGAGCCAGTCACCGGAAGAGGGGGCTGGTTGCGGCCTGGAGACTGTGGCGAGAGATGCGTCGCGAACACCACCTCGCGTTCCGACTGCTAAGATTGGGGTCG
>Ga0315273_10007738_pt1 | contig 13486 bp, 7 predicted proteins | sample YL17G02_0_MG_FD_205753 | JGI IMG/M metagenome (GOLD analysis project Ga0315273, IMG submission 205753) | Sediment microbial communities from Yellowstone Lake, YNP, Wyoming, USA - YL17G02_0 | ecosystem: Environmental > Aquatic > Freshwater > Lake > Sediment | place: USA: Wyoming | collected... | reverse complement strand
GTGTAAATCTGCGTCGTGTCGAGCTTGGCGTGGCCGAGAAGGCTCTGGATGAAGCGGATGTCGGCGCCGTTCTCCAGCATGTGCGTGGCGCAGGCCACCCGGAACAGGTGGCACGAACCAGCGTGCTCGATGCCGGCGGCCACGAGCTGGCGCTTGACCTGGTCGCCGATGCGCTCGGGCGTGAAGCCTCGGCCGTCGTCGTCAAGGAACAGGCGGTAGTCGTCGGCGCCTTTCGTCAACCCGCTCTCAAGGTCGGGCCGTACCTCGCGCAGGTACTTGTCCACCCAGGCGCAAGCGCGCTCGCCCACGGGCACGAGGCGATCCTTGGCGCCCTTGCCCTGGCGCACCATCAACGCCCCGCGCTCGACGTCCACGTCAAACAGCTTCACCCCGGCCAGCTCGAAGCGCCGGATGCCGGTGCTGTAGAGCACTTCGAGCATCGCGCGCATGCGCAGGCCCTCGGGTTTGTTCACGTCGCAGCCATTGAGTACATCCTCGACCTGGCCGATGCTGAGCAGGCCCTTGGGCAGCGCCTTCGGCCGTGTCGGCAGATCCAGATCGGCCGCCGGGTTGTACAGGACGTGGTTCTGCTTGGTGAGCCACTTGAACCAGGCCTGCAGTGGCAGGATCAGGCCGAGTTGCGCCGACACGGTCAGCGGCTGCCCGTTGGCCTTGCGGTGGTGGTAGACGTGGCGCTGGTAGCGCTCCAGGATCGGCCGCGTGATGTCCTGCGGTTTACCAAGGCCGCGCTCGTCGCACCAGGCGATGAAGCGCCGAAGAGCGTGGCGCTGCGCCTCGATGGTCCGCGGCGAGTACGCGACCACGGCCTCCCACTCGTGGAAGGCGGCTTGGTAGCGCGTCAGCGCGTTGTGCGACAGGGCTGCAGGTTCCGCGCTCACGCGGCGGCGGCGCGCGGCTTTCGGCGCCACGGCCGGCGCGGCGAGCTTGTGGCGCTTGATGCTGGCGGCCGTGCTCATCACGCGGTAGCAGCGACAGCCAAGGAAGCCGCTAAGGAAGAAGGCGCGGCTACGGCCTTGGGGTACGACATGACCGGGGCCGCAGCAGCGCCAGAGATAAGCGTTTTGCTGTCATCGTCGGTCGGATCAGCGGGAACCCGCGCCAGTGCTGGCTTTGCGGGTAGTTTGGCGGTAGGCGATGGCCCGGCGTCGGGCAGGCGTTGGGGGCGCGATGGCCCGGCGAACTTGGGCTCAGGGGTAGGCGAACTCGCCGTCGTAGTCATGCCTGTAGGCGTGGGCTTGAGCGCTTCCACGTCGATCAGTCCGGCCAGGTGCGGCCCATCGGCGCCGGCCGGCGCGTCGTGCAGCAGCTCGTATTCGTAGCTCTGCCCGCGCTGGCCTCGGTGGACCAGCAGGTATTCCATCGCCGCCAGGCGATCCAGGTGCATGCGGCAGCGCGTGTCCGACAGGCTCGTCAGCGCTCGGACCTGCGCGCGCGTGAAGCGCACGTCCTCGCGCCGCATGGCGCCGGCCTGCGCCCGCGCGTTGATATGCGCAACGATCATCGCCAGCACGCGCCGCGTCTGCGGCGGCAACTCGTCCAGGCTGCGCCCGAGCACTTCATGCGCGATGGCGTTGGCCGTCTCGATGTCACCGAGCGTGGCCTCGATGTACTCGACGCTGCGGCCGGCGACGTGGGCAGCCTTGATCTCGCGCTGGTGTTGGTGCAGCAGCGCAATCACGTCGATCAGGGTCAGGTACTTCTCGTGATCGCGCCGCGTGCGCGTGCGGTCGTCCAGGAACGTGAGTCGATCGGCATACGGGTTCACCACCGCCAGCGAGCGCAACAGCCGCTGCGCGTTCTGGTGCGTGGCCAGGATCGCGGTCTTGGCCTCGCGCCTGGCCAGGCCGGCCAGCGTGCGCTTCTCGCGCTGCAAGGCATGGATGCGCCGCGTCTGCTCCCGGTCCTCGTCCACCGTGAGCACGAGGCACCGGTTCAACAGCTCTTCGTCCAGGTCGATGGCGGTCGTCGTCATCATCAACATCGTCGGCCCCTCGACGCGGTATTCCTGCGTGATGAGGTTGCCCGTGGCCGGGTCAGTGCCGGTCGATGCGATGGTGAGTTCACCCTCGGACTGCAGCAGCTTCATCGCGTAGCTGGCACGGCTCGCGCCTTCTTCTTCGGCAATAGCCAGGATGCGGTGTTTGAGGCTGGTCTGCCCCATGTAGAACAGGCTCTGCCCCGTCATCGCGCTGTACTTCGTGCGCGCCTCCTCCGGCACGAAGGCGAGCACGGCATCCATCAAGCTGGACTTGCCCGCCGCGCTCGATGACTGGATCACCACCGCCAGCGGCCGATCCAGCAGCCTTGATACCGCAGCCAGGTAGCCCACCAGCTTGTTCGTCCTTTCGCCCACCACGCCGCAGGCGTCGAAGTCATCGACGATGCGCGTCATGAGGTCGGGCGACTTGAGCATGGTCAGCGCTTCGGCCTGGTCGGCCTCGGTCATGCTCGGCGCGGCCGGCTCCTTCGGTGCCAGCGCCTCGCGGATCGCCTCGTCCTGCAAGGCTTCGAGCTTCAAGAGCACGCGACCAAGATCGGTCTTGAGCACGCCGTCGGCGATGCTCAATTCGCTCGATGCCTGTTGCACGAACACGGCGCGAGCACGCGCGGCGTACAGGTCGAGCGTATCGACGTGGAAGCGGCCACCCTCGCTGCTCACCATCACATTGACCTTGAGCACGCCCACGGCCAGGTTCTTGGGCAAGCCGCGCACGCGCCAGCGGCGGGCATCGCGGCCGTCGCCGAAGACGATGACGGCCTCGCGCTCGCTGACCTGCGCGGGAGCATCGGCGGCCGGTGCGCTCGGCACAGCGGCAGCAGGCAATGCAGCTTCTTCTTCAGCCGCTGGCTTCGTCGGCTGCACCGCGTCGGCGGCTGAAGAAGGAACACCCGGCGGAAGGTGGTCGCAACTTGCGACCACCTCGGGCTCGGTGTGATCGCCGAAGTTGTCACGTCGGGGCGCCTGGCCTTTGCCCATCCATTCGGCCTTGCGGATCAGCAGGCCCAGGCTCTTGGCCGCCGGCGTCACCTTGGCTGCGTACTCGTTGGCATCCATGCCCTTGGGGAACAGGACGCGGTAGCAGTCGATGCCCAGAGCCTGCAGCGCTGAAGCCAGCTTGGGCGCGCCACGCTCGCCGGCGTCGTCGTGGTCGAAGGCAATCAAGACACGCTTGACGCCACTCTCACCAATGGCCGGGATCAACTCCACACCGAACCCATCGGCGCCGTAGGCGGTGCTCACGTTGCGGTACCCAGCACACCAGAAGGTCAGCGCATCGATCAGCGCCTCGCATACGATGAGTTCCTCGCATGCCCCAGGCATCAGCGCCGCACGGTTGAACAGCCCCGGCCGCGGCGAGATCGGCAGGTACAGGTGCAGCGCCGTGCCCGGGCGCAGGTCGCGGCGCACCTTGCGGCCGTAGAAGTTCACGACGCGGCCAACAGCGTCGAACAAGGGGAACACCAGGCTGCCGTTCATGTGCTCGTGCCCGCTGTGGCGGTACACGCCCAGGCGTTCGAGCCGCGCGCGGATGTCGGCGCCGGCCTTGCGCGTCTTCTCCGGCAAGCGCAGGCCCAAGGTGCGGTTCGCATAGCCGAGCTTGAAGACCTCGATGGCCTCGGCCGCAGCGGCACCGACGATGCCGCGCCCTTCGAGATACGCCAGCGCCTCAGGGCTTTGCTTCAAGGTCGCCGCGTAGTAGTCGGCCACCTGGCCAAGCAGCTGCGCATCGTCGGCATCGAAGGCCACCGGCGCCGGCAAGGCGCGCACCGTCGTGCGCTTGATCGGCGCCGCAGTTTCGGCGAGCGAGCCAGCAGTTGAAGAAGGAAGCCCCTCACGCAGCAGTTCCACCGCGTGCCGGAAGCTCACGCCACGGGTTTTCATCACCCAGTCAATCGGCCCACCCGCCGCCCCGCAGCCAAAGCAGTGCCACAGGTTCTTCGCCGGCGAGATCACCAGGCTTGGCGTGTTGTCGCCCTCGTGGAGCAGGCAGCGCCCGAGCATGTCCTTGCCGCTGCGCTTGAGTTCGACCCCCGAGGCCTCGACCAGGCGTTGCACGCGCACCTCGTTCTTCAGCCGCTCGAGTTCGCTGTCGGGGATGCGTGCCATGGGTTCGGGCTCCTTTTGTCCGACTGCGGCGCAGGGGCTTTGCGGCAAACAGGCGGTTAAAAAAATAACTGCATCGAAGTCTACGCCATAGTGGCGTATAGTCAACTCCCATCCGCAGACTCGGAGTTATCTTCATGGCGTCGCTTTCACCATGTACCGCCGCCATGACCCAGGACGAGAAGGACTATTTCAAGCTGCTGGGCAGCCGCGTGGCGCAGCTACGCAAGGATCAAGGCTTGACGCAGGTTCAGCTGGCCGAGGTGCTGGAGATTTCTCAGCAGATGGTGGCCTCCTACGAGGTCGGTCGGCGGCGTATCCCGGTGTCGATGCTGCAAGCGCTGGCCAAGGCGCTGTCGGTGGAGATCGACGTGCTGTTGGGCGATGAGTCGGCCAAGGCGCGCGCCAAGCGCGGCCCGGTGCCGACTCTGGCGCGGCACATGGAGCGCATCAGCGCACTGCCCAAGACGCAGCAGAAGTTCGTGATCCAGGTAATCGAGACGGTGCTCGCGCAGCAAGGGCGCTGAGGCGCCACGAGGAACAAGCGATGACAGCAATCGAAGTGCAGTTGATCGAGCGGCTGAAGAAGCTGCCGCCGGCCCGCGTGGCCGAGGTGGTGGACTTTGTGGAGTTCCTGGCTTCGCGCGAGGAACGCGCCGCAGCGGCGCAGCGACTCACCGATGGGCTGGCCAGGCTCGATGCGTTGAACCTGCCACCGGTGTCCGAGGATGAGGTCGAGGACGAAGTGCAGGCGGCTCGGCGAGAGCGGCGCGCGAAGCAAGGCACCTGAGCGCCAAGCGCTGTGCGCATCGTCGTCGATACGAATCTGCTGGTCTCGGGGGTGATCTCGTCAGGTGGCTTGCCTCGGCAGTTGGTCGATGCAGCCAAGGCCGGCGAGTTCGAGCTTTGCACGAGCGAGGTGCTGCTGGCCGAGCTGCTCGATGTGCTGTTACGCAGCAAGTTCGCCGCGCGGCTCGCGCAAGCCGGCCTCACGCCCGAGGGCATCGTCGGTGAGTTGCGCCGCCTGGCCGTTGTCGCGTCAACGCCGGCCGTGCCGCCGCGCGTGGTGCCCACCGACCCCGATGACGATCACGTCATCGCCGCCGCAGTGGCCGCCAATGCCGATCTCATCGCCTCGGGCGACAAACGCCATCTGCTTCTCTTGGGCACCTTCGCTGGTATTCCGATCATCACAGCGCGTGAGGCGATCGAGAGACTGGGCGCAAGAAGCAAGACTTGACCCTTGCGCCCCCAACGAGCGGCGGCAGTACGAGGATGGGCCGCGGTAGCGGCGAAGCAGCGGGTGAACACGATGGGAACGCAAGCCAACCACGACGAACGAACTGACGACGACATGCCCGCCGAGATCGACTTCTCGAAGGGCGCGCGGGGAAAGTTCTTCAAGGCCGGCGCGGCAATCACTCTGCCGGTGTACCTGGAGGCCGAGGTTCAGGCCTATCTCGCCGAGCGCGCCAAGGCCCGCGGCATCGAGGTCGCTCAACTCGTCAACGAGCTGCTCAAGAAGAACATCGAGCTGATCGAGGCGGCACGGTAGCCGCTCCGAGCATCGAGTTCTGGACAGCGGGGTTCAGATTTGAGACCTGACCCCGAACTCCCCGCGTGAGGTAGTCGACAGGATCGAGGCAAGAAGCAGCGCCTGATTGTTCCCCCAGCGGGCGGGACATCACGCAACTCTATAGGGTGGCTGGTGGCTTGTTGCGCTGCAAGACCTGACCCCAGCGTCCGTGTGTTGCGCTGCAAGACCTGACCCCAGCGTTGCGTGACCCCAGCGTTGCGCCAAGCTCCTCAAGCTGAGCGATGAAGGTCGGTGATGGCTGCGAGCAAGGCAGATTCGATACGCGCGAGGATCGTCAAGAAGCAATCGACAGCCAAGATGGCCTGCGCCACCACGACGGCTTGATCCCTCGGCGACGTTGGTGCGCACTCGTATGCAGCAAGCGTGATCACATCGCCGGCGGCGGCCGTGTGACTGCTCGATGGCAGCAGGTAGCCAGCGCTCTTGTATGCGTCGGCGCCGGGCACCAACGCACCAACACGCAGCGGCAGTCCGGCAAAGTCTTTGCAGCAGGTCTTGGCATAGAGCCCTTCAAGACCGCCACCGGGTCGAACATAGAACGACAGACGAACATCGCCACGCCAACCCACCGCACCCAAACTATCAACATCCTCTAGGCAGGCAAGTATCGATGCTGAAGTCGCCAGTGACTTTTCGAAGCACACTGCCGAGTTGTTGGCGGCCCGCAAGGCAAATCCCGCGTCAGAGAATCGCTGTTCGAGGGCGGCAACCGCATGCTCCCGCACTGACGCCGGTGGACGCGACTCGATTAACGTGGCGAGCGGCTCAAGGTATCGATTTCGTTCGGCCGCGAGTCCAACGGACGCTGCTTGTCGGGTGACGTTCGCATAGCACACGGCGAGCGAGGGGTCTGCCCGCATTAGCGCATCTGACCGAAGCAGGTAGATTGCCCCGGCTGGTATTGCCGATCGTGCTTGCCGTCTCCGCTCTGCAAGCGTCGGCAGTTCAAGAGCATCACCGCCTGTGTCACGGGTATAGCGGGCGAAGTTGCAGAACTCTTCCCTGCAGGAGAGAAGCAAGTTTCTGAACTCCGCTTCTCTCTCTGATTCACCGACAAGAGCCACGCGCTCATCAACGAAGACTTGCCAGGCCGCAAAGCCTGATTCGCGCAAACCTCGATGAACCTCATCGATCAACGGAAGACGCTGCTCCAGAAGGGAAGCGAACCGTGCAAGGGCGCTGGTTGTCTTCATGCCTTGGCCGCTCTAGTGTGGGCCGTTCTTGTCGGTCGGTCGGTAGAAGACCAAGCCACTATTGCGTCTGGCCGGATCAGCAAAGAACGTTACCGAGAGGACAGGTCGCCCCGTGATCTCGCCCACCGTCAACACGAACATGTTTCCGTTGGTCGCGTAGTTCCGGAAGTCGCCCGCGCGGAACTGCGTCGTCTCGTACTTGGCATTTAAGCCCGGAACATAGTTGTCGAGCACTTTGTTCAAGGCGTCGTAGTAGCGACCCGAATTTTCGGCCAACTGATACGTGCTCGGCTTCAACTCGAACACATCCTGATTGAAGAGGATGACGTCGGTACGGAAGCGGAACTCGCCCCATGAGAAGCTCGTCTCGAGCCGCACGTTCTCCGGACCAAACTTGGTCGAAAGCGCTGCACCAAACAGTTCGTGAATCTGATTCCCGCGCTCAAGGTGTTGCAGCTGATTAAAGAGGTACCCAAACGCCCCCTGCTGTGCCCCATCCGCAAACTTTCCTCCGCTGGCGACCGATGCGAACCCGCCGAGCATGGCATGTTCGATGGTCCCCATGACCACCTGACCCTTGAACGCACCGCCATCCGTGACATTCGTATACGCCGCAGACACCCCCGCCGAAATTGCCCCGTTGCTACAACTCCCTCCACTGGCTGCTGCCGATGCACATCCAACGGCCGCATGCCCGGCGACATTCGCGAAGTGCTGGCCAGTGGTCTGGCTTGTCCATGTCTCGCCGGTGACCCCATCGGCATATGTCGAGGTGGTCCAATCCCCGACCTGCGTGAACGCATACGACGTCGCCCCAGCAATGACACCGGTCTTTACCGATTCCCCAAACGAGCGCCCCGAGAAGCCCGCCCATGCCGCTTGGCCAGCTCCATTGCAAGCCGCAGCTGCTCCCTCGCAATATAGCGATGCCACACCGATGACAATCGAGCCAACCATGTACCCATACTTGGTGTGCGCAATCCTCGAGAGGAGTTGGCGGCCTGTGACTGCATTGAGGAAACTCTTCCCAGTCCCGGTGACTGCACCCAGGAGACTTTTCCAAAACGAGAACCCACTCGGGTCCGTGCAAGTCATCGGGTTGTTCAGGCAGTACCCATAGCGGTTGTAGTTCTGCAGATTGGTGGGGTCCTGGATGAACGGATCGCCCTGCAAGAACACCCCCAAGCGCGGATCGAATATCCGCCCGTTCATGTGGATCAGCCCGATGTCGTCCAGGTGCTCATGCCCCGTGTAGCCCCGATCCGTGCCGCTGTTGGTGTTGCCCGTCCAGTCAATGACGAGCGTGCCAAACGCGTCGTACTGCCCTGCGGCCTGGCGCCGCTTGCCAAACGGGTCGTAGCTGTAGCGCGCCGTCACGCTGCCGTTGTGGTCGGTGGTGGCCACCAGCGAGCCCAGGTAGTCCTTGTGCCAGTACTCCATCTTCACCAGCGCGAGCGTGGTGGTGACGGTGGGTGGCGTCATCTGCCCCACAGGCAGCGTGGGCAAGGCGCCGGTGGACACCAACACCCCGATGCTCATGCCTCCCACGCTCAGGTAGTGGCGCCGCTGGGTGCCGGCCGAATCGCAGTTCAGGCTGCCGCCAGCCGACTCGCACTCAAACCCCAGCCCGCCCTGGCTGTCAGGGTGCAGCGACCAGGTGGTGCGCGTCACGCCGGCCACCACCCGCGTCTCTCTCACGCGGGCATGGTTCTCGTCGTACAGCCAGGTGTACTTGGGTGAACCCGCAGGCCCTTGCGCGCCGGTTTGACCGTCGGGCAGGTTGAAGCTGGTGTAGCCCACCGTGCGGTAGCTGCCCGCGCTGGCCCCGGTGAGGTTGCCGTTGGCGTCGTAGGTGTAGCTCGCGTTGGTCGCGCCCGTCACGCTCAGCAGCGCGTGGGGCTTCACACCAGCAGTGGCCGGCGCGCCATAGCTGTACACGCCCACGTCGCTCTTGTACAGCAGCATGCCCAGCGCGTTGTACTGCAGCGAGACTTTGCGACTCTGGTCGGGGATTCCGGGCGACGAGACGGTGTAGTCCGTCAGCCGGCCGATGGGGTCATAGATCAGGTCGTGATCGGTGACGCCGATGGTGCCGTCACCGTTGTCGTCGTTGCGCTGCGTGAGCAGGTTGAGGCTGTCCCATTTATAGCTGTAATTGACGACGTTGGTGGCCTCGCCGATGCCCGCCGTGATGGACGTGGTGCGCCCGGTGATGGCGTCGAACGTGGCACGGTTGACGACGTTGTTGCCGTAGGTACTCTTCTCGAGCCGGCCCCAGGCGTTGTAGGCCTGCGCAGTCCACAGGGTGCTGTTGGCGGGCAGCGAGGCCGCGGCCCCGGCAGCACCCCCCGCAGTCGGGGGCAGCGGCGTGATGGTGGCGTTCTCGGCCAGCGCCAGCGCGAGGTTGCTCAGGAACCCATTGGTGGTGTAGTTGTAGTTAACCTGCACGCCGGTGGGGTAGGTCATGCTGGCCAGCCGGCCGTGCTTGACGTCGTAGCTCACCGCACTGGCAAAGCTCGGACCATTGGTGAAGGTGGCGCGGGTGTTGACGGGCCGGCCCAGGCTGTCGTAGACGAACTTGCGATTCGTGTAGTTCGTGCTGCCGCTCTCGCACAGCTTGCCCGCGCCGCGCGTGGCAACCTGCCCTTGCATGCACGCGGTGCCGTCGGCGTATGTGTCGTAGCTCCAGGTGCTGACGAATTCGGGTTCGACGCGGCTGATCATGCGCCCCAACAGGTCGTAGGCCATGGTGGTTTGCCGCGCCTCCGACTGGGCCGCGGCGCGCTGGTTGGGGCTTTGCTGCCAGACCAGCTCGCCCAGGGCGTTGTACTCGTATTTCCACAGGCCCGTGTCGGGGTCGGCCATGCTGACCTTGCGCCCGCGTGCGTCGTAGGCGATGGTGATGGTGTTTTGCAGGGCGTCTATGGTGCGCACGAGGTTGCCGAAGGCGTCGTGCTGGTGAACGATCTGTGCCAGCAGTTCGTCGGTGACGCGCACAACCTTGCCGTCGACGTTCTTCTCTTCTGTGCGGGTCTGCTTCTTGTCGTTAATGGTGATGGTGACCAGGCCGGCGTAGGTGATCTCGGTCTTGGCCGCTTGTTTGCTGCCGCGCGTGCCGAAAGCGGTGATGCCTGCGGCTTGGCTGCCTCCGGCGTTGCCGCCTCCGGAGTTGCTGTCGGTCGTCGTAACGTCTGCGCTGTACAGCGCGATCACGCGCCCCAGGGCGTCGTAGTCGGTGTGCGTCATGCCGTAGTTGCCGCTGGGGCAGCTGCCAACAGCGCCGGCAGTGGAGGCACAGGTGTCCAGGAAGTACGGCTGGGTGCTGACGGTCTGGGTGCCGTACTGGTCGTAGTCGGTGTCCTGCACGATCAGGCGGCTCGCACCTCCGGGCTGGAGGGCACCGTCGAAGGCTTCGGTGACGCTGCGGATCTTGCGCCCGGCTTTGTCGCTGTACGCGCGGGCGAAGGGGCCGTTCTTTGCGCCAAGCCCGGCGCTGTTGTCGTGCGGCTCGGTGTGCACGAACATCGCGGCGCCGGCGGGGATTTCGTCAGTACCTGGGCTGGGACAGTCCAACGGGTCACCGTTGCTGGCGGCGCTGTTGCTGCTCAGGGGGTTGCCGTCGATGCGATCGCGGATGTAGCAGTACGCGCTCAGGGTGCGCGTGCCGTCGGCGCGCACTTCCATGGTCTTGCGACCGAAGTTGTCCACGGTCCAACGCGTGGTCAGTCCGTTGGGACCGGTGAGGCTGGTGAGGACCCCAAAGCGCGGGTCGAACTCGCGGCTCTCGCTTTGGTTTAACGCGTTGCTGGCGGTGACTGCAAAGGCTCCCGCCGGAATGACCACATTGGCAACGCCGGCCACAGTGACGGTCTGCGCGGCGAAGGTGGTCGAGGCGGCGCGCTCAGCAAACGCGGCAAGCCCCGTGGCCCCGGTGCAGTTGGCCGTGCTGGCGCGGATTCTGTTGCCGTAGCTGTCGTAGCTGTACGTCGTGGTCACGCACAGTTGCGCATTCCCCGGCTCGACGGTCTCGTTCTTGAGCAAACCGTTGAATACGCCATCGGCCGCGCCGTAGTAGGTGAAGCTGGTGGAACGCGTCTGGTCGTAGCGGTCCGCCACGGGCGTGCCTTGGGCTTGGGCAGCGGCAGTCCCCAAGAACCATACAAGAATCGCAACGGTCGTTGTCCGCCATACCGGCGCAGCACCGGAGCAACGCTGATCACCGCTCATGTGCAACTCCGTTCGAGTACATGATTGCGTGCCATCACTACTCGTAACAAAACTTTGGATTAATTAGGGTCGCACCAAGCAGCAGCGTGACTATCGAGGGGAAGTTCGATCCAGACGTCGTCAGTTTTCCGCTCAATGAACCACCTGTACAGTCAGGTCTATAAGTAACAGTTACCGCACAGCTGCTGCTGGGGCCAAGTGTTGCGCCACAAGTGCTACTCCGAGAGTAATAGCCCACACCCTCTGGGTTTGTCGTATACGCGATTGTGAAATCAGTCATATTTGCCGCGCCCACCCCTGAATTCGTCAGGGTCAGAGTCAGGCGCTTTTCCGTACCTGTTCGAACCGTACCAAACTCCAACGATGTCGGGTTAGCCGTAACAACAGGCAAGGGATTCAATCCGGTTCCACCTAACGTGAGCGTGTTGCTCGCATAGCTGATATTGGACGGATAAATGCTCGCCACGCTGTAGGTTTGACCAGCAGTTGGGCTGAACGTGATGCCCACGCTGCAGCTTGCACCCGGCGCTACCGAGGCACAGGCACTCATGTTTGCACTGAATCCTGCTGGTAGGTTGGACAGTGCACCGGTCCAGTTGATGTTGGCACCAAATCCATCGTTGAACACCGTGATGTTCTGCGTGCTCGACGAGCCCACATTGACGTTGCCAAACGCCAGGCTGGTACTCGCCCAGCGGCTCACCGCGGAGTTGACCCTTCCGCTGATGGTGAACGCGGCGTCAGTGGTTGCGCCCGCTGTGCTCACGGCATTGAGCGAGGAACCCGCCGTCGAGGTTGGCATCGAGATCGTCATGGTGCACGATGCCGCCGGGGCAATCGCCGTGCACGTGTTGGCCGAGAGCTGGAATCGCGATGACAACCCGCTCAAGCCACTGAGCGTCATGCTCACGTTGCCGTCGTTGCGCAGCGTCGCGTTAGCGCTTGGCGCGGCCGTGCCGTACCAGATGTCGCCCAGATCGGGTGCCACACTCGTCAGGGTCGCAACGGTACCTGTGAGCGTGCCGGCCACGCTTGCAGTGCCATCGCCGCTCGTCGCACCTGCTGCGGTCAGCGTCTGTCCGCCCTGGTTGCCGATGGCCCCACCCGTGGTCATGGTCACGGTGACCACGCAGGTACCTCCCCCCGCTGCGGCGCTGCAGGTGTCGGGTGCCACTGAGTACGGTGCGCTCAGCCCACTCAGAGTGAGCGTGGCTGTCTGGTTGCCGCCGTTGGTGAAAGTCACCGTGCCACTCGCGTTCGCACCGGCCTTGTCCGCAGTCAACGCAGCGGCGTTGTTGGCTGTCCGCGCCACAGCGCTGCCGTTGATCGTGCCTGACACGGATGCAGTGGCCGCGCCTGTGGTTCCGCCTGTGGCCGTCAAGGTCTGCGCGCCTTGAGATCCAAATGCTCCACTTGTGGTCATGGTTACAGTGACCATGCAGGTTCCGCCGCCTGCCGCTACGTTGCAAGTGGCGGACGCGACTGAGTATGGTGCACTCAGCCCGCTCAGCGTCAGCGTCGCGGCCTGGTTGCCGCTGTTGGTGAAGGTCACCGTGCCACTCGCGTTCGCACCGGCCTTGTTCGCTGCCAGCGCTGCAGCGTTGTTGGCTGTCACGGCCACAGCGCTGCCGCTGAGCGCGCCGGAAACGGGTGCATTGACCGCGCCTGTGGTTCCGCCTGTGGCCGTCAAGGTCTGCGCGCCTTGAGATCCAAATGCTCCACCTGTGGTCATGGTCACAGTGACCACGCACGTTCCGCCACCCGCAGCCGTTGTGCAACTCGCCGGAGCGACCGAGTACGGTGCGCTCAGCCCGCTCAGCGTGAGCGTCGCAGCCTGGTTGCCGCTGTTGGTGAAGGTCACCGTGCCACTCGCGTTCGCACCGGCCTTGTTCGCTGCCAGCGCTGCAGCGCTGTTGGCTGTCACGGCCACAGCGCTGCCGCTGAGCGCGCCGGAAACGGGTGCATTGACCGCGCCTGTGGTTGCGCCCGTGGCCGTCAAGGTCTGTGCGCCCTGCTCGCCAAGTGCTCCGCCCGTGGTCATGGTCACGGTGGCCACGCAGGTCCCGCCACTCGCAGCCGCTGTGCAACTCGCCGGAGCGACTGAATACGGTGCGCTCAACCCGCTCAGCGTGAGCGTCGCGGCCTGGTTGCCGCTGTTGGTGAAGGTTACGGTGCCATCGGCGTTCGCACCTCCCTTGCTCGCACTCAACGCCGACGCGTTGTTCGCGGTCACGGCGATAGCGCTTCCGCTGAGCGTGCCCGACACAGCCGCGGTGGCCGGGCCTGTGGTTCCACCTGTGGCCGTCAAGGTCTGCGCGCCTTGAGATCCCAAGGCTCCACCCG